>Ga0114950_10004340_pt1 | contig 11018 bp, 11 predicted proteins | sample N075metaG_FD_83503 | JGI IMG/M metagenome (GOLD analysis project Ga0114950, IMG submission 83503) | Deep subsurface microbial communities from Kermadec Trench to uncover new lineages of life (NeLLi) - N075 metaG | ecosystem: Environmental > Aquatic > Marine > Ocean trench > Sediment | place... | reverse complement strand
GTCGCCCCGTGTAGAGGATCGTCGGCCAGACGCTGATTCGATTCGGCCTTGATGAAATAGGGCAGCACGGATTCCCAGTCCCAGCCTGTACAGCCAAGACTGGCCCAGGCGTCATAGTCCGACGGGCGACCGCGAATATAAACCATGCTGTTAATCGAACCGGAACCACCTAATGTTTTGCCTCGTGGCACGGGTACCTGGCGACCGTTCATGTGCGCGTGCGGTGCGGATTGGTAACACCAGTCAAACCTTGGGTTTCCCATTAAGGAAATCAGCCCCGTACAGTATGAAGACCGGACATTAGGGGCTTAACGAAACCGTCCACTAAACTGAGGCAAAACCATTGGGTCGAAAGCAGACATCGCATCAAATTCATCAAAACCTGTACCTACCAGCGTGTGACACCTGCAGCGACGGCTACGATAGGAGAATACTGCCCGCGACTGTGCGAGCTTGAGGGTTTCGCGGGCCATAAAGCACAGGCCGATTTGCGCGTGCGGCGTTATGGAAATGCAACTAAATCGGATGTCGCGTAGAACAATTATTTGCTAAAGGGGGGCGACCTGCCGCTCGTAATTAATGGGCCCATAGGGCACCAGATACAAAAAAACCGCCTTGCGGCGGCTTTTTTGTATCTGGTGCCCAGAAGAGGACTTGAACCTCCACCTACTTGCGTAGACATGGACCTGAACCATGCGCGTCTACCAATTCCGCCACCTGGGCAGGGACCCGGACTCACGGGAGCCGGCATTAATGAGTGGCGCGACTCTACTTCCAGCCTGTATTCTTGTCAACGTGATGGATTACAACCGAATTGACAGCAGTGGCTAGGCGACGCCAGCCGGGCGCCCGCGGCGGCGGCGCCCGGTCCGGTGGCTCCGGGCGCTACAGACATCCGCTCCCCGATTTCAGGCAGATCATCGATGCCCTGGAGGCGCGCGGTGCGCCGGTCGGTTTCGATGCGCTGGCTGCGCTGCTCGAAATCGACGGCGAGCGGGCACAGCGGGCGTTGCGACGCGGTCTGCAGCGCATGGCGTCATCCGGCCAGTTGCTGGTTAACCGCAAGAGCGAGTATTGCCTGCCGGGCAAGATCGGCGTGACGGTCGGCCGCGTGTCGGCGCACGCGGATGGCTTCGGCTTCCTGATACCGGATGAGGGCGACACGGATATTTTTCTGCCGTTCCAGGAAATGCGCCAGTTACTGAATGGCGACCGGGTCGCCGTACGGGTGACCGGTGCTGCACGCGGCAAGCCGGCCGGCGCCGTCGTCGAGATCCTGGAGCGGGGCAAACAGACGGCCGTCGGGCATTATCGCCGTGAGCACGGCGTCGGTTTCGTCAGCGAGTCCGGCCGCTCGCCGCATACGTTCGTCGTGCCGAACCATCAGCGCGGCGGCGCGCAATCCGGCGATCTGGTTAAAATCGAGATCACGGAATACCCGTCGGCGCAGCACGAAGCGCAGGGCAAGATTGTCAGGATTCTCGGCGACCCGAACGATCCGTCGATGATCAGCGAGGTCGCACTCGAGCAGTTCGAGATCCCGGTTGAGTTTCCGGCTGCGGTCACCCGGGCTGCCGAAGCCTGCGGCGATCGGGTCAAGGCCGCCGACAAGCGGAACCGAGAGGACCTGCGCGAGCTGCCGCTGATCACGATCGATGGTTCCGACGCGCGTGATTTTGATGACGCCGTCTGGGCCGAACCGGTCGCCGATGGCTGGCGGTTGATCGTCGCGATCGCGGACGTGTCGCATTACGTGCACCCGAACTCGGCGCTGGACACCGAGGCTGTGAAGCGCGGCACGTCGGTGTATTTCCCGGACCGGGTCGTGCCGATGCTGCCGGAATCGCTGTCGAACGGCTTGTGTTCGCTGAAGTCGAAAGTCGATCGCTTGTGCATGGTCTGCGACCTGCGAATTACGGCGAACGGCAAGGTCAGTAAGTCCCGGTTCTACCGTGGCGTCATGCGCTCGGCCGCCCGGCTGACCTATGAGCAGGTCGATGCGATTCAGCGCGGGGTGGGTTCGGAACGAAAAAAGTACTCGAGTATAGTTACACAAGTCAATAATTTATATGGAGTTTATAAGTCGCTTCTCGGCGCCCGCCGGCGGCGCGGTGCGCTCGATATCGACCTGCCGGAAGTCCGGATGGAAATCGGCGCGGACGGGCACATCGAGCGTATCGTGCCGCGCGTGCGCACCGACGCGCACCGCTTGATCGAGGAATGCATGATCGCGGCAAATGTCGAAGCCGGGCGATTCCTGAGCCGTCATAAGCTCTGGTCTCTGTTCCGCGTGCATGACACCCCGGAGGCGGATCGCTTCGAGGACCTGCGCACCTTGCTGCAGGAAGTCGGCCTCAAGGTTGCCGACGAGGCGCGCACGGATCCGAAGCAGTTGAACCGGTTGCTCGGGAAGATTGCCGGCCGGCCGGATTTCGCGGTACTGACCGTCGCGGTCCTGCGCAGCCTGCAACAGGCCGTTTATCAGCCCGTGAATATCGGCCACTTCGGGCTGGGCCTGTCGACCTACGCGCATTTCACGTCGCCGATTCGTCGCTACCCGGATTTGCTGGTGCATCGGGCGATCGGCCACCGTCTCGACGGCGGGAAACCCGGTGCGTTCCACACCGATCAGGCGGCGATGGAGCAGGCCGGCAAGTCGTGCTCCATGCTCGAGCGCCGCGCGGAAGATGCAACGCGTCAGGCGGAAGCGCGCTACAAGTGCGCCTATATGCTGAATCGCGTCGGCGACACGCTGCCCGGCGTGATTACCGGCGTGACCCATTTCGGCCTGTTCGTGACGCTGGACGACCTGTATATCGAGGGCCTCATTCACGTGACCGCGTTGGCGAACGATTACTACCACGCCGAACACGGTGGCTTGCGCCTGACCGGCGAGCGCACCGGCAAGAGCTTCGGGCTCGGTGACAAGGTCATGGTGCGCGTGCTGCGGGTCGACACGGATGCGGCCAAGATCGATTTCGCGCTCGTCGATGAGTCCGACCCGGGCAAGTCCGACCGGGGGGAATCCGCGCGGGATCAGTCCGGGCCGCGGCGCAGCCGCAGTCGCCGCCGATCCGGCGCGCGGCGCTGAGGTGAGCGGGCGCCGACAGGCCGAGACGCGTCAGCGGGTGCTGTTCGGCATCAATGCGGTTGCGACGATGTTGCGCCGGGATGCCGCGCACATTATCCGTATTTGTCGACAAAACAATCTTGGTGCGCAGCGCCGGGCGCGGCTGGCGGCGGCGCTGGAAGGGCATGCCGTGCCGGTCGCCGAGGTCGATGCCGCCGAACTGGCGCGAATGGCCGGCACCGATAATCACCAGGGCGTCGTCGCCCTGGTGTACGAGCGCGCGCCGTTAGACGAGGCCGCGGCGAAAGACTACGTGCGCGAGCTGACGCGACCTTTGCTGCTGGTGCTCGACGGGGTTCAGGACCCACGCAACTTCGGCGCTTGCCTGCGGACCGCCGACGCGGCGGGTGTCGACCTGGTGGTGACGGCCCGCAACCGCAATGTCGGCATCACGCCGGTGGTCAGCAAGGTCGCCGCCGGTGCCGCCGGGCTGCAGCCGGTGGCCGAGGTCGCTAATCTCGCCCGCTTCCTGAAGTTCCTGGCCGGCACAGGCATCTGGATCATCGGCACGGATGAAGCGGCCGAGCAGTCCTTGTTCGACGTCGATCTGACGCCCGGGATTGCCCTGGTGCTCGGCGCGGAAGGCGCCGGTCTGCGCCATCTGACCCGTGAGCGCTGCGATGAACTCGCCAGCCTGCCGATGCGCGGTGCAGTTGAGAGCCTGAATGTTTCCGTCGCGACCGGCATCTGCCTGTACGAGGCCCTGCGCCAGCGGCGCGTAGGCTGAAACTCCGGCCCGCGTGCCAGCCGTTCCACTCCGCCATCGGCGCGGCAGCCTTGCCCCGCGGCCGCACGTCCGGTAGGATTCGGCCTCCCGCGAACCGGTGTCGCGGCCATGCTGGCCGGGAATCGATAGTGCGGGCCTCCTTGCTGCACGGCATGTGCCGGTAGTTCACACCCGAAGGGAGCCACAATGAGACACTACGAAATTGTTTTCCTGGTCCATCCGGACCAGAGCGACCAAGTGCCTGCGATGATCGATCGCTACAAGTCGCTGGTCACTGCCGGCAACGGCCAGGTTCACCGCCTGGAAGACTGGGGCCGCAGGCAACTCGCCCATTCCATCGCCAAGCTGCACAAGGCGCACTACGTACTTATGAATATCGAGTGCGGTCAGAGTGTGCTGGATGAGATTCTGGGTGCGTTCAAATTCAACGATGCGGTGCTTCGGCATCTCGTGATTCGTCGCGACGAGGCGGTCACCGAGCCGTCTTTGCTGGCCAAGCCTGATGCGCCCAAGTCGGACGATAGAAAATCAGACGATAAAGAGAAGCGCGCGCATGGTGATAAGCCGCAGAGCAATGCCGGCGACGGCGATGCGGCAACTGAAGCTGCCGCTGAGGCAACCGAAGCCGCTCCGGATGCAACCGAAGCGGCCGTCGATGCGAGCGCAGCTGCTACCGATGCGACTGAAGCTGCCGCCGATGCGACTGAAGCTGCTACCGATGCGACCGATACCGATGAGGTGAAATCAGAACAATGAGCAGATATTTTCGCAGACGCAAATTTTGTCGGTTTACGGCCGACGGTGTCAAAGAGATCGATTACAAGGATCTGGAGACATTACGTAATTACGTGACCGAGACCGGCAAGATAGTACCGAGCCGGATCACCGGCACCAAGACGCACTATCAGCGTCAGTTGGCAACCGCCGTCAAGCGGGCCCGGTACCTTGCGCTGTTGCCGTACACCGACAAGCACTGAGCGACGCGCCCCGGTGATCGATCGCACTGGCCCGGTCTGACTACGTGCGTTCCGGATTGGGTCAATGGCTCGTTGAGCATCGTGCGGCACGCATCGGTCTGATTGCCGGCTTGCTGCCGTTGCCGGTCACGAGCGTCCTGAGCGCGGCCCTGGTGGTTACTGTCACGATCGCCAGGGGGTGGCGGGTTGCGGTAGCCGACTGTCTGCTGGCATTCGCCGTTCTGGGTCTGGTGACGATTTCTGCGGATGGCGCGTGGCAGCAGGTCGCGTTGAGCGGAATTTCGACGTGGGCGACGGCCATGTTGCTGGGCGCGCTGACCGGAGGCTTCGGGACGCTGACTCTGAGCCTGCAGGCATTGCTTGTGATCGGGGTGCTGGGGCTCGGTGTGTTCGCTGTTGTCGTCGACAACCCAACGGCGTTCTGGGAGTCGATACTGGCGAGATTTGCCGAGCAAATGAGCGCGTTCGGTATGCCGCTGGCGGAGCCGGAGGCGGTGCTGGAACTGGCGCCGATCATGAGTGGGCTGGTCGCATCCAGCGTCGTGATGAGTTCGACGCTGGCTTTGCTGATCGGCACCTGGTGGGCCGGCGGCGCCGGTGGGGCCGAGTTCCGGGCGCTGTTTGTCAGTATTCGCCTCGGCTATGTCGTTGGTGGAATTGCGGTCTTGGCAGGTTTGGCCGCGTTACTTGGCATGGGCCAGGTCGCGGGCAACGTATTGCTGGTGTTGGGCATCGGTTTCGTGTTCCAGGGCCTGGCGGTAGTGCACTGGCTGGTGGCTGCGCGGGGGTTGCCGTGGGCGTTATTGATCCTGGTGTATTTGCCCATGTTTTTAGGCGCATCGATCCTGGTCCTGACGCTATTTTTGCTGGCAACGGTGGGTTTTGTAGACAACTGGTATGGTTTGCGCAGAGCGGGACGGAACGAGCGCTAAGTATCGTTCATAAACGATTTGGTTTAATCTGGCGACAGCCAGTCGACGGAGAGCGACAAAAATGGAAATCATATTATTGGAAAAGGTCGATAACCTTGGGGGCATCGGTGATCGTGTGAATGTGCGATCAGGTTATGGACGCAACTACTTGTTACCAAAGGGTAAAGCCACAGTCGCAACGCCCGAAAACATAGCGATTTTTGAGCAGCGGCGCGCCGAGTTCGAAGCCAGGCAGGCACAGGACACGGCCACCGCCGCGGAACGCGGTGCCCGGATTCAGGCCTTGAATCTGAAGCTTGTGGCCAAGGCCGGCAGCGAGGGCAAGTTGTTCGGTTCGATCGGTACGATTGACATTGCCGAGGCGTGCACGGCGGCCGGTGTCGCGGTCGAACGCAGCGAGGTTCGACTGCCGAACGGCCCGATCCGGATGCTCGGCGAACACGAGGTCGAGATTCACCTGCAGACGGACGTCGATGTCGCCGTGCGCATCGAAGTTGTCAGCGACGGCGAGCCGGTTGCGGATGCACTCGCTGCGGACGACGACACCGTGATGGCTGATGAGAGTGCCGAGGCTGACCAGAGCGCTGCGGCTGACGAGAATGCCGGGGACGATGATGTGCCTGCCGACGGCGAGACACCTGCGGTGTGAATGGGTCGCGGACCTGATACATATCCCTGATACAAGCCCCGATATAAGCCCCGATATAAGCCCCAATATAAGCCCCAATATAAGCAGATGGTTAGCGCGATTCCCGATCCCGACGAGTATTACAGCGAAACCGATCGGCTGAATCTGCCGCCCCAGTCTCTGCAGGCCGAGCAGGCCCTGCTTGGGGGGCTGATGCTCGACAAGAGCGCCTGGGATCGCGTCGCCGACCAGGTCACCGAAGATGACTTTTACCGCCCCGACCATCGGCTGATCTTCGGTGCGATTCGCGCCTTGTCGGAGCGCAACCAGCCTTGCGACGCCGTCACTCTGTCCGAGTATCTCGACGCGCGTGGCGACCTGGACGCGGCGGGCGGCCTCGGTTATCTCGGCAACCTCGTCAAGGACACACCGAGCGCGGCGAATGTCGCCGATTACGCCAGGATCATTCGTGAGCGGGCGTTGCTGCGTGGGTTGATTCAGGCCGGCAACGAGATTGCCGCCAGTGCCCATCACACCGAGGGCCGCCCGATTCACGAACTCGTCGATGAGGCCGAGCGCAAGGTATTTGAGATCGCCGAGCAGGGTCAGCGGCGGGGTTCAGGTTTCGTCCAGCTCCGCGAGGTGCTCGGCTCGACGCTCGATCAGATCGACGAACGACACCGCAACCAGGCAGCGGTGACCGGCCTGTCGACCGGCTATACGAAGTTCGACGAGATGACGGCCGGCTTGCAGAAGGGCGATTTGATCATCATCGCCGGTCGCCCGTCGATGGGCAAGACATCGCTGGCGCTGAACATCGCCGAGAACGTAGCGATGAATCCAATCGGTGAGCGCAAGTCTGCCGCCGTGTTCAGTATGGAAATGGGCACCGAGCAGCTCGCCATGCGCCTGATTTCGTCGCTCGGCCGCGTCAATCAGGCACACCTGCGCAACGGGCGGTTCAGTGATGAGGATTGGCCGCGTATTACCGGTGCGTTCCAGCAGATGCAGGAGGCCAAGATGTTCATCGACGACACGCCGGCCATGACACCGACGGAGATCCGCGCGCGGTCGCGGCGCTTGAAGCGCCAGCATGGGCTCGACCTGATCATCGTTGACTACTTGCAGCTGATGCAGGTGACCGGTAACAAGGAGAATCGTGCCACCGAAATTTCCGAAATCTCGCGTTCGCTCAAAGCGCTGGCACGCGAGCTCGAGGTGCCGATCATCGCGCTGTCGCAGCTCAACCGCAGCGTGGAGCAGCGTCCGGACAAGAAGCCGATAATGTCCGATCTGCGCGAGTCCGGCGCGATCGAGCAGGATGCAGACCTGATCATCTTCATCTACCGCGACGAGGTCTATGACAAGGACACCGCGCGTCCGGGTATCGCTGACATCAACATCGCCAAGCAGCGCAATGGCCCGACCGGCGAGTTTACGCTGACCTTCCTCGGTCAATTCACGAAGTTCGAGAACTACGTGCCCGAGATGGATGTTTTTTGATGACGTCTTGCGCCGTCGCGAGAATTCGGTCGACGGCACTGCACAGTAATCTCGAACGAGTGCGGCGCGCCGCACCGGGCGCACGGGTGCTGGCAGTTATCAAGGCCGACGCTTACGGCCACGGGCTCGAAGAGGTTGCACGGGTTCTCGGCGGGGCCGATGCGTTCGCCGTCGCGCGCGTCGAGGCCGCTGTCCGGCTGCGCCGGGCCGGCATCGACAAGCCGATCGTCATCCTGAGCGGCGGGTTCGGTCACGATGCCGTCGAGGTGGCGCGCGACTACGACTTGCAGCTGGTCATTCACACCGAGGCCCAGATCGAGCTGCTTGCGGGGCTGGGCGGGGGGCCGCCCGTGTCCGTCTGGCTCAAGATCGACAGCGGCATGGGTCGCCTTGGCCTGGCGCCGGCGCGCGCCCGTGCCGCGATCGAGCGTCTGCGGGATTGCCCGGCGGTGGCTGGTGACCCGGTGTTGATGACTCACCTGGCGCAGGCCGATGAAACGGACAGCCCGGTCACGGCCGAACAACTGCGCCTTTTCGGCGAGACGATCGGAGACTGGGGCGGGGATGTCAGTATCGCAAATTCGGCCGGGATACTCGCCTGGCCCGAGACCCTCAAGACCGGCCCGCAGCTGAAATACGCCGGCGCCAACTGGGTGCGGCCCGGCCTGATGCTGTACGGAGTTTCACCGTTCCCGGATCGATCGCCCGAGGAACTGGAGCTTGCCCCGGTGATGACCTTCGAGGCTGGCTTGATCGCGGTGCGTGACATACAGGCCGGTGGCCGGGTCGGCTACGGCGGCGACTGGCGGGCAGCACGCGACAGCCGCATCGGGGTCGTCGATGTCGGCTACGCCGATGGCTACCCGTGGCGGATTCCGAGCGGTGCACCGGTGCGCATCGGCGCTGCCGTGGTGCCGGTCGTCGGGCGGATTTCCATGGACATGATCAGTGTGGACCTGAGCGATGCACCGGACGCGACCGCGGGTGATCGCGTCGTGCTCTGGGGTGAGGCGCCGGGCGTTGCAGATCTTGCCAGCCGGGCAGGGACCTCCGTCTACGAATTGCTGACCGGGGTCGGCAAACGGGTTCAGCGCCGCCTGGAGTAACCGTCTGTCAGTCCTGGAAGAACCCCATCTTGATGCCGATGATCTCGATCACGTCGTTGTCGGCCAGCCTGCGTGCCTGCGCACCCAGCGCTTCGCCGTTGACTGACGGTGGCGGCCGGTCGGCTTCGTTTTCGACCTGGACGATGTTGTAGCCGTTGGCGCGGCGGGTAATCGCGATTACCTGTGCACCGGGCCGCCCGAGCGTCGTGACGGCCTTGGTCAGCGGGACCTCGCGGCCTGCGAAGGTTCCGTTCAGCACCTGTACCTTGGCCACGGCGAGTGGCTTGGCTGAGGCGGCCGTGTTCATCGCTGCATCCGACTGCGGGGCCGCGGCTGCTGCGCCGTTGTGGTCGGCATGGACCCGGGCGGCGATATCCGAGCTGTCGATGACCATGGTCCGCGCGAATTCATCATCATCTTCGTCTTCGACGGTGTCGGCATCGACGTATCGCAGTTGATGTTTGCCCACCGTGACGACATCGCCATGCTGCAGCGCATGCTTCTTGATCAATTTTCCGTTGACGTAGGTCCCGTTGGTACTGTTCAGGTCCTCCAGGAACGAATCGTTCAAAATATTGATAATCAGCGAGTGGTGGCCGCTGACCGTCGCGTTGTCGATGCGGACATCATTGTCGGCCAGGCGACCAATGGTGTACCGCTCTTTGGTCATGTTGTATTCGGCCATCGTCTGGCCATTCAGACTCAGTATTAGTCTTGCCATATCGATCTGCGCCTATCGAAAAAGTTGCTTGATTCTGGTGAAGACCCCGTTCCGCGCCGGGAACGGCTCGCGGATGTGCGTCAAAATGACCGAAATATTGTCCCTTCCGCCATGATCATTACTCAACTGGATCAATTGTTCACCCACTGTTTCAAGGTTAGCACTAAACGTGCTGATCGTTAAGTGAATATCTTCGTCTTCGACCATGTCGGGCAGGCCGTCCGAGCACAGCAGGTAGACATCGTCCTGCTGGACGTCGGTCTCCTGGATCTCGACCTGAACGATCGGCTCGACGCCGAGCGCACGGGTCACGTAATTCCGGTTCGTCGAGCGCTGGGCCTCTTCCTGGGAGTAGAAGCCCCGGTCGACGAGTTCCTGCAGCAGGGAATGGTCCATGGTCATCTGTTCGAAGCGGTTCTTGCGCAGGCGATACACCCGGGCGTCACCGACGTGGGCGATTGAAACCCGGTTGTCGAAAAACAGGCAGGCAACGATCGTCGTGCCCATGCCCTGGCACTGCGGCTGGCTTTTCGCGGTCTGGTGGATAAGCTTGTTGGCCCGGGCGACGGCATCGCGCAGCACGACCGTCTGGCGCATCATGCCGGTTTCTGGTTCGGCGACCGCCCGATCTTCGCGCTGACAGGCCTCGGTCACGAGTTCGAGGACGGTTTTGACGGCGATTCCGCTGGCGACCTCGCCGGCGTTATATCCGCCCATGCCGTCGGCGAGCACCATGAGGCCGGTCTCGGCGCTGGTGCCGATCGCATCCTCGTTGTGGTCGCGTACTTTACCTGTGTCAGTCAGCTCGACGCAGGTGAATTTGCTGGCAAGACTCATGCTAAACGGCATCGATACGATGAGGGTCAGGCGTCTAACGTACTACAACAGTCCCGTAACGCCAATGCCATTGCTCTGCCATTCGGGAATCGGTCGTCCGGATCCTTCGCCAGAGCCTTGTCCAGCACCATGTCGACCTCGATCGGAATGTCCTTGCGAAAGCTGCTGATCGGCTTGTGCTTGTCATGCATGATCTTGTCCATCAGCTTCGGAATCGAGTCCGAGCGGAATGGCGTCGTGCCGGTCAGCAACTGATACATCGTGATGCCGAGGGAATACAGGTCCGAACTGCCGGTTACCGCGCTCGCGGACAGCTGCTCCGGCGACATGAAGGAGGGCGTTCCGAGGATAATGCCGGTTTTCGTACGGCTGGTGTCGGTCAGTCGGGCGATGCCGAAATCCGTGATTTTCAGCTGGTCAGTGGCAGCGTTGTACATCAGGTTCTCCGGCTTTATGT
>Ga0114950_10004339_pt1 | contig 11018 bp, 7 predicted proteins | sample N075metaG_FD_83503 | JGI IMG/M metagenome (GOLD analysis project Ga0114950, IMG submission 83503) | Deep subsurface microbial communities from Kermadec Trench to uncover new lineages of life (NeLLi) - N075 metaG | ecosystem: Environmental > Aquatic > Marine > Ocean trench > Sediment | place... | reverse complement strand
TACACCACAGCACACTAGCTCCGCGTTGCGAAAATCTTCGCGGCGTGGCATTTGTGGGGGATGAGCGTCCCGCGCGGCCCCGTCTCTCTATCGTTTCGTCCCCTATCTCTTCCGTTTCTGCTCGTATTCGTGGCGCTCTCCGGAGGATGCGCGCCGGACGAGAACGGCGCCGAGTTCGCCATGCGCCTGCCCGACCTCGAGCGCGTCTGGATCGGCCCTGACTACTACGGCAACCGGCTGCAGGACTGGCGGCTGGCGAACGACCGTGTGGAAGCCGTCACCGGGGACTCGACGCGCTCGATGCGCACGCTGCAGCTGCTCACCTACGCGCTGTCGGAGGGACCCGGCCGTCTCGAGATGAGCGTCCGCACCGGCCCCATCGAGCCCGGCGGCACGTCACACGAGAACACCTGGAGCGGTTTTCTCATCGGCGCCGGCGGCGACCACGTCGACTACCGCATCAGCGCCATGGTGCACGATTGGCCGGCGCCCGACGGTGGGTTGATCGTCGCGCTGGACGGTACCGGCAAGGTGGTGGTGCGCAACAACTCGACCATCGACAGTCCCAAGTCTGTCCGTGCCAACGTGTCAACCAGCGCGGAGGCCTGGCCGATTATGGATTCTGTGAGCCTCGAGCTGCCGGAAGGGTCGTTCGAGGACGTGGTCCTGACGTTGGTTGCGGAGCCGATGGTGGGTGCAGCGGACGGCAGCCCTTCCCGTACCGGAGGAGGAAGCCCCGGTGGTTCCGAAGGCGCCGCGGCAGAAAGCAGCGGATCGGGGCAAAGGACGGCCTATCGATTGACGGTGTCGGTACGTGATGGCGAGACCGGTGCCAACCTCGGCGGCGCGATGTACGAAGGAATCGCCGCCGAGTACCTCTCCGGTAATGTGGCGCTGGTCTCGCACAACAGTCGCCAGGTCGAAGCGAACCCTGCGTTGGCGAATCGGGAGCCGCGCTCCTTCGAGTCGAGCACCGCCACCACGGGCCCCGGCTACTGGTTCCGTGACTGGACCGCGAGCGGCTCAAAGCTCGAGCATCACGCCGAGCGTGCCTTCGGCCCGGTGATGGGCGCGATGCATACGCTCAGTGGCGGTGTCCTGAAGATGACCGCGCAGATGGGGCCGCTCGGCGCCACCGACGTTCGCAGCGGCGAGCTGCAGATCCAACGCGGCGGACGATGGGAAACGGTGGCGACCGGCGAGGTCATCGACCTCAGTTACACGATGCCGTTCAGGGTCGACGATTGGGACGGCAGCGTCGATACGCCCTACCGGATCGTCTACGACCTGAGGATCGGTGGTTTCTCCGCCAACCTGACCGAGACCTACACCTACGAGGGCACCATCCGGCGCGAGCCGCAGCGGGCTGATTTCATCCTGGCGTCGATGAACTGCCAGCATTTCTCGGCGCGGCCCGATCGCGACGCCTCGGCGCGCGGCTACTGGAACAGCAACGGCATCTGGTTTCCACACGCCGAGATTGCCGCCGCGGTTGCCTATCACGACCCCGACATGCTGTTTTTCGCCGGCGACCAGATTTACGAGGGTGGCCTCGCCGGCATCGTGCGCGCGCCGTTTGACGAGGCGGCGCTCGACTACCTCTACCACTGGTACTGGTTCATCTGGTCGTTCCGCGACCTGATGCGCGACATTCCGACCATCGCCACCCCCGACGATCACGACGTCTACCAGGGCAACATCTGGGGCGCCGGGGGCAAGAAGGGCGAGGCCGTCGACGGTCTTACGGCGCAGGATTCGGGTGGCTACACGATGGACCCGCGCTGGGTGAACGCCGTGCACCGGACGCAGACGTCGCACCACCCCGACGCCTGGGACCCGACGCCGATCGAGCAGGACATCAGCGTCTGGTACACGAGCGTGGATTACGGCGGGGTCAGCATGGCGGTGGTCTCCGATCGAATGTTCAAATCGGCGCCGTCGACGACAATCGACGAAGGCCGGGTCGTCAATGGCTGGTTTCAGAACCCGCGATTCGATCCGGTGACCCAGTCCGACGTGCCCGCGGCCGTTTTGCTCGGAGCCCGACAGCTCGACTTCCTCGACCACTGGGCGCAAGACTGGAGCAGCGGCACCTGGATGAAGGTGCTGCTGTCGCAGACGTTGTTCTCCAACCTCGCCACGCTTCCCGTCGGTGCGGCGAGCGGAGCGGTTTTGCCCGGCCTGGCCCTCGCCGGACCCGATGAGTACATCGAGGGCGACAAGAAAGCCGCCGATACCGACTCCGGCGGCTGGCCGCAGTCGGGGCGGAACCGAGCGTTGCGGATGATGCGTAAGGCGTTCGCCCCCCACGTGGCCGGCGACCAGCACCTCGGGAGCGCGATCCAGTACGGCATCGACGAGTTCGGCGACGGGCCGTTCGCGTTCGTCGTGCCGTCGGTGGCCAACCTCTGGCCGCGTCGCTGGTACCCGCCGGCGGCAGGCGCCAACCGCCGGCCCGGGACACCGCCGTACGCCGGCGATCACTTCGATGGCTTCGGCAACCGAATGACGGTGCTCGCGGTTGCCAACCCGGTGCAGTCGGGCGCCCAGCCCTCGGCGCTCTACGATCGCGTCCCGGGATACGGGATCATCCGCTTCGACAAGCTGTCGCGTGACATCGTCTTCGAGGCCTGGCCGCGTTGGGTCGATCCCTCGAGCCCCGACGCCGAGCAGTTCTACGGCTGGCCGGTGACCTTCAACCAGCTCGACAACTACGGCGGTGAGGTCGGGTACCTGCCGACGCTGGAGATCTCCGGGCTCGACTCTCCGGTCGTGCAGCTCATCGACGAGGGCAGCGGCGAGATCGTGTACACGATACGGGCAGCCGCGAACCTGTTCCGGCCCAAGATTTTCGACGCCGACGCGACCTACACGATCGTCATCGGCGAGCCCGGCACACCGAGCATGCGAACCTTCACCGGTGTGCGTATGGCGAGCGGCGAAGGAGAACGGCTGGAGGTGATTTTTTGAGACGGCTGGCGACGTTCGTCGTTGCCGCTGCTATCAGCGGGGGGATGCACCTTGCCTGGGAGGCCGCGACCCAAGGGACGGCGGCGGAGGTGGCGACGGAGGTGGCGGGCGGCCGCGCGAGATCCCGTCCTCGGGCCGGCAACGTCGCTGTCGGCAGCGGCCGCGGAATGGCCGACTCGCCGCAAAGCCCGCCGAATATTGTCTTCATTCTCATCGACGACATGGGCTGGCGCGACGTCGGTTTCATGGGCAGCGAGTATTACGAAACGCCCAACATCGACCGGCTCGCCGCCGAGGGCATGGTGTTCACCAACGCCTACGCCAACGGGCCGAACTGTGCGCCGACGCGGGCCAGCCTGATGTCCGGGCAGTACACGCCGCGCCACGGCATCTATACGGTGGCGCCGGCCGCACGTGGCGACACGAAGAATCGGAGGCTGCTGGTCGAGGAGACCGAGACGACGCTCGACCTCGAGGTCGTCACCATCGCCGAGGCGCTCCAGACGGCCGGCTACGCGACCGCCAGCGTCGGCAAGTGGCACCTCGGAGGCCCCGGCCACCTGCCCACCGAGCAGGGCTTCGACGTCAATATCGGCGGCAACGCGCGCGGTGCGCCGCCGAGCTACTTCTGGCCCTACGAACGGGAAACCGCGCAGGGCAACATCGTTCGGATTCGCGGCCTCCGCGCCGGCGGGGAAGAGGGTGAGTACCTCACCGATCGGCTCACCGATGAGGCGCTCGCCTGGATGGAGAAGAATGCCGACCGGCCGTTTTTTCTCTACCTGACCCACTACGCTGTGCACACGCCGATCCAGGCCAAGGAGCAACTGGCGGAGAAGTATCGCGCCAAGGCCGGCAGCAACGGCCAGCAGAATCCGCGCTACGCCGCGATGATCGAGAGCGTCGACGAGAGCGTCGGTCGCATCGTGCACAAGCTCGACGAGCTCGGGGTCGCCGACAACACCGTGGTCTTCTTTTTTTCCGACAACGGTGGGGTCGGCACGATCACCTCGATGGCGCCGCTGCGCGGCATGAAGGGAATGCTGTACGAGGGCGGCATCCGCGAGCCGCTGATCGTGCGCTGGCCGGGGCACACCGAGCCGGGCAGCAGCGCCGACACCCCGGTGATCGGCGTCGACTTCTACCCGACGTTCCTCGAGCTGGCCGGCGCCGGTCGCTCCGACCAGGTTCTCGACGGACTCAGCATCGTGCCGCTGCTCGACGACGGCGCTGCCGCCATGGTGCCGCTGCTCGACGCCGCCGCCGCCGCTCGCGCCGGGGCCGACCTGTCGGGGCGTGCCGCTGAGCTCGCCGCATTCGCCGAGCGACCTCTCTTCTGGCACTTTCCGGCCTATCTGGGGGGCAACCGCAACACCGACGGGCCGTGGCGCACGAGCCCGGTGGGCGCCGTGCGCCAGGGTGATTACAAGCTCATCGAGTTCTTCGAAAGCGGAACGCTCGAGCTCTATGACCTCGGCGAGGACCTCGGCGAGGCGAACGATCTGGCCGCGGAGATGCCCGCAAAGGTCGAGGAGCTCCACGCGCTGATGCGCTCCTGGCGCGAGTCCGTGGGGGCGTACGTTCCCACGGAGCTCAACCCTGACTTCGACCCGGGCGATCGTCGCGGCGAGAGTACAGATTCCGACGGGTCCGGCGCCAGCGGTTGATAGGCGAGCTTCTCAGAGCGCTTTGGACGAAATCTGTACGGCGGAACATGGCCATCGGCTATGGCAAGATCGGCATCATGCGACCCGCCACCGGTGTAGCCGTGACGCCACGATGGATCGGGCCGGCCGCCACGGCCGTCGTGATCTTCTTGGCGGTGTGGTCCTGGTGGCTGGAGCGCCCGCCGGCTCCGTTGCCGCTCGACGCGCCGGTCGACACCTTTTCGGCCGAGCGCGCCCGCATTCTGCTCCAAGAGATCGCCGCGCGCCCGCACATGCCGGGCTCGGCGGAGCACACGCGGGTACGCGAGTATTTGGTTGCCGAGCTGGGTGCGCTGGGGTTCGAAGTCGAGGTCCAGGAGACGACGGTCACCGCCCGACGCGGCACAGTGATTCGGGCGGCAACGGTGCGCAATATCCTCGCCCGCAAGCGCGGCACGGCGTCGACGGGTGGGGTGGCACTGGCCTCGCACTATGATTCGCAGCAGCTTGCCCCCGGTGCCGGCGATGACGGCGCCGGTGTGGCGGCAACGCTCGAAGCGGTCAGGGCGCTCTCACGGGGCGAAACGCTGCGCAACGACCTGTACGTGATCATCACCGACGCCGAGGAGCTCGGCTTGATCGGGGCGCGCGGGTTCGTTGCCGAGCATCCCTGGTGGCCGGAGATCTCGATCGTGCTGAACTTCGAGGCGCGCGGCTCCGCGGGGCAATCGGTCATGTTCGAGACCAACAGCGAAAACGGCTGGGTGGTGCGCGAGTTCGCCCGCGCCGACCCGAATCTGTCGGGCAGCTCGCTGTACTACGAGATCTACCAGCGGTTGCCCAACGACACCGACTTCAGCGTCTACAAACGTGCCGGTGTCGCCGGGCTCAACTTTGCCTTCGCCGAGGGCGCCGACGCGTACCACCGGCCGACGGACTCGGTGGAGAACCTCTCGTTGGCGAGCCTTCAGCACCACGGTGATCACGCGCTGTCGATGTCGAGGCACTTCGGCAACCTCGATCTCTCGGTCGCGACCCGGGCGCCGGACGTCGTTTTCTTCCGCTTCGTCGGCGTCGGGTTAGTGAGCTACCCATATGGCTGGGTGGGCGTATTTTCGGTGCTCGCCGTGTTGTTCGCGGCGGTCGTGGGCTATCAGGGACGGGCTCTCGGGCGCCTCTCCGCCGGGGGGGTGGCGGGCGGCTTGGTGATGGTGGTTATCGCTGGGGCGTTGGCTGCCGGGCTTTCCGCGTTGCTGTTGCTGGTCGTGCGCGGCGCCCACCACGAGCTCGAATCGATTGTCGGTCGCGAGCTGTACAACGAAGCCTGGTACGGCTTGTCGGTCGGCGCGATCGCCGTGGGGTCGGTCAGCGCCGCGTTCGTCATCGCCCGGCGGTGGTTCGGTGCCGCCAGCCTTGCCGCCGGCGCGTTGCTGATTCCGTTGGCGCTGGCGGTCGCCTCCGGGTGGCTGGCCCCCGGCGTCAGCATGCTGTTCGTGTGGCCGGCGATCTTCGCCATCGGGGCGACGCGGCTGCTATTGAAGAAGACCGAGGAGCGGCCGTTCGACGGCGCCGATCTCGCCGTCTTCGCGGTCGTAGCAGCGCCCGTCGTCCTCATCCTGTTTCCGCTGATATGGATCGTTTACGTCGGGCTCAATATCTCGGTCGCTCCGATCCTGGCGCTCGTTGCCGTTGTGATGCTGGCACTGCTGGTCCCCTTGTTCGAGATTTCGACGGCAGCAAACGGTTGGTGGCTGCCATCGTCGGCGCTGGGCCTGGCGATCGCGTTCGGTGTTGTCGGCGTGATCGACGCGCGGCCCGGGCCCGGGCGCCCCCTGCCCGAGGATCTGGTGTACGCGCTCGACCGTGAATCGGGGGCGGCGTCGTGGGCCACGATGCAGATGGAGGGAGGCGTCTGGTTGCCGGAGTTCTTCGGCGACGATGCGAGGGCCGGTGATCTCGCCTCGTTCCTGCACGGCAATCGGCGCCCCTATCGGTTGACGCAAGCGCCTGCCGTCGACGCCCCTGCAGCCGTGGTCGAGGTCCTTGCCGATGTGGTCGATGGACGAGTGCGATCGCTGCGGGTGGAGATCCGCTCATCCATTGGACCCGAGCTGATGAATATCTCGCCGCTGCCCGGGGGCTCGGTCGCGCTCCGGGCGGTTAACGGATCGGTTGTCGAATCTGCCTCCGGCGCGGACGCAGGTGATTGGTTGCTGCAGCACTGGGGCCGGCCGCCGGACGGTACCCTGGTGCTCGACCTGGCGACCGAGGATCTTTCAGGCCCCGTCGAGCTCGTTCTCGTCGAGTTCCTCATGCGGTTGCCGCCGGTACCGGGGGCGCCGATCGAGCGCCCCGCCGGCGTCGTGGCGCATGCCGGCCGCATGAGCGACCGGTCGATGTTTCGCCAGGTCTTGAGCTTCGAGTGACCTCGTCCCGTCCCCGATTGGCGCGCCCATCGCCGATTAACGGCCCCGGGCAGGGAAGCGTCACCTCAGCCGGTCAGCTCGATCTCGCCGGCGGGACCGATGATCAATGTATCGCCGTCGATCCGCGCCGGAAGGACGAACATCGGCCGGCTCACCGGGCCTGACTTGGGCCGACCGTCGGGGAAGAACCTGCCGTCGTGGCACGTGCATCGGTAGTTGTCCTCTACCTCGTACCAGGTCAGGTCGCAGAACTCGTGCGTGCAGACCATCAACCTGGCGGTGACGGTGTCGCCGGCGCGCCGCAGCTCCACCCGCCGGTCGGCGTGGAGGATCATCTTTCGCCCCTGCGGAATGTCGGCGAGCGGAAGTCGAGTGATGGCGCTCGGATCGACCAGCGGCGCGCAGCCTGCACCGCTCAGTACCAGCGATCCGACCGCCAAGGCGCCGAGCGAACGACCGATGCGCTTGAGCACCTCGCGGCGCTCCGGGGAACGTGGATCGGAGGGAGCCGTGGCGCCTCTATCATGTGCAGAGCGCCGTGCGAACGGATCGCCTGGCGTTTTTGTTTCTTGTCCCATCATTGCTCCCGTTGATGTGGCCTGCATCATACCCATCCCGGGAAGCTGGAGCCTCCGCGCACTACATGCAGGATGCTGAAGAACTCCCCGGGGGTGCCCGTGACCCCCATGCGCCCGTAGCTGTACCCGCGGGAGTTTTTCAGCACCCTGCTAGAATCGCCGCCTCCAGCAGTGGGCGGGTCGCCGCGCTGAATCCCGCCAATGCGAGTCGTGCGAATTGCTCAACGATCCGGGGGGCGACTATCCCGCAGAAACGGCGGGACGGCGGAACAATGAGGGCGACATGAATTACAAGAACATCTTGTATTGGGCCATGATCATCTTCCTCGCCGTCATCTTCGTGCTGGGCGGCGTAGGCAAGCTCACCCAGATGGAGGTATGGCAGGAGCGCTTCGTCAACCAGCGGAACCTGCCGGCGTGGCTGGCGCCGATCACCGGTGTTGCCGAGATTCTCGGCGGCTTGATGCTGTTGATCCCCAGGCTGACCACGCTGGGGGCCGCGGTCATCGTCATGGTGATGCTCGGCGCCACCGGCACCCACATCATGGCGGCTGAGTGGCCGCGTATCGGGGTTACTTTGGTCTTCGGGACGATGGCCGGGAATCATTGTCAAGTGGAGCTTGCTGCGCGTGAAGGCGGCCGCTGAGGCCGGCGCAGCGGAGAATTGACGCCGGCGTGGCCGCCGCAACGGAGGACTGACATGGACATCGGGCCGCTGACCATCTTGACGATCGGGCTCGCGGTGGCATTGCTGATCGCACCGCTGGTGATCATGCACGTCCTCGACCGCGAGCAAGACCGCACGGAGGCGTGGCGCAAGCTCGCCGCGCGTCACCACCTGCAATTCAATCCGGGTCGACGAGTGGTACAGAAGACGACCGTTTCCGGAATCCTGCGCGGCCGCGAATTCTTGCTCGACCAGGTCGCTATCGACGATCGACTCCGGGCGACGGCCGCCGACCCCGAAGACCTGCCGGCCTACCTCACCCCGCGACGAACGAAGGCCGCCCTCCAACTCGCCGAGATCGGCGGCAGTCTGGAGGACCATAAGCTCAGGGTGCCGGTGACCAAGACGATGACCGATCTCGAGGAGCTCGATCGCACGTTGCGAACGCTGCGTCGGCTCGCTCCGCTGCTCGAGACGGCCCAGCAGGCGGCGGGAGAGTCCTGCTAGCCAGGAGTCGCGGGGTGCGGCGGCCGCCCGACGTTGTTCCTTGAGCGCAGCGGCACTACAGTTCGTCCCCATGAGCGAGGCGTCGAGCCCGGAGACCGTTTGCAACTTTATCGGCGGCGAGTGGATCGCCTCGTCGGCGACCGAGTCGCTGCCGATCGAAGATCCGGCAACCCGGGAAATCCTCGGCCGCGTGCCACTGTCGCCCGCCGCCGACGTTGACGCCGCCGTTGTCGCTGCCGGCCGGGCGTTCCCGGCCTGGCGCCAGACCCCGGCGGTCGAGAGGGCGCGGATTTTCTTCCGCCTCAAAGGGTTGCTCGAGGAGAACGCCGAGGAGATCTCGCGCAGCCTCACCCGCGAACACGGCAAAAACCTCATCGAGACCCGCGGCGAGCTGCAGCGGGGCATCGAGAACGTCGAGCACGCCTGCGGCATCCCGACCCTGATGATGGGCGAGAGCCTCGAGGACATCGCTCCGGGGATCGACTGCGTCACCTACCGGCAGCCGCTTGGTGTTTTTGCGGCGATCACCCCGTACAACTTCCCGGTGATGATCCCGTTCTGGTTCTGGCCCTACGCGGTGGCCGCCGGCAACACGTTCATCCTCAAGCCCAGCGAGCAGGATCCGTTGACCTTTCAGATGATCGTCGAGCTCGCCGTCGAAGCCGGCTTGCCCCCCGGCGTGCTCAACGTCGTGCACGGCGCCCACGAGACGGTCACCGCGCTTCTCGAGCATCCCGGTATCGCCGGCATCTCGTTCGTCGGCTCGAGCCGGGTTGCTCGCATCGTGTACGCGAAGGCCGCCGCGGCCGGTAAGCGTGTGCAGGCGCTCGGCGGGGCGAAAAACCACATGGTGGTGTTGCCCGACGCCGATTTCGACGCCGCCAACGAGGCGCTGATCGGCTCGCTGTTCGGCTCGGCAGGCCAACGGTGCCTGGCGGGTAGCGTCGTCGTCGGCGTCGGTGACGCTTATGAGACGGTGCGCGAGCGCTTCCTCGACAGCGCCGGCTCGGTGCGGGTCGGCTACGGCCTCGACGAGGCGACCGAGATGGGCCCGGTGATCTCCGGCCGTCACAAGGAACGCGTTCTCGAGTACATCGACGGTGGCGAGTCCGAAGGCGCCAGGCTCCTCCTCGACGGCCGCGACATCACCGTCGACAGCTACCCCGATGGTCACTGGGTCGGCCCCACGGTGTTCGAGAACGTCAGCCCGTCGATGAAGCTCGGCTCCGAGGAGATCTTCGGCCCGGTCGCCGGCCTCATCCGGGCGAAGGACGTCGACGAGGCGGTCGATCTGATGCAGCAGGTCGAGTACGGCAACGCCACGTCGATCTTCACGAGCAGTGGCAAGGCGGCGCGCGAGTTTCGCTACAAGGCGGGAATCTCGATGATCGGGGTCAACGTCGGGGTGGCGGCGCCGATGGCGTTTTTCCCCTTCGGTGGCTCGCGCGGTTCGTTCTACGGCGATCTGAAAGCGCAGGGCTCGGACGCAATCTCGTTCTACACCGACCGGCGGGTCGTCATCGAGCGCTGGTAGCGCCAGCGCCGGTCGCACTGCTTCTTGTCGCCAGCCACAGATACAGGCTCGATCCCTTCACATTCGCACCCATCCTTCGGCCGACACCCTCGATCTCCCGTTGCGTCCGCCTGCCCACCGGCGCATTGTATCGGCGCGCTTGTTGAGTTGATGCGGGAGGAAAGACGTGGCCAAGTTCACACGGAGCGAGTTCATCGGGATGTCGGCCGCGCTCGCGGCCAGCCTGAGCACGGGATGCAGCAGCGGTGGTGCGGGTGGCACGGTGTCACAGGCCGGCGCCGGGAGCGCCGCCAACGATCTCGCGCTTGCCGGCACCAGCCACACGACCGCGGGTGGGGAACCCGACCTGGTGGTCGTCAACGCAGGGTCTACACGGTGCAAGCCGACCAGCCGATGGCCGAGGCGTTCGCCGTCAAGCATGGTCGCTTCAGTGCCGTGGGCAGCACCGATGACGTCACCAACCTGATCGGCCGCGGCACGATGGTCATCGATGCCGAAGGCATGACGGTGACGCCCGGCTTCATCGATGCCCATTCGCACCCGGCCGGCGCCGGCCTCAACGAGCTGATCAGCGTCAACGTCAACTTCCGCACCATCGCCGAGATCCAGCGGGCGATGGCGGCGCGCGCCGCCGACACCCCCCCGGGGATGTGGGTGAACGGCTTCATGTACGACGACACCAAGCTCGAG
>Ga0114950_10004338_pt1 | contig 11019 bp, 13 predicted proteins | sample N075metaG_FD_83503 | JGI IMG/M metagenome (GOLD analysis project Ga0114950, IMG submission 83503) | Deep subsurface microbial communities from Kermadec Trench to uncover new lineages of life (NeLLi) - N075 metaG | ecosystem: Environmental > Aquatic > Marine > Ocean trench > Sediment | place... | reverse complement strand
GAGGGTGCTATTACAAGGATTGTGCCTTTTGTGCCTTAACGCTAGATCACCAGAATTTTCGGCAAAAAGATCCTAAAAAAGTTGTGGATGAATTGGAAGCCCTGTCAAAAATGCATGACACGCCGTATTTTTTCTTTACAGATGAATGCCTGGCTCTTTCACCCACTAAGCGGCTTTGCAAGGAGTTGATTACGCGCGGATTAGATTTACAATGGACAGCAGAGTTCCGTTTCGAAAAACATCTGTCTCGCGAGTTATTGAGCTCCTTGCGTGAGGCAGGATGCCAGAAAATTGTCTTTGGGTTGGAGACCTATAACGCCCGGCTTATGGATTTCATGGTAAAGGGCATTACGCAGGAAAATGTGAGTCGGATTTGTTCTGATTGTGTGGACGTTGGAATCGCTGTCCATTGTTACGTGATTGTTGGATTCCCAACCGAAACGGAAGAAGAATCTCTGGAAACGATGAACTTTATTTTGAATAATACTAAATTGAATTCTTCCTATGGATTTTCTTGCCAGCCGTGTCTCTTTGATTTAGAGAAGGAAGCGCCGATTATGAGTGATCCTGGAGCATATGGAGTCCAGCGAATTATGCGCCCGGCCTCGGAAGATTTAAGCCTCGGGTTCTTTTACGAAGTTAAGTCAGGTATGACCCCGGATCAGGCTGAAAAGGTCTATCAATTTGTCTATGAGAAAATAAGTGAAGTGGTCTGTGAACTGCCATTTAATTATTCTATGGCAGATGGGTTGTTATATATTGCCCGTCATAATAAGGAACGAGAAAGGCAACTCTCAGGAGTATAGTTACTGATGCCAGGGAACGTTGGGCTGGACTGGCTGAGCCTTTGACCATGATGACTGTCACCGAAAAAATATCCGATAAATTTGAAAGCCCCGGACTTCTGTTTGAATGGGGCCTCAAGACTCTTCTCTTTGCGGCCTTTTTTGAGTTAGTGCTCTATCGGTTGGTTTCTCGTTTGGGGATGCATCTCGGGAAAGTCATGGAAAAGTATGAGGTGGTGCGAATTGTTTTTGTGACGTTGTCGGAAATAGGATTTGTCCTGTTAAACATGACCGCGATACTTGTGTTTCTTATTTTGGGTATTTTGATTATACAAAAGATGCGGACTCAGTTGTGGGTTAGCCCGTGGGACAAGGTTGTGATTCCTTTGGTTGCCCTGTTAGTTCTGTGCACAGTGGTCTATTTGTTTTTTCCACCGGCCATGCTCGGATCGATTATTTACAATATTTTGACTTTCTGTCTGTTGGTTGTTCTTTTGGTGGAATATTGGAGGACACACCATTTGCTGAGTCAGCGGCTGATGGTTGGCACATTTTTTATGGGAATTATGGGGTGGATTTATTATCAAACCATTTCCACAACGTATGGGTTACTCGTTATTCTTGATGCGCCACCATTTGTTCATGAAGCTAACCGGTTAGGTGAGGCCTTGATGGTGCTGTCAAGCATTTTAGTGTTTTGGGCCTATGGCAGCACGACATTTTTCACCAAAAACAAAAAACAACGACTATGGGGATTTACTCTCTTAATTAGTGGAGGAAGTGTATTCCTGCTTTTGCTCTTTATGGATTATTTTCTTTCCATGTGGAGCCCTGCAACCGCATTGGAAGTCAGGAAGGCCGGGGAAGGTATTGGATGGATTTTCCAAATGGGGATGGGATATACCTTTTACCTCCCCTTTGCCTTCTATGTGGCCGGGTTAACCTGTTGGGCGTTTACTGTGATTAAACTGGTCCTGATCGGGCGGTTAGCGGGTTATGGGCTGGGCTTGATGTTCATGGCGGGATATGCCCTGCAATTGTCACATTTGACCTTGATGGTAGTGCTTGGGTTAATGTTACTCAACATTGATAAGCGAGGAAGCTTAGGGCGGCTTCGCAAGAAAATTCATGACGGACTTCTCTATCAACCGATTCGGCCCGTCTATGGGCAATCAACACAGTAGGGTGGATATTAACTAATGGAAGAACAACAAGCTGGAAGCCAAACGATGGAAGCGCAACCCGGTGAAGAGCCTACTGAAGAACAGGCATTAACCGTTGAGGAAGAAATTGCGGAACTGGAAAAACTCTTGGGTGAAGAGCCGGATGATTTTCAGGCGCGTTGCCGGCTGGGTGAGCTCTATTTTAATAAAGGCCGTATGGATGAAGCCTTGTCCGAAGTCAAAAAGTCCATTGAAGTGGCTGAAGGCCTTCGTGTGGAAATGGATCGATCTCTGGCGATGTATTACTCGAACCTGGGAACGATTTATGGAACCAAAGGGATGCTGGATGACGCCGCCGCGCAATTCATCCGGGCATTGGAACTCAATGTCTATGATGTTTTGGCATTGTTCAATGTGGGACGATTGTTTAACGACAAGGGCGAGTATTTGCAGGCAAAAGAATACTTTGAACGGCTGATTGAGATTTCGTCTGAAGATCCTATTGCCTGGTATAATTTGGCTGGTGTCTATGAGAAATTAGATGACCCAAAGGTTTCTGATTTTAATACCTTAGATATGGCGATGCAGGCATATATGAAAGTCCTAGAGTTTGACCCCCATCATTTGGAGTCAAGTTTTAAACTCATGGAGATGGCCTTAAATCTCAAGAAGCCAGATATGGCGGTCAAAGTGATGGAAGATGCGGTTGATAACAATCCTGATGAACCGTTGGCCTATTACAATCTGATTAATACGTATGAAAAGTGTAAGATGTTTGATCAAGCAGATGCGACGCGCAATCGTTTAAAGGAGCGGTTTAGTAAACGTTCTCGTGAAACGGCAAAAAAATAATATCCTACCTAAGGAGATTGACTATGTTTGGAAGTTTAGGCTTTACAGAACTGATTCTTATCTTGGTGATCGTCCTTATTATTTTTGGAGCCGGGAAATTGCCTCAACTCGGGGAAGGCGTTGGCAAAGCCATTAAAGGATTTAAACAATCGCTTCAGGAAGCTGAGGCGTTTAATGTCGATCCTCAAGCTCAGACTCAATCTCAGACTCAAGAGGGAGAAGGCACTCCACCTAGCATCCCTCAGCAAGTCCCTCAACCAATGCAGGCTGAAGCTGTTGAAGCCGCCCCGTCCACTCCCCAGCCTGAAGTGGTACAGACGGCATCGTCAGAGCCCGTTGTTGCGCCATCGAAGGCCTAGGGCCGTAGCAATCGGGATGGGCCAGGTTTTTCTGGATGGTCAAGATGAAATCGTATTGTTTATATAGCTAAAAAAAAGAGGTTCTAACATTATGGAAACAGAGATCGTTGTAGAAGTTGACGTGATTGAAACGTTTGCCGGAAACGGGAAGTCTCGCAGTACGGGTGATGGAAAACGGGCCAAGAAAGCCGGGATTCCTCTGCCCAACCAGATTACCGTTGATCGAGAAAGACGGTATTTATACATTGCTGAATGCGGCTCTGATCGAGTTCGGCGAGTGGATTTGGAAAGTGGGCTTTTGCATAATTTTGCGGGAAATGGTGAGACCTGTTATAGCGGTGATTATGGTCCTTGTGGTGAAGCTGGACTCTATCTTCCCTTAGATGTGGTCTGTGATTCAAAAAACAATTTGTATATCTGTGATTCCGGAAGCAATCGGATTCGAAAAATTGATGTCGAAACGGGAATTATTACGACGGTTGTCGGCACGGGACAATGGGGATTTAATGGAGATGGCCCTGCCTTAGAGGTCAACTTAACCTATCCTGCTGCCATTGTATTTGACCAGCATGATCGTCTCTATATTGCTGATACCCAAGCTCATCGTATTCGTCAATATGATCCCGAAACGGGTGTAGTGACCACGGTTGGTGGAAGCTGGACCGATGAAGACGATGAACGCGTCAGCCCGTTAACCGCACAAAACTTGATTGTCCTTTCCGGTGATGCGATAGGGATTGATTTTAGTAACGACGAAGGGTTGTTGCGGCCGAAATGTTCCGATGGATTGGACTTGACTATGTATCTGGATGATGGAAAGCCTGCCATGGAATGTAAATTCTATGATATAGTGGGTATTGATGTTGATCGCCATGGAGATCTCTATGTGACTGATAAAGGCACCAATCGTATCCGGAAAATTGACATGAAAACAGGGATAATGTCTACCATTGCCGGCGTGTGCCGGTATGGATTTGATGGTGACGGGAAATTGGCGGTCAGGTCCATGTTGAATGTGCCGGAAAGCGCGGTGGTGGACTCAGAAGGGAATGTGTACATTGCCGATTCCATGAACCATCGTGTTCGAAAAGTTGATGTCCAAACCGGCGTGATTACTACAGTCGCTGGTAATGGGGATAGTGGCTACGACGATAAAAATATGGGTGGCTGTGGGGCGGCTCGTTTTGTCGCGAAAGAAGATGCAAGCATGCTGAAGCATGGGGATGGTCGGATTGCCACTGAAGCGATCGTGAACACTCCCGCTGGATTGAGTTTGGACTCTCAAGGATACTTATACATTTGTGAACGCAATGAAAATAAAATTCGACGGATGAAATTGGGATAGTCCATCCCACCTTGCCCTTGAATGACACGACCAAATGATGAGACTTCTTTTGGCTGGTGTAACGAGAACTGACTCGCCTTTCGATTCCGTGCAATCCTTTTTCCTAATCTACTGTCATGTCCCCACTACCTTTGTGGCACGCATTTATTTGACGTATACGTACTGTCATGTGATGAGGGCCATTGAGTTTGAGTAAGGAACGCAGAAAGATCAGCATAATTGGGATGAAGACCTTGTTGGTGTGGGGATCGATGTGTCTGGCGTTGCTTTTGGGGTTGACCTGGTATCAAGTTCCGTTGGTGAGTTCACAAGGGATGGTGGTTCGCGCCCATTTCCAAGAAGGAACTGTGCCGTCACATCCTTCTGATCCGGCTTGGCAAACCGTCTCTCCCCTTCCACTTCCGTTAAGCGGGCAAATTATTACGCGGCCAGTCTGGCCAAATCCCAGTGTGCGTGCGTTATCCATCAGATCAATTCACAATGGGAAAGAGGTGGCCTTTTTAATGGAATGGCAAGATGCCACAAAAAATGAATCATTAACGCCTGGAGTGTTCAGGGATGGTGCGGCCGTGGCCCTTCCTCTCGGTGGTGCCCCGTCGTTCTTATACAAAGGCCAGTTAGACCATTATGTGAATATTTGGCATTGGAAAGCTGATTGGCAAAGCGATGTGGATCGCCGGGCTGCTCGAGCGAAAGAGTCAAAACGGAGAAGAAAGGGCCCCCGTCGATTTGAAGTGATTCCGCGCCGTCCATCTTCGGTGGAAGACCTGATTGGTGGCGGATTTAGCACGTTGACCAGTAAGAAGCATCAGGGGAGAATTAAGGGCCAGGCGGAGTGGACGCGTGGGGTATGGCGTGTAGTGATGAAGCGACCGCTCACCATGGATGGAGACGATCTTGATAATGAAGCCCGGCTCACCCCCGGGCGCTTGCAAGCCGTGGCTTTTGCGATTTGGAATGGGGAAAGCCAAGAACGCAATGGACAAAAAGCTGTGGCATCTTGGATGCAGCTACAGATAGATCCTGTGAAGCCCGTATCCGGTGGTTCTGATTGATGTCTAATCGACGATTGGGACAACGGTTTTATACGGGAGAAATGCGAATTGTGGTGTTTCTCTGTTTCTTGTGGATGGGCCTGGGTGCAATCCCTCTCACTGTGATGGCTCAATCGACCAGTGAACCCATGACGGAAGAAAAAGCCTTAGCGCTCGCCGAGCAATTTGGAATTGATGTCGGGGAAGTTGATGAGGAAATCCGAGAATTTCTTGGCCTGATCAAGGCTGAAGGTGTGGTGGTGTTCGAGGTCATCGGGGGATCGCCTGCCGACTTATCCGGCATTAAAGTCAAAGCGGTTATTAAGGAAGTCGATATTTATGAAATTCGTACTTTGATAGATTTGGGGAATGCGCTGGAGAAGACCATGTCAACGCCAAATTTCACCATTGCCACGTATGAACCCATGACGGGGGTGGGAGTGACTGGCGGACTGAATTTTCATTTTGTACGAGTTTTGCAAGATTAGTGATACACGTTATGTACAGATTTCACTATTGGAAGATCTTGGAGTGGAGCATTCTACGAGGTCTTATTGGGAGTCTCTTGGTGATGCTGTGCCTTTCCGGAATCGTGGGAGCCCAAGAACAGCTAACATCCTCGGACGAAGACCAAGCCTGGATAGAAGAAATTGAAAAAATCTTTATCCCATCTGAACAATGCAAGCAATGCCACGACCGGCATTATGAAGAATGGAAGGGGATGCGTGAGAGGACCATGGACCTGAAAACCTTTGGTCGTGTGGATGGTGCGTTCTTGCATGGAACGGCGCTGACCTCTCCAGTCTTTCGAACCGTTCTTGGTCTGTGGCTTCAAACCAAACCCGATGCGGATCAACGCAATCGCTGTCTTTCCTGTCATGTTCCTTCGGTCACCGTTTTCCCACAACATACTGATCGAATTATTGCTCAAGTCATGAAGGGGGAAAAGTATGTCAAAGTTGAAGGGATTAGTTGTAGTGCCTGTCATCTCATATCCGGGACGCAGGAAAATCCCAATGGCCACCCGACTTTCAAAATTTCTGTAGGTTCGACGATCTTTGGTTCCTATGCTGACCCGGAAGAGAATCTCGTTCATCCATCAAAGTATGCTGATGTTTTTCGTGGAGCGAACTATTGTGCTTCGTGTCATTTCGGAAAAGTCAAAGATGTGATGCGAAAGGACATTCCCGGACAAATCCTCAAGGGGACGATTTGTCAGGACTGTCACATGGAACAATCCACCGGCAGCTCCACGTCGCAACGCGGAGCCTTGACCCGGCCCATTGGTCGGCATTGGTTTCAAGGCATTGTGATTCCTGGCATTATGCTCAGTAATCGCAATCTGCAAGCCGAATGGTTTCCGCGTGTTGATATTGACGTGAAGTTGGGTCAAGGGGTGGTCGAAGGCGAAGTGCTGGTGAAAAATGGCGCGCTGCCTCACACGTTTCCTGGCGGTGATCCGGTCCTCAAGCAATTCTTTGTGACCATCGCGCTCAAGACCGCAGATGGTGAAATTGTTGATCAATACGAAAAGCGGTTTGGAAAGACCTTTGAGGAGTTATTGCGTGGTCCCATTCCGCGGCCCTTGATAAACGGGGGAATGACTCGTCATATCCCCTTTTCGTTGAATGCTCCACAAGACGTAAAAGGGTTGGTGCTTGAAGCGGTCGTCAGTTATGCCTTGATTCCTGAACCAACGCCAGAATTGAAAGCCGCGTATCTGGACACATTACCAGATGACAAAGATCGTGAAAAGGCGGAAGCTATCATTAAAGACTATGCCGCACCACGGTTGCTGACGTTTCGGATTATGGATCTCTAGCATCTATCCTTTCTCAGGTAACGCGGACCAATTGATAATGGAACAGGCTCATGTATAGAGGAATAGGTGCCAACAGTCGATTGGCCCTGGCCATTTTGGTTACGGTCGGGTGTGTCCTGGTGGTCATCACGTTGGCGTGGATGGTTCCATCTGTGAATGCCGCCAAAAAGCCTGTGGAAAGGGCCTTCCCCAGTTCCGAGAAATGCAAGCGCTGTCATCTTCGAGTATTTGAAGAATGGGAAGCCTCGGCCCAATCTCGGTCAATCCTGACTGCGCCATTTCGAGTCACACTGGAGCGGTATTTAGCGAAAGCTGACAAAAACGACCGGGCCATGTGCTTTCAGTGTCATGCCCCGCATATCTTAGAATATGGGGAGCTTTTGCCTCGGTTCATCAAAGAAGTGCAATCCAAAGATCCGCACATGGATGGAGTCGGATGTCCGCAATGCCATCTCATTCATGAGGTGGATGCCAACGTTCATCCCCCTGTGCCGAAGTTTCAATTGGGGAAAACGATTTTTGGAGGCTATGACAAAGCCGCTGAAAATTTAGCGCATCAATCAAAAAAGGTCGACTTGTTTCGACAGTCACAATTTTGTGTGACGTGTCATGATTCTTTGCCTCAGACCTCACAAACAGCCCAAGATCTTCCCGATTGGTTAGGTGATTGGAAGAAGACCAAAGCCGAAACAAGTGGAAAACCTTGTCAATCCTGTCATATGCCAGAAGCGTTCGATGAATCAGCCAACGGCGAAAAAATCAGAAAAGTCGCCAATCATAGTTTTCCCGGGAGATTCGGGAAAGTGCGTGCGGAAGCGGTCGAACTCGATTTTTCAACAACGGTCAAAGGGAAAACGTCTCATGTGGATCTCACGATAACAAGTCTTGTGCCGCACAATCTGCCGTTGCCTCATCCGGGTTGGTCCCGAGTCGTGGTCGACCTAACCATTTTGGGGAAAAACTTGAAAACCGTCTATAACGAACAGCGGTTTTATCAGCGGGTGTTTGGTGGAGAAGATGGAAAAGAAACGGTCTTTGATTTTGAGGCCCAAAACGTTTTACAAGATACGCTCCTCAAACCTGAAGAAGTCCGAAAAGAATCGTTTACCTTCCCCACACCAAAAGACGCGCCTTCCATGGATATAATCGTCACCCTCACCTATGCCCCCGTTCATGGGCCTCAAAAATTCTTGAAGCAAATTGAACAGGATGCTCCTCTTGGTAAAAAAGATCGAGCCTTCAAAACCGTCCAAATCGCACAAAAAAAAGTGAACGTGCTCCTCAAGAAATAGAGTGAATTCCTTACGGGTTTGGCTTTTGTCATGAAGGGTTAGCACCTACGATCTTCTCCCTCAATTTGTTTCATTATCCCAATCAGCATTGCCCTTTACTAGTTCGAGTTGGACTGTTGGATCATCAGAAACGGTAGTTGAGCGGAGAAAAGCTGTGTAAATATTTAGTGTCTGAGAGAAGCCCCAATCGTCCATGGTTGACGTGGACGTTCTCGTCTTTTCTTGTTCCGAATGTTTTACATGCTGTATGGGAAGCCCCTGAAAACGGTAGCGTTGTCATGTCACAGGCCTCATCATTCGACTCTCTTACCAGGAGAATCACGACGCACATAGAGCAGGTGCCTCCGTCTCCTTCCTCACCCTTTCAGGGAGAAGACGAGTTTCGCTGCGGAACTCAGGTGAGGGTGACGGACATCAGAGGCCTCGAGGCCTATTCAATGCAAGCACCGGCCAGTGAACGAGAGCATCCCAACCAAGCTGCGAATCGTGGATGGGAGCGGCTTGCAGGGCAGGCGGGGCGTGATGACCGTGAAGACCAGGAGAAAGACGAGTCTTTGGTGAAGCGAGGATTAGCATCCAGCCATTGAGCAGCATGTTTGGACACGTGGTTTTCTGTCGGTTCAGTACTATTTGTTGCGAAAAGGCACAATACACAGAGACGGAATGGGAGCTTTCTTTTGCTGTGTAAATGATTACTGTTTGTGTGCGAATTTTTTACAAAATAAGGAAGGGTTTCCTTCTGAGATGGTGAAAATTTGTATTTTTGGCAAAAGTCCAGTTAAAAACGCAGACACTTTCTGTAATGCGGCCCGATGGTTTCCGGCATTGCCATTTTGACTAACCGTGCATCGAATTGAGTGAATATTTCAGGTGAAACGCAAATCATGCTATTAACTATCTTTTCCGGCTAATACTCTTTTCATCATATTATTAGATATTTATTTGTTGGTATTGTGCAAAAATATGGTTATTAAAATCAATCCAGGATGCAGCATTTTATTAATATCGGTATTATCCGGTAAAACTACATACTATCTTGTTATGCATCAAGGAGTAAAAACATGAACAAACAATTAGCGTTACTTGTAATGGTAGTCGGGCTCGCAGGCTGCGTTGGCATGCAGATTGATAGCGCCATTTCGAAATATGAGGCCGTCGCTGAGCAAGTAGAGCTAGGGGATAGCAAGGAAAAAGTGTTGGCGATACTTCAGCCTACCCAAGAGGGCGTGCCAAAATCGAGCCGTAAAAATCCTGAGAAATACATAAAAGAAGGCGCAAGGGTAGAAATCTATTATATGCGGTCTGCGCGCCAACCAGATGGGCTTACAACAGATGATGAGTTTGTTCCTTATCTTTTTAACGATGGAAAGCTAGTTGGTATCGGATGGCAAGTCCTTGGTGGACCAAAGACACAAGGCCAAGCCACGTCAGATACTTATATCAGCAATCAGAATACAACCATAGTTTATTAATGCATAACAAGCGCATCAACTTGGACTGGCAATTCCGCTGCGCTCCATTGCCAGCCAGTTATGCGGAGCGTTAGCCATCAAAAAGAACAGCATGGACGAAAATACACTAGATAAAATTGCAGGCTTCATTTGCGGTAATGAAAAAAATCATCCTGTATATCGCTCTAGCTCAAAGATTACTGAATTCTTCGGGAGAGCTGAGCTACCCCAGTTCGTACATGATGGCTCTACTAGGCAAAGATGGGTATTGGATCGTCTAAAAGAATGTGGCCGTGAGCAATTGGCTGTTGTACTAAAGCGCCTCGTATCACCAAGAGAGTATGGTGTCGACAGAGAAGTAATAAAATCAGCTCTTATACAAATAAATGAAATACTCTATGTTGAGGGTTTCAAATTAAAGCTTGTTGGTATGGAGCCAAAATTTGAAACCATATCAGAATATGGGGTCAATTCGCTTGTTTCATAATATGAGGTCGGCTCGATGCTGTCCATGCCCCGACTCCACTGGATTGAATACGAGCATGCTTCATATGCGTGTCCGGGCCCACATTTAGGGTCATTGCTTGACTTAATATTTATTTCCCGTTAGACTTCTCTTCCTCCGATTAGGCTTCGATTAGGCTTTACGATTAGGCTTCGATTAGGCTTTAGGGTCAAGTCTAGTTTTATTATATTCAAACAGCTATACTACGACATAATGGCTCGACCGTTACGCATTGAATTTGAAGGCGCGTGGTATCATGTGATGAACCGTGGCCGACATCGTCAGGCGGTGTTTACGACCGATGCCCAACGCCATTACTTTTTGTCGTTATTGGCTGAGACCTCCGACCGCTTCAACGCCGAATGGCACGCCTATTGTCTCATGGATAACCATTATCATGTGTTGGTGCGG
>Ga0114950_10004337_pt1 | contig 11019 bp, 7 predicted proteins | sample N075metaG_FD_83503 | JGI IMG/M metagenome (GOLD analysis project Ga0114950, IMG submission 83503) | Deep subsurface microbial communities from Kermadec Trench to uncover new lineages of life (NeLLi) - N075 metaG | ecosystem: Environmental > Aquatic > Marine > Ocean trench > Sediment | place... | reverse complement strand
TCGAGCTGCTGGCGCTTGTGGTCGTAGAGCCGGGCGCGCAGGATCTTCATGGCCTTGGCCTTGTTCTTGTGCTGGGATTTTTCGTCCTGCTGGGACACCACGATGCCGGTGGGCAAATGGGTGATGCGCACCGCGGAATCGGTGGTGTTCACCGACTGCCCGCCGGGCCCCGAGGCGCGGAACACGTCGATCCTGAGATCCTTGTCGTTGATCTCGACGTCGACCTCTTCGGCCTCGGGCAGCACCGCCACCGTCGCCGCCGAGGTGTGGATGCGGCCCTGGGTCTCGGTCTGGGGCACGCGCTGGACCCGGTGGACGCCGGATTCGTATTTGAGGCGGGCAAACACGCCGACGCCGGTGATGTTCGCCACCGCCTCCTTGAAGCCGCCCTTGTCGGTATCCGACGTCCCCATGATTTCGAACTTCCAGTTATGAAGGTCGGCGTAGCGCTGGTACATGCGGAACAGGTCGGCGGCGAACAACGCCGCCTCTTCGCCGCCGGTACCCGCGCGCACTTCAAGGATGGCGTTGCGCTCGTCGGCCTCGTCCTTGGGCAAGAGGGTGAGTTTGATAGCCCGTTCCAGTTCCGGGATGCGGGCCTTGAGCACGGCGAATTCGTCTTCCGCCATTCGACGCACTTCGTCGTCCTCGCCGGCGTCGGCGATCATGGCGGCGAGGTCGGCGATTTCGCCGCGCGCGGCTTTCCATTCGGCGATGCGGGCCACCACGCCGGACAACTCGGCATATTCCTTGGACAACCGCGTGAGTTCCTTGGGCGTAAGCTCGGCTGAGGCCGCCAGCCGGTCGGAAAGCGCGCCGTGGCGGGCCACCAGCTGGTCGAGCTTGTCCTCGAACCCGGCCACCGCCGATCGTCCTTCGTTGCGTTCTTGGTTCACTCTCGACCTTCCTCGCCACTTGGCGTTTCGCCATCATCGGCGCCTTCGTTCAAACCGAATAGCCGGGCAATGAGATCGCCGTCAAGGGGAACCTCATGGGCCCCGCGCGCGCCGTCCGCGGCAAGCTCCCGCAAGGCCTCGGAGGGCCCATGGAGCAGCCGGTTGACCAGAAGGCGGGTTGCTTCATCCGCCGACATGGCCGGGTTCGAAGCCAGGATCTGTTGGCGGTGCGCGTCGAAAATTTGGCGCAGCGCCTTCACCATGGGGGCCGCCGCCCTATGGCCCTCGGCCAGGACGAAAGACGCGACCTCGTCGGCGACGATGGCCCTTGCATCGACGGCCGCATGGGACCGCTTTTCCTGGCCGCGGAGAGCGATGCGTTCGAGATCGTGCAGGGTGAAGAGGTAGGCCTCGTCCAACGCCGCGACGTCGGGCTCCACATCGGCGGGAACCGCCGCGTCGAGCAGGAAGATGGGCTTGTAGCGGCGCCGTTTCAAGGCCGCCGCGAGATCGTCGCGGGCGATCACCGGCACCGCGCCGCCCAGCCCGGTCAGCACCATGTCCATGCGCTCCAGCGATGGGCCGATCTCCTCCATGGCCAGCCTATGGGCGCCCAGGCGGGCCGCCATGGCTTCGGCCCTGGATTCCAGGGGGTCGGCCACCCAGATATCGGCGAGCCCCTGGGCTTTCAGCTTATCCGCCACCAGCACGCCGAGTTCAGCGGCGCCGACCATGAGCGCCGTGGTCTCCTCGAACCGGCCCACCACCTCGCGCGCCACCTGGCACGCCGCCGCCGCCATGGAAATGGCGTGCTCCCCGATGGCGGTTTCATTGCGGACCCGCTTGGCGACCGAATAAGCGGCCTCGAAGATGGCGCCCAGCTCGCGGCCGACACCGGTGGCGCGCTCGGCCGCGCGGTGGGCCGTCTTGATCTGGCCGAGAACCTCGGGCTCGCCCAGAATCTGGCTCTCCAGCGACGCGGCGATGGAAAACAGATGGCCCAGCGCATCGGTCCCGGTGCGGATGAAGAAACTGTCCTCGATGTTTTTCTCGGCCATCCCGGCGGTCTCGGCGAGGGTCCGGCGGATCGCCGCGGCGGCCGCCTGGGGCGCGGCGCTCACGCCCACCACCACCACCCGGTCGCAGGTCGACAGCAGGACCCCTTGGTCGAACCCCGCTGCGCCGAGATGCCGGTAAAAATCCGCCAAGGCCGGCTCTTCGACAAAGAGCCGGTCCCGGAGCCCCTGGCCCGCGCTCCGGTGGTCGACGCCGGCGACGATCAGGCGGCCAAGCCGCGGCGCGGCGCTTGGATCGGGGCTTGAACCGGTGACGGCGGACATGGCGGCTCCGAAAAAACGGGACTAGCGGCTCTGGGCGAGCCGCTCCACAAGCTTATCCAGGGCCACTTCTTCCTGGGCGCCGGTTTCCATGTCGCGCAGGGTCGCGGCATGGCGGGCGAGCTCGTCCGGGCCGAGAATGACGGCGTAGGAGGCGCCCAGGCGATTGGCGCGCTTCATGCGCCGAGAGAGATTGCCGGAAAAACCGATATCGGCGGCGATGCCGGCCAGGCGCAGGCGCTGGGTGAGCCTGAAGGCCTCCGCTTCGGCGTCATCGCCGACCGGGATCACCACCACCGGCTTCACTGATGGCACTTGCTCGTCCAGCAGCATGGCCAGGCGCTCGATCCCCGCGGCCCAACCGACGCCCGGCGTCGGCGGCCCGCCCATGGTCTCGATGAGGCCGTCATAACGACCGCCTGCGAGCACCGTGCCCTGGGCGCCGAGATGTTCGGTGGTGTACTCGAACGCGGTGTGACAATAGTAATCGAGACCCCGCACCAGCCGGGGATTGATCTCATAGGCAAGCCCCAGATCATCGAGGCCGGCGCGCACCCGGTCGAAGAACGCCCGCGCGCCGTCGGTGAGGTAATCGCTGAACAGCGGCGCGCCGGCCACCACCTCGCGGTCGCCCTTGTCCTTGGAATCGAGGATCCGAAGGGGGTTGCGCTCCAAGCGCGCCAAGCTGTCCTCGGACAATCGATCGCGGTGGGAGGTCAGGTACGCCACCAGCACTTTTCGGTAGGCCGCGCGGCTTTCCGTATCGCCCAGGGTGTTGAGCTCCAAACGGGTGCGGTCGCGAATGCCCAGCGCCTGGAGAATATGGTCGCCAAGGGCGATGACCTCGACATCGCCCATGGCCGGCGCCGCGCCCAAAAGCTCCACGCCGATCTGATGGAACTGGCGAAGCCGCCCCTTTTGCGGCCGTTCGTGACGGAACATCGGCCCCGAATAGAAGAACTTGAGCGGCAGGCTCTGGCCTAGGCCACCCGATATCAGCGCCCGGGCGATGCCGGCCGTGCCCTCGGGCCGGAGCGTGATCTCGGCCCCCGAACGGTCGGCGAAGGTGTACATCTCCTTGGTGACGATATCCGAGGTCGCGCCGAGGGTTCGCTTGAAGACCTCGGTGAATTCGAAGATCGGCGTCGACATCTCGGCATAGCCGTAGCGCTCCGCCAATTCCCGCGCGGTCTCGCGGATGCGGCGATGGGCGCGGCTTTGTTCCGGCAAAATGTCATGGGTGCCGCGCACCGGCTGAAGCTGATCCAAACCCGTCCCTTACTAGCCCGTCACGCCGGCCTTGCCGGGGAGCGCTCGGCCGCCGTCCGCGGGTGATTTCTCGTCATCGGCCTGGGCCGCGGCTTCGATCTCGGCTTCGATTTCTGCGGCACGGCGTTCCACCAATTCCACGATATGTTCGATCATGTCCGCGGTGCCGGTCTTATGGTCGGCCACCCCGGCCATGTAGACCAAGTGGGTGCCGTTGCCGCCGCCGGTCAGCCCGATATCGGTCTCGCGCGCCTCTCCCGGGCCATTGACCACGCAGCCGATGATCGAGATGGTCATGGGCGTGGTGACATGGGCGAGGCGTTCCTCGAGCCTGGCCACGGTTTCGATCACTTCGAACTGCTGGCGGGCGCAGGACGGGCAGGCGATGATGGTGACGCCCTTGTGGCGCAGATTGAGCGCCTTGAGAATCTCGAACCCGGCGTGGACTTCTTCCACCGGATCGGCGGCCAGGGACACACGGATGGTGTCGCCGATCCCCTCCCACAAAAGCATGCCGAGACCGATCGCCGATTTGACGGTGCCGGTCCGCAGGCCGCCCGCCTCGGTGATACCGAGATGCAGCGGATAATCGCAAACCTTGGCTAGGCCGCGATAGGCGGCGACGGCGAGAAACACGTCCGAGGCCTTGACCGACACCTTGAAGTCCAGGAAATCGTTGTCCTCGAGAACATGGATGTGCCGAAGCGCGCTTTCCACCAAGGCCTCGGGACAGGGTTCGGCATATTTCTCCAGGAGATCGCGCTCCAAGGACCCGGCGTTGACGCCGATCCGCATGGAACACCCGTGGTCCCGGGCCGCGGCGATGACCTCGCGGACCCGGTCCATGGAACCGATGTTGCCGGGATTGATGCGCAGGCAGGCCGCCCCCGCTTCGGCCGCTTCGATGGCGCGGCGGTAATGGAAATGGATATCGGCGACGATGGGCACCGTCACCGCGCCGATGATCTGCGCCAGGGCCCGGGTGGAATCCTCGTCGGGGCAGGAAATGCGGACGATATCGACGCCCGCTTGTTCCAGTTCGCGGACCTGGGCGATGGTCCCCTCGACGTCGGTGGTCGCGGTATTGGTCATGGACTGCACGGTTATCAGCGCATCGCCGCCCACGGCCACGGGGCCGACGCCGATTTGCCGGGTCGGATGCCGGGAAATGTCTCGAAAAGGCCGAATGCTCATGGTCACTCCTCGGACCGGGGCACCGGCGCCGCCAAGCGCCGGGGCACCAATCTTGTCCCCAATAACTGCGGCGGATTGCCCAAAAAATCAAGGCGCGCGTTGTTCAGCGCACCACGGCGGTCCCCGCCTTCAGGCGCTCGGCATCGAGAACCACGTCGCGGCGCACCGCGCCAAAGGGCCCGAGGGGGGGGACCGGTACCCCGTCGACGAGAATCTCCAGCCCCCCGGCGTTGCCGGTGGTGAGCCTCAGCCCCTTTTGCGGCGGCACCTCGTAGCTGGTGCCCTGGGCCAGGATTCGCGTCATCAACAAGGTTCCTTCGGCGGTGCGCACTTGGACCCAAGAATCCACCTTGGCGCGGATCTCGATGCGGGTCGAAACCATGGCCGGAGCGGCCTCGGCGGGCGCCGGCGAGACCACGGAAGCGGCCTCCACGGGGGCCGATTGCGGCGGCTGGGCGGCCTCCGCGGGGGCCGGTGGCGGGCTCTCGGCAGCGGCTTCGGCCCCCGGCGCCGGCGCCTGGCGGTCCATGGTCCCCTCCGAGGGCGGCGGGGCGGCGGCGGACGCGGCCGGGCCGGAGCCCGTATTTTCACCCGCCGCACCCCTTTGAGGCGCGGGCGTGGCATCCCCATCCGCGGGCGCCGGCACGGCGGGCGCCTCGACCTTGCCGCCCAATAGCAGGGGAACCTTTGGGATAATGTCCGCGAAAGTCAGCTCGCGGGCGTTCATGTAATACCACACGCCGTAAATGGTGAGGGCAAGCAGCACCGTCACCAGAACGATGGCGCCCCGGGGAATTCGGCTTTCCTGCGCCGGGGTGGGGAATTCAAGCTTGGCGATCGGCGTTTCACCGGAAATTTCGATCTTGAATTGCCAGGCCAATTTATCGCCGTCCAGCCCCAAGTGGTTGGCATAGGTGCGCACGAAACCGACGGCATAGGCGGGGCCGGGAAGGACATCGTAATCGCCCGCTTCCAGGGCTTCGAGGAACTTGCGGCGGATGCAGAGCGTGTCCGCGATATCCACCAAATCGGCGCCCAGCGCCTCGCGCTGCTCGCGGAGATCCTGGCCGGTAGCCCCGGCGCCGCCGATCGAATCCGATTCAATGTCCCCGCGGGGAGGTTGTTCCGTCATTTTCGCCTCAGTGCCGGCGCCAGCGGAAAATCCCGGTCCCAGGGCCGGCGCGGCGCGCACCCGCACCACGATTCCGCCAAACCGGCCCTAGTGTTAGCAAATTAGACGGCCTCGGCCAATCAACATGTGGCCGTCGGGGCCGGCCCCTTACCCGGCCAAATGGTTCCCTTTGGCCGAATCGTGGTCCGAGATCCTAGATGGCGAAGTCATGATCCAGGGCGAAGGCCCGAAGGCGTTCACGAAGGCTGTGTTCCCGGCTGTCCAAGATGGTCTGCATATACGCCCTGAGCACCCCCAACCGCAAAGAACGCACCATGGTCTTGACCGGTCCAATGGAAGCCGCGGTGAGGGACAGCGACCGATAACCGAGGCCGATCAGGGCCATGGCCTCGAGCGGCCGGCTCGCCATTTCGCCGCAGAGAGACAGCGGCCGTCCCGCCCGGTCCGCGGCCTTGGCCACGTCAAGCAGCACCTTGAGCGCCGGCGGCGAAAGCGGGTCGTAGCGCTCGGATATGCGGGGATTACCGCGATCGGTGGCGAACAGGAATTGCAGCAGGTCGTTGGACCCCACGGAGAGAAAATCGGCCCGTTCGACCAGCGCCGGCAGTTGCCAGAGAAGCGCCGGCACCTCCACCATGCAGCCCACGGAGAGCTTCCTGGGCAATGTGCCGCCCTTGGCCTTTTCGCGCGCCAACTCCATATCCAGCACCTGACGGGCAAGATCGTATTCCGCCACCTCGGCGATCATTGGGAACATCACCGACAACGAGCGCCCGTCCGCCGCCCGCACCAGGGCGCGAACCTGCTGTCGCAACATCGCCGGCCGGTCCAAGGCGATGCGGATGGCGCGCCAACCGAGCGCCGGATTCTGCCCGGCCTCGCTTTCGAAATAGGGCAATTCCTTGTCGCCGCCCACGTCCAGGGTCCGGAACACCACCGGCTTGCCGTCGGCCTGATCGAGCACCGCGCGATAGAGCGCCGTCTGGGCCTCCACGTCGGGATAGGCGGCGCGCACCATGAAGGGAATTTCCGTGCGGAACAGGCCGATCCCGTCGGCGCCGGTGGAATGGACCTGGGGCACGTCGAGCTCGAGCCCGGCGTTGATATTGAGCGACACCTGGGTGCCGTCCAGGGTGACCGCGGGTTGGTCGCGCAACTGGGCGAAGGCCTGCCTGCGGGCGGCCCTCAAGCGCAGGGTTTCCGCAAACCCCTGTTGCACGTCCTCCACCGGGCGCACGAAAACCTGCCGGTTTTCGGCATCGACGATCACCGTGTCGCCGGCATCGACCTTGGCGAACAGGTCCTTGACCTGGCCGATCACCGGGATATCCAGCGCCCGGGCGACGATCGACACATGGGCGGTGGCGGAGCCCCGTTCCATGATCAACCCGCGCAGCCGGGCGGGATCGTAGTCGAGAAGTTCCGCTGGGCCGACGGAACGCGCCACCAACACCACATCGTCGGGCAGATCACGCGCCTCGCCACCATTGGCGCCGCCGGTCAGCCGCTGGAGCAGGCGCAGGGACAGGTCTTCCATATCGTCGAGGCGTTCGCGCAAGTAGGAGTCGGTGAGTTGGCTCATGCGCATGCGGATATTTTCCCGCACCTGCTGGACCCCGGCCTCGGCGGTGAGACCGGAACGGATGGCGTCGCCGATGCGCCTGATCCAGCCGCTGTCCGACGCCACCATGCGGTAGGCCTCCAAGACATCGCGATGTTCGCCCGCGCCGGATAATTCGCCGCGCCCGAAAAGCCGGTCGAGGTTCTGGTGAACCTCCTCCACCGCTTCATCGAGGCGCCGGAGTTCGACCTCGGGATCCTCGGCCACGATCTGGCGGATGGAGATATCGGGACGGTGGAGCACCGCCGTTCCCATGGCCATGCCCCCGTTCAGCGCCACCCCGGCCAGGCGAACCGGCAAAAGCGCGTTGCCCTCGGCCGGCGCACGCTCATGGGGATTGACCAGATCGCCGCTGGCCACCAGTTCGGCCAACACCATGGCGGTGATCTGCATGGCCTCGATCTCTTCATCGCTGTAACTGCGCTCGATCTTGTTCTGCACCACCAGAACGCCGGCGACGCGACCCGACCGCAGGATCGGCACGCCCATGAGCGAGCGAAAGATTTCCTCTCCGGTTTCCGGCTTGTAGACGAAAGCGGGATGGGATTGGGCGTCGGACAGGGCCAGCGGCTGGGCGTGGGCGGCGATCTCACCGACCAGGCCCTCGCCCACCCGGAGCCGGGTCTGATGCACGGCCCGGCGCCTGAGACCCTTGGTGGCGAAAAGTTCGAGCACTTCGCCGGCGCGCAGGATATAGACCGAGCAGACCTCCGCGACCATGCCGGCGGCGATCACCTGCACCACCTTGTCCAGTTTCGCCTGGGCGGTGGCCTCGCCGGCCATAAGGTCCCTGATTCGTCCCAATAGCCGGCGCGGCCCCACCCCGGTCGGGACCGCCTGCATTATTCCGCAATCTCCATCCAGTGACGCTCCATCAACGACGTTACCCCAATGCTCGGCGGCCATGGCGTGGCAATGCCGGGTCGCCAAAGGGCGTCCCTATGTGTTGGTGCCGCCGCGCGCGCCATGGGATCATTCCGCATCGAGGTTATAGGCGGAATGAAGGGACCGGACCGCGAGCTCGGTATAATCCTCGGCCACCAGCACGGAAATCTTGATCTCCGAGGTCGAGATGACCTGAATGTTGATGCCCTTTTCCGCCATGACCTGGAACATTTTCTGGGCCACACCGGCGTGGTTTCGCATGCCGACCCCGATGACGGATATCTTGACCACGTTGGGGTCGCCCACCAGGGCGGCGTAACCGAGCGTGTCGCGCGCCGCCTCCAGCACCGCCATGGCCGCCGCCAGGTCCCCCTTGGTCACCGTGAAGGTCAGGTCGGTGGCCTTGCCGTCCTCGGAGACGTTTTGCACGATCATGTCGACATTGATATCGGCATCGCAGAGCGGACCGAAAATCGCCGCCGCCACGCCGGGGCGGTCGGGGACCCGCGTCAGGGTAACCTTGGCTTCGTCCCGGGAATAGGTGATTCCACTGACCAGTTCCTGTTCCAGCATGTCATCCTCATTGACAACGAGAGTGCCCGGGCCGTCGGCGAAGCTGGACAGCACCTGCAGGCGCACGTCGTGCTTCATGGCCAGTTCGACGGACCGGATATGAAGAATCCTGGCGCCCAGCGAGGCCATTTCGAGCATCTCTTCGTAGGTGATCTTATCCAGCTTGCGGGCCTTGGAAACGATCCTGGGATCCGACGTATAGATCCCGTCCACGTCGGTGAAGATGTCGCAACGCTCGGCGTCGATGGCCGCCGCCAGGGCGACCGCCGTGATATCCGATCCGCCGCGGCCCAGGGTGGCGATGCGGCCGTCCTCGGCGATGCCCTGGAATCCGGCCACCACCTGCACCTCTCCATCGTCGAGGCCGCGCCTCAGCGCCGCGGTCTCGACACCGGTGATCCGCGCCCGGCCATGGAGCCCGTCGGTATGGATCGGCAGCTGCCAACCAAGCCAGGAGCGGGCCTTCAACCCCCGGCCCTGGAGAACGCAAGCGAGAAGGCCCACGGTCACCTGCTCGCCGGTGGATACCACCGAATCGTATTCGCATCCGTCGCCATCGGCGCCGGCTTCGTTGACCCAGTCGATCAACCGATTGGTGACGCCGGCCATGGCCGAAAGCACCACGGCGACCTTGTCGCCCGCGGCAATGGCGGCTTCGACCCGATCGGCGACCGCCCTGATCCGATCGAGATCGGCCACCGACGTGCCACCGAATTTCTGTACGATGACTGCCATATGCCTTGTCCTACCTGCCCAATCGCTCGGCGCCGCGCCGCCGGGGCCGGCTCCCTGAAACGCATTCTCGCCGCGGGGAAGTACTGCGCCGGAGCAAGGCCCGATCAACGGCTTGCCCCGGCGAGGGCGCCAATTCATACTCTGGAACGTTGGCCCAGGCAAGCCCGGCCACCCCTTCAACGGCGAATATCATATTGAAATGCCTGCATCATCTGATCATCGCCCGGGGCCGGGCAAAGACACCGGGGACGGCGTCGAGGCGCCATCGGTCGACGCCGCGGAAATCGCCGGCTTCGAGGCCCTCGCCGCCCAGTGGTGGGACCCCGACGGCCCCTTCCGCCCGCTGCACCGCTTCAACCCGGCCCGGGTGGGCTTCATCCGTGACCGGGCCTCAGCCCATTACGGCCGCGCGGCGCACACACCCGTTCCCCTCGACGGTTTAACGCTGCTCGATATCGGCACCGGCGGCGGGCTTGTCGCCGAGCCCATGGCGCGGCTGGGCGCCCGGGTGACCGGCATCGACCCGTCGGACAAGAATATCGCCATCGCCCGGACCCACGCCGCGGCCATGGGGTTGGAGATCACCTACCGCGCGGCGGCCGCCGAACGCCTCGCCGCCGAGGGCCAGACCTTCAACATCGTCCTCGCCCTGGAAGTCGTCGAACATGTCGCCGACCTCGGCGTCTTCCTGGACGCCAGCGCGGCCCTGGTCAAGGGGGGGGGGATTTTCATCGCCGCCACCCTCAATCGCACGGCGCGCGCCTATGCGCTGGCCATCATCGGCGCCGAATACATCATGGGCTGGCTGCCGCGCGGGACCCATGACTGGAACAAGTTCGTCACCCCGGCGGAGATCACCGCGGGGCTGCAAGCCAGCGGATTGCGGGTCGCTTTGATTTCCGGAATCGTCTTCAACCCGCTGACCTTCACCTGGCGGATCGCCACCGACACCGGGGTCAATTACATCGTCGTCGCGGAAAAAACTCCCTAGGGGACATTGGGCTGACAAGCCCCAAGAGGGGCCTTGATTTGGCCGTTAAGGAATTGTCTGCGTTGTGCCAAGACGCGACCGTTGGTATTTATGCCGGGTCAAACCTATTCCACGCGCTAATTTGAACTAAGGTGGAAACCGGAACGCGAACCGGGGAGCTTAAACATGTCAATGAAAATGCGCCACCATCTGACTCTGAAATGTGTTGTGGCTTTCACGATGATATTTTCGTTTGGTCAGGGGCATGCTGCTTCTCACGGGGCTAAGGCAACCGTTCAGCTACCCGCGCAGCTGGTGGGCACATGGGAAAGTGATGAGGGTTGGAGTGGCCCCTTTACTCTGAACATCAAGGCAGGAAAAGTGGGCACGTTTAGAGGTACGTTGCG
>Ga0114950_10004336_pt1 | contig 11020 bp, 5 predicted proteins | sample N075metaG_FD_83503 | JGI IMG/M metagenome (GOLD analysis project Ga0114950, IMG submission 83503) | Deep subsurface microbial communities from Kermadec Trench to uncover new lineages of life (NeLLi) - N075 metaG | ecosystem: Environmental > Aquatic > Marine > Ocean trench > Sediment | place... | reverse complement strand
GGTTTGCCGGTTGTTCACTGACCTAATCATGATGTGGAATTGCCCAAAATGCCATCGCTCTTTCAACACAAAAAATCAATCGCATTCATGTGTCATTGTCGATATTGATTCCCTTTTTTTGGAAAAGCCCACAATTATCAAAGAGTTGTATGATGAGGTATTCAACAGCTGTTCTCTTTTTGGCGAAATAAAAATTGACACAACCTTGAGTTGCATTTATTTTGTAAATAAAAAACAGATTTTTAGCCCTAAAGCGTCAAAAAACAGGTTTGATCCTTGAATTTATTTTAGATCGAAGTGAGGATGTTTTCCCGGTTATAAAAATTATTCAAATCAGTAAAAAACAATTTGTACATCGATTGAAACTGGAAGGTACAGAGGATATTAATGACCAAATAGTAGCTTGAATAAAAGAAGCCTATAATTTGAAGAATGATAAAGCAAGGAACTAGGCGCTGGGTGCTGGGGACTGGGTGCTAGGGACTGGGGACTGGGTGCTGGGCGCTGGGGACTGGGTGGTTTTAATAATAAATATAAATTCTGAGCATCTTCTTATCAAAGTAAATCCAATACCCTTTTTATTCGAATTGTATTCAGTTCATTTTTTATTGGCGAATCATGGAGAAATTGCAATCTAACTTTATTGACTAATGACACCAAATTGCCACTTTGCAATTCCTCAGTAAAAAATACCTTGAGCATAATTGCCGTTTTTATGGAAAGCGCTCTTGTTCTTATCGTATATTTTGAACCTCGGGAAGGATGAATATGCACAAACCTGCTTTTATCTTTTCCTAAAATCAACGTCCAGTCGGAACCATCACTAATCTGCACCGTCCTGTATTTCTTGGGAGCTGCATCAATATATTTGTGATAATCCGCATTATCAAAGTTATTTCCCTTTTTTAGCAATCCTGCTATTTCACCAGTAATTTCCCCTTCCTTCAAATCACCATAATAAAGATCGATCATTGACTTTCCTATAATTTTCATCTGGACATTCAAATCATAGGATGAATATTTATCTGATATGGAATGTTCGATAAAATCTGATATTATTTGGCGGTGGTGTTTTAATCCGTTAAATAAAAATGGAGGGGAAAGTTGAAATTCAAATTCTATTTTCACATTCAATGAAAGGTTATGAACGGGACATCCAGCTGGTTTATTTTTTTTTTATAGCTAAGTATCAATTTTTCATTCCTGATATATGCTAATTTTCGAATCATAACTCCCTTGATCCTGGAATGGAATTTTGTAATTATTTCATGATAAATCTCCATGTCTTTCTGGCCATTATCTCCAACAAGGATAAATTTTTTATCCGGATAAAATCCAAGCAAGAACTCAATGCTTTTTTGCTTGTGTCGATCATTGACTTTTCCTGTAGAAATTAAATCTCTCAATCCCTTTTTTAGATTTTGTAAAAAGAAAACGCCCTTTGGTAAATCATTGATAGCGAAAAAATCCACAAGAAAATCATATAAATTCCATTCACTGTTCGATACGTAGTAGAAGTCTTTTGGGTGAGAGGTATCATTCAGGTCTTTAATATACGAATGCCAATTTTTTATAAATGGAATTGTCTTTCTTGTATGCGCATTGCGGAAGAGCATTAAGGCCATTTTTCGGATCAACCTTGTACTGTGGGAGACTAACAGCGTATCGTCAATATCAGAAATCACCCCGGTCTCATGGTCATCAGAAAGATAGTATTCGCTTTCAAACCGTTTATCATTTCTTTTCCAGTAAAGTTCATATGGATACCAGCCAGGTTGCTCCAGGGTGTGCGTTACTTCACATGTAAAAAAACCTTTGTTATTGGTATAGACACGTTTTGTGGTGCCATTAATCATCACATCAATCGCAGTAGTTTTTAATGGTCTGGCTCTAAATCGACGAATTGTCTGCTTCAGGTTCCTTCTTTTTCCATGATGTGGGTGGGCATCTCTTACTTTGTGTTTTTCAAAAGCATGACCGGAGATGATGACACGATCTCTATTTGCAATACCCCTGTATCCTACAATTTTTGATTCCACAAATTGAAATTAGGAAAATGATAAAAGAATGGGAAATAAATGCTTTTAAATGATCTTTAAACTATTATTGAATCAAATATTTAATTGAGAAATTTCCATAACTTCGAAGATTGCTAATTAGTTCGATTAAACCAAGTGTCGATTTTTTCATCTAATTGGTGATATTGTTGTGCAGAACTAGATTTTAATATGAAGAAATATTACTTTTTTCTCACCTTATTTTATTTCGCGTCTTTTTTTGCTACATCCCTGGCTGCCCAAAATATAAGTACAGAGGGAAAAGATTTTTGGTTGGGATTTATGGAAAATCATGAAACTTCCACTATAGATCTGGAAATTTTTATAAGCGCTGCAGATACCACCGAAGGAATCGTAGAAATGCCATTCCAAAATTGGTCAACTTCATTTATCACCTATCCCGGGATCACAGCTAAGATTACAGTTCCTACAAATTATGCCATGAACCGGGGAAGTGGAATAATCGCTGATAAAGGCATTCATATTACTTCGGAAAAAAATGTGAGTGTGTATGCGCTTAACAAAAGATCCAGAAGCTCAGATGCAACTGTAATTCTTCCATCGATTTCTTTGGGAAAGAAATATTTTAGCATGGCACATATGGAGCCTAACGGAGGTGGCCCTTCCCTTTATTCAGAAATTTTAATTGTAGCAATATCCGATCAGACCGAATTGCAGATAACTCCCAGCGTACTGACCACTGATGGGAACCTGGCAGATCTACCGTTTGAGATTACCTTAAATGAAGGGCAAACTTATCAACTGCAATCCAATTACGATTTGACGGGAAGTAAAATTGAAACTATCAATAGCGAGCAAGGTGACTGTAAAAACTTTGCAGTATTTGGCGGTAATGAATGGACAAGGATTGGAGAATGCAATGGGGCACAGGACAATCTTTATGAGCAAATGTTTCCTGTAAATACCTGGGGAAAAGAATTTATCTCCATTCCATATAAAACCAGGATTGGCGGCGATATTTTGAAAATATTAGCCTCGGAAGATTCGACAACCTTTAGTGTAAATGACGCTTTTGAATATACGCTAAATGCAGGCGAGTTTAGAAGCATGTTAATTTCCAGTAGAGCATTTATTAAATCTGATAAGCCAATTTCCATCGGGCAATTCAGCCGAAGTCAATCCTGCGACCGTGTGCCAGCAGATCCATTCTTTATCATGTTGAGCCCTTTAGAACAGCGCTTGAAAAAAGTTACTTTCAATGCATTGGAAATCCATGTCGTTGACCGGTATTATCTGAATGTGATTGTGCCTTCAAGCGGAGTTGATAAAACATTTTTAAATGGGAATAATATCTCCAGTGCGTTTAATCCTGTTGCCAGCAACCCTGATTACTCGTATGCTCAGATTGATATTGAAGAAGGAAATCATACCATTGAATGTGATGAAGGATTTATTGCATATGTCTACGGATACGGCGATATAGAATCATTTGGCTATGCCACAGGAGTGAGCCTTCAAAATCTGAATTTGAAAATTGAAAGTGGTGAACCCGGTTCTGATCTTACCATAAAAAAAGACAGTACTTGTATTGGGGATCCGGTAGAATTTTCTGTCGATGCTGATTCAAGTTTCATTTTCTTTGACTGGGATTTTGGAGATGGAATTCATGCTTCGGGGAAAACAGTAATTCATAGTTTTGACCATGAAGGCGTTTTTCCTGTCAAAGTTACAGCCAATACTTCACAAGGGGCGTGCTCATCTCAGGAAACTTCCATAAAGTATATTCATGTGATCAAACCCGCAATTGAGATTTATGGCCCAAGATCGGTTTGTCCCAATGTGAGCCAGATAGAATACCGGTCCATCGGTGATGAAAGAAATACCTATGAGTGGTTTATTGATGGTGGAACAATTACGTCAGAAACAGATGCAATAAATGTAGTCGTAGATTGGGGGCCAACAAACAGTGATTCATTTTTGAAGATCCTCCCAAAAAACTATTTGGGATGTTACGGAGATACATTAAAACTAGCCATAAAAATCAATGTTCAACTGGATCCTTCGGCGCCTTTTGGAACAGATTCACTGTGCTCTGATCTGGCCAGTGAAATTGAATATGAAACCTACCTGGCTAATGGCTCGATATATGAGTGGCATACAGATTTTGGAGAAATAGTAAATGGCCAGGGGAACCATATCTCAGAAGTTTCCTGGAGTGGACCGGGAATTGGCAAGCTTTGGTTCGAAGAAAGTTCCACATTGGATGATATTTGTTCCGGATGGTCTGATACCTTAACTGTTTTTATAGAAAGAGCGCCTAATGAAAATATTATAATAAATGTCCCTGATAATATTTATTACAATGGCGATTCTATCCCCATCCATATTGACGCCGACCCTGCATATAATTATTATAGCTGGAATTTTGGAGATGGTCACTCAATTGATAGTATTCCAAGAAATGACGATACCGTTCATATCTATCCATGCAACGCCAGCTACTTGTTAAACATTAGCGCATATACAGGAACAGTTTGTAAAAATACGGGACTAGGAAATACAAATGTTGACATTCAAAAACCAGAACTTGAAATGATGTATGTCAGCAACGATACATCCAATGCCAAAAGCCTTCAAATCGCATGGAATTATAATGGTTCTTCGACTTATCAGCAGCCAATTAGCATGTGGAGAAGGCAAGTACTTCCCGATGCTTCTCCATGGCAAATGATACAAGCTTTTAATGTGTCAAACACAAAATTTACAGATCAGGAATTAGAACTGAGCAATAAAGTTTTTGAATATAAAATTGAAACAAATTATACTTGCACGGACACCGTCAGGTCTTTGGTACATAACAATATTTTATTGAAAGCCCTCGAAATTGAAACCGACTCCAGTACACAAATCAATTGGAATGATTATTTGAACTGGCAATATGGAGTTAAACATTATGAAATTTGGAGAAAAGTAGATCATGGAGATTTTGAAATTATTAACGAATTCAATTCCAATGAAATCAGTTATCCATATGAATACGATGGTTTTGATTTTTGCTACCGAATCAGGGCAATAGAAAATGGAGGAAACAACACAACTTCATGGTCAAATGAAACTTGCGTAGATTTCGTACCTCAGATTCTGACTTATAATATTTTCACCCCAAATCAGGACGAATATAACCAGTATTTGACTTTTGACAGAATTGAGCTTTATCCAAATAGCCTGTTGACCATATACAACAGATATGGAAAAAAAATAAAAAGCATCAACAACTATCAAAATGACTGGGATGCAAAAATCAATGGAAACCTGGTTCCTGCCGGAACCTATTATTACTATCTGAAACTCAATGAACCCCGCAATGAGCTTGACCTAATCAGAGGATATTTTACGGTGATGTATTAGAGGGAGGAGATAGAAGTCTGAAGGTGGAATGACTTTGGAGTCAGCAGTTTCAATTTCTAAGCAAATAAAATCTTCCCTTAATATTAGAGGTGCCCAATAGTCTAAACTCTCCACACTACTTCTCATTTATCATAGCTTTGTCAAAGTTTAAAACTTTGACAAAGCTCTGTTATTAAAACTTCGCTAGCATCAGATCGCCCGCCAACTGTAGCAGGGCAAGCTCGGCAGTTTTTGCTTCATACTTTGCCCTGTTAAAATTCAACTTCGCATTGAGGAGGTTTAACTGTGCCTGACGAAACTCTATCGAGGTGATTTGCCCAAGTTTTTGTTGCTCCAGTGTACGCTCAAAATTCCGTTGATTGGTTTGAAGATTTTTCTTTTCAGCCTCCAGCACAAATAAAGAATTTTGATAAAATGCCCATGCATTATTTACATTTCTTCGAAGAATCTGCTTGGTCTGCTGTAAACCTACCTGCTGATTTTTTACAGCAATTTTTGAATTTTGAATACGTACTTTCGTAAATCCGCCATCAAAAATATTCCATGACAAATTTGCACTGACAGTTGGGCCAATTGTCGTTTGATGTTTGAAAAAGGAAGTTGAGCCATTAAACCGATCATTATAATTATAAGCAGCGCTTAGTCCAACACTGGGAATAAGTACGGACTTATTGATGTTGACATCATACTCAGCAGTTCTTAATAGACCTTGATCCTGAAGTAATCCTACATTATTTCTCATGGCATGATTCATCAGTTCTTCTTTTATTAAGTCATTCATGTAATTCACTGCGGTATCCACCTCAAAATAAACATTCACATCCCTTCCTAGCAGCACATTCAGGTCTCTCTTTACATTTTCCAGCTCTAGTCTTAAATTAAGAAAAGTAATGCTGTCATTGTTGAAATCAACTTCGGCATTTAATACATCCAATTGCGTATTTTGTCCATATTCATACCCATAATTCATTCTCAGCAATCTTCTTTTCGATATGTCAATAGTTTCAACCTGGCTATTTACGTTTTGACTCAACCTCGCCACATCGTAATACACCACAAATAAGTTTAGAATAGAAATTTCGATTACCTGTCTGGCCTGCAATTCTGTAAGGTTATAATTTTCTTTCAAAAGTTCGTAATTGTATTTGCGCCCCAATCCATTGAATATAGTATAGTTAAGAGCGACGGAACCAGAAAAAGAGTATGTTTGAACTCCTCTTTCATCCGTATCTGATCCATCCTGATTTTCTATAAAATTGTCCTGGACATTGTAATTTGCCCCTCCGGATGCGCCTATAGATGGTAAGTACCCACTGTTATAAATACTGGCGCTATTTGCAGCGCTTTCTACATTTCCTTCTGCAATTCTTATATCATAGTTATTTTCAAGAGCAATATCTACGGCATCTCGCTTTGACAATAAGGAATCTTGCGCATGCACATTTAATGTAATAACTAAAGGTATTAGGATTATATATTTATATAAGTTCATTTTGTTCTACTTTTTGTTCGATAATCGCGCTCTCTACTTCTTCTTTTGTTGGTTTATTCCCGGTTGTAATCCATATCCAATAGACCTTTATTTTATTGCCTAAAGAAAGCATCAGTGGCAGCATAACTAACGTTAATACCGTTGCTAATCCAATACCATACGCAATGGATATGGCCATGGGAATTAAGAATTGTGCTTGTCGGCTTTTCTCAAAGATCAAGGGCGACAAACCGGCAATTGTGGTAAGAGAGGTCAGAAATATCGCTCTGAACCTCGATTTTCCGGCTTCAAATAAAGCATCATCAAACTTCAATCCTTCTTTGAGAAACCCATTGAACTTACCTATCAGCACCAGTCCATCATTTACTAAAATACCAACAAGCGCTATTACTCCCAAATAAGACAACATATTGATTGAAAAATCATGAACCCAATGCCCCCAGGCCACGCCAATCAGACTGAAAGGTATCATAAGCAAAAGCATCAGAGGTTGGCTAAAAGACCTGAATGTGAAAGTAATAATCACATAAATCATAAAAATAATTATGGGTAAAACCATTTTAGCTGAACTGGATGTTTTATCTGCTGTCCTATTTTGCCCTTCAAAGGAAGCAGTAACCGAAGGATATTGAGCCTGAATTACCGGGAGTATCTCGTTCTTAATACTAGTCATAATTTCTGTGGCACTATTTGTTGGATCCTTCAAATCGGCATCAACACGAATTTCTCGCCTTCCATCAAGGTGATTTATGGAAATCTCGCCTCTGGCTATTTCGTAAGTCGCTATTTCGCTAAGTGGTACCCGTTGACCGGATAAACTCACAATCCGCATATCATCCAGTTTTTTAACGGAACTTCTTTCAGATCGATCATACCTTACCCATACCCTTATTTCATCTCTTCTTCGCTGAAAACGTTGCACTTGCAGTCCAAAGAAACCACTTCTTACCTGACTGATCACATTACCAAGCGTAAAACCAAGAGGATAGGCGCTTTCTTTTAACCGGATCTCAATTTCTTTTATCCCAGCAGGATCATTGTCAGATACATCTTTCAACAATGGATTTTCGAGTAAAGCAGATTTTAATATATCCTTTGCCCCTTTGAGTTCCGCTATATTATTTCCAATTAAAGAAACTGACACAGGGGTTCCTCCAAAATGTCCTCCCGAGCCAAACTCTATGCTTTCTGTTCCATACAATGGACCAACTTTATCATTGATCGCAGTAGCAATGGCAAACGAAGGAAATTCTCGTTCTTCTCCAGGTAGCAAATTAATTCTTAGCGAGGCATTAGCTGTACCTGGTCCAATCGTTTTGATGATATTTTGGATTACCGGTTTATTATCTGCCTGCCTTTTTGTGAAGTCTTCACTTACCAACCAGGAGGCCTCTTCGATTCGCGATATTAAAGAGTCAGTTAGATTTTCATTGGTTCCTTGCGGCATTTTTAATGTAATGGTTACTCTATCGCTGGCAATCGATGGAAAAAAGGTGAACCTGATAATCCCCCCCCTCATAGAACCTAATGTAACTGCCAGGATTGCAATAGGTATAGCGAATCCCAAAAATTTATTCTTAAGAAAAAACTTGAGATAAGGCCCATAAACAGTATCTCTCATCCATGAAATAAAGCGATCGGCATATCGATTAAAGAAATATGTCTTCTGGCCTTTGGTCAACGCTTTAGAATGCGCTACATGAGAAGGGAGTATAATTAAGGCCTCCACCAGTGAAATACTCAAAGTAAGAATCACAACGATAGCGACTTCACTAAAAAATTCACCTACCCTCCCATCGAGAAAAAAGAAGGTAGAAAATGCAACGAGGGTAGTAACAATTGCTGCAGTAATGGGAGCAATTACTTCCATTGTTCCATCGATAGCTGCACGAACTGGATTTTTCCCAGTTTCATAGTGATGATATATATTTTCGGCAATTACAATTCCATCGTCGACCAAAATACCAATTACGATGATCATACCAAATAGGGAAAGCACATTGATCGTAACACCTATTGCACCTGCAAATATGAACATCCCGAAGAATGAGATGGGAATTCCAAACGCTACCCAGAATGCAAGCCTGGGCTTGAGAAAAAGCGCTAAAAATAATAATACAAGAAACATCCCCTGGCCGCCATTTTTCAATAACAATTTCGTCCTCTGAACAATGGTAACAGAAGCGTCTCTTGTGATATCAATTTGAACATTGGAATGTGACTCATTAAAAGATTCAATATACTCTTTGGTCAAATCGGCCACAGTAATCAGATCTTCAGAATTAGTGGTACTGACCTGAATTCTCACAGATGGCCTTCCGTTGAAATATGACCTGTTTGGATTTTCTGACCACCTGTCGCGAACTTTCGCCACATCAATTAACCTGACTTTATTACCGGACTCATCCGATTTTACGACCAAATAATCTAAATCAACACCATAATAGGCACGATTACTTACGCGGATGAGGAATTCTTCAGTTTCTGTTTTGATCGATCCCCCGGTTACGAGAATATTATTACTGGAAATTGCATTAGCCACATCCCTAAACGTAAGATCATAGGCCCTTAATTTATTTTCATTTACTGCAATTTCAATTTCTTCAGCTGGATATCCGCTTACCTCAACTTGCGATATCCCATCCATTGCACGTAAATCAGTTTCTACCTTCCTTGCTATTGTCTTCAATGACTTTAAGGATACATTTTCTCCATGCAACGCCATGGAAACAGCTTCCGTCCTGAATATTGATTTGGAAATAACAGGTGGTTCCATCCCAACGGGATATGAGGGTACTTTATCGACCGCATTTTTGATGTCCTGCAAAACGGCATCAACATCATACCCTTTAAGTACTTCAACCAGGATTTGTGCTGAATTTTCAGAAGACGTAGATGTAAATCGATCTACACCTATTAATCCCCGGATATTATCTTCGATTTTCAGTACAATGCCTTCTTCCATCTCTTGTGGAGATGCACCAGGGTATGCCACGCTGATATTAATCAGCCGTGACTCACTCAATGGAAAAAATGAAGATTTGAGCGTAAAAATACCCACCGTTCCCAATACCACAAAGGCTAAAATGATCACATTGGCAGCGACAGGATATTTGATGAAATGTTCTATTACCTTTCTCATAATCAATTATTATCTCCCTGATAAATTTTAACTTCCATACCCGAATAGGCGCCCGGAACATTTCTGGAAATCATTTTTTGTCCGTCCTGCAATCCTTTTACAATCACAGTTTTTTGATTAAAAAAGACAGGCTCAACTTCTACCAATTGAAGTGCGCTATCCTGAACGATATATACTTTTATCTCATCGACCAGTAAACTTCGGGCAATTTCCATAGACTCTTCAATTGGTTCGCCATTCATGATCGCCTCCAGGTACATGCCTTCTTTTAAATCCTTACCGCGCAATTCAACAAATACTCTCACTGTCTGAGTAGCTCTGTCAACTTTGCCATTTATCCTGATTATTTTACCATTCCATTCGATGCTATGATTATCCGCATCTCTCACAGTTACTTTCTTTCCCACTTTCAAAGAAGGGAGAATTGATTTGTTTACAGATACCTCCATCTCGTAAACGGATGGGTCGATAAACTCACCCAGCTTTTGACCCGGCCTCACCAATGATCCCGGAGTAACTAATGCATCTGTTAGAATTCCATTATACATCGCTTTGAGGTCATACTTGCCTAGCACAATTTCCAGGTTCTTCGTATTGTAATATGTGGTATAAATATTCCTGCCGGTCACAAAAAACTTCTCTTTATCCGTGGAGGGTTCCGGTAGTTTGTCCACTGGTTTATCCATATCAAAATTCCTAAGATAATCATCCCATTTTTTATATGCTTCAGGATAATCCAGTCTTAGATCCGGGAGTATAGAAGTGATCAAATTCTGTAAATTACTTTTTTGCGCCTGTAGATTGGCATAAAAATCATCATTCCTTATGCTCACAATTGTTTCTCCTTTTCTATATGCAACTCCCGGTTTGAATTCTTTTCCGGTTGGCTCCATCACTCCCTGAACTTCAGCGAAAATCTCAATTTTGTTTTTGGCCATTAATCGCCCGCTTTCCAGTACT
>Ga0114950_10004334_pt1 | contig 11020 bp, 9 predicted proteins | sample N075metaG_FD_83503 | JGI IMG/M metagenome (GOLD analysis project Ga0114950, IMG submission 83503) | Deep subsurface microbial communities from Kermadec Trench to uncover new lineages of life (NeLLi) - N075 metaG | ecosystem: Environmental > Aquatic > Marine > Ocean trench > Sediment | place... | reverse complement strand
TATGCCCACCACTGGAAAGCGCTTTGAACACAGGCCAAATCACACCGGAACGCTTCAGAATCGGAGATATGGAACTGGATACCGGTACCGTGAGTGTCTATCGCATGGCCACTGAGATTGAACTGCCAAAACTTTCCTTTGATCTACTCTTATGCCTGACCAGGCACGCGCCCAACGTGGTGGATACCGACACCCTGATGCGGGAAGTTTGGGGCCAGGTCGTGGTCGGTGAGGAAACCGTCAAACAGCGTGTTAAATTATTGCGCAAAGCCCTGGGTGACAGCAGTGAGACACCTAGATACATTGCTTCGGTACGCGGTCGCGGCTACCGCCTGATTGCAGCGGTTGAACCGTTGACAGAACTCACACCCGTCAGCCTGCCAACGCGCAAGCGCTATCGCCTGGCCATTGTCGCTGCCATTGCAGTCACCATCCTGGTCGCTGCTGGTTTAATGAACCGGCTGGAGCGGCCGGATGAGCAGGCAGTGACACAAACTGCGGACAAAAACGCTGTCAGGCGAATTGCAGTTTTGCCGTTTGAAAATTCCAGCGGCAACGAAGAGGACGACTACCTGGCCGAGGGCATTACTGAAGACATTATCTCGGCACTGGCTCAAATTGAGGGCCTGAAAGTGATCGCACGTACCTCGTCGATGCGCTATAAAAACTCAGGTTTGCGGCTCAGCGACATTGCCCGGGAGCTCATGGTCGGTACCGTTATAGAAGGCAGTGTTCAGCGATTTGGGGATGATCTGAAAGTTACCGTGCAATTGATCGATGCGCTTAGCGAGGAGCATTACTGGGCAAAGGCTTATGACATCAGCCTGGCCAAACTCCCCGAAATGCAGCTCGGCGTGGCCAGCAGTGTGGCTGCGTCACTTGAGGCTACCCTCTCGAAAACGGTTATCGAGGCCTTACAACGCGGTTCCACAGAAGTCTCTGCGGCCTATGATGCCTATCTGAAAGGTCGGGCATATTACCGTCGTTGGAACCGCCAGGATAATGAGACCGCCCTGGCTTTTTATCAACAAGCCATCGAGCTCGACCCTGACTTTGCCCTGGCGCACGCCGGTATCGCGAACGGCTATGCATTGCGTGCCTCCAAGTACGGTGTGGGAGAAGAGTGGGCCGAAAAAGCTATCCAGCAGGCTGAACTGGCCTTGTCTATCAACCCCGTGTTGCCTGAAGCCTATAAAGCATTGGGTATTGTCAGTTTTAATGCGGGTCATTATCAGAAAGCGCTGGGCTATAGCCTGAAAGCGCTTGAACTGAACCCCGCTTTTGACGAGGCCTTATTCAATATCGCTGAGATCTACCAGCTTCAAGGCCACTGGGATGAAGCTGTGCGTTACCAGTTGCGTGACGGTGAGCGTGCATTCGGGGCCGAGCAATTGTCTGTCTATTTACGCAATTTGCAGTTCAATGATGAAGCGGATCAATTGCAGGTACGTGTCTCAGCAGAAATCCCCATTTCAATATTTACGGACGGCAGTCTTTCACTACGATATTTGCTGGCCGGTGATTATGAGCAGGCCAGGATCCTTTCTGAACGTATGCGGGTCTCATTTCCCGAGAGTGTATTCAGCTGGCAAAGGTCGGCTGAAATTGAGCGCATGGCGGGTAATTGGGATGCGGCACAGGAATACGTAGAAAAGGCCGTGGATCTTTCCGGCAATTTTCAGACATTCCCCAAATTGATGCTCGCGCAAATGCTGCAACGAGGTGGTGACAAGCAAGCCGCCGCAAGCTTGATGGACGACTTTGAACGCGCCAACCTGGAGACCATCAATAATGGTCACGAGGCCTGGTTTTATCGGTGGAATATGGCTTTCATACAGTCCTTGCGTGGAAATAAACAAGAGGCGCTCGACTGGTATGAGCAGGCAGTTGATGCCGGTCGCAGACGCTATGAATGGGATGAAATTGAACCGGCGTTTGACTCGCTACGAGATGAGCCACGTTTTCAGGCAGCACTGGAAAAACAACGCAGGCAGCGTGAGGATATGCGCGCACGCGTTGCTGTTATGTTGAAAAATTGGGACGGTATCCAGAGGTAAAAATCAAACTACCGCAATCCGGGTTTACAGCGACCCGTGTATTCGCTCGGCATTTCCACAGGGACAGTTAAATTTACATATGCTTCTATCATAATTGCCTACGGAAATGGTATCTAACCGTCTATTACTAATTTGTGTGAGGTGAATAACACTTCATTGATGAATAAAAAACGGGGAAATAGAACCAAAAATGGTACACTCTCAAAAGAAGAAAATAACCGCGAGGTTCGCCAGGTTATTTTTTATCGATTGCCTCTGGTCGGGAGCCTGTTCGCGAGTGGCTAAGACAATTAGATCCTGCTACTCGCAGCAGAATCGGCAAAGACTTTGTACAAGCTACAGTTAGGTTGGCCTGTAGGGATGCCATTGGCGCGAAAAATTGATGCAGGCTTGTGGGAGTTAAGAAGCAAAATACCAAGAGGGATAGTTAGAATCATGTTCACGGAAGAGAAGGGGCAATTAATCCTTTTGCATGGTTTTATCAAAAAAGCACAGAAAACCCATGCAACAGACTTAACTCTTGTTCGCCGTCGCCTGACTAATGTTAAGAAAGGTAGAAACTCATGAGAAATGAAAACAAGTATATTGGTAGTAGCCTGGATGACTACCTTGCCGAAGAAGGGCTACTCGAATCGAGCCAATCATATGCGATCAAACAAGTGCTGGCCTGGCAGATCGGCCAGTTTATTGAAAATCAGAAGCTGACCAAAGCCGCCATGGCCAGCCGTATGAACACAAGTCGCTCTGCCCTGGACCGCCTGCTCGATCCGGACAATCATTCGGTTACATTGAACACCTTGCAAAATGCCGCCTCGGCAATTGGTGCCCACCTCGAAATGAAACTGGTCTTCAAAAATAAAGCGGCCTGAAGTCACTCTAGTCTCCCTGTCAGAGTATTGATTGTGCATTGACTCTTACACCATATATCCAAGCCTTTTTTATCGGCCCCTTTATGGAAAAAGTTCCGAATCAAGATACTTCAGACCAGCAAAAAAACAAGACACCCATCAAAAAAAACAAGACACCCATCAAATTTCACTACCAAGATTGTAAAAAAGAAATAGTAAAAAAGACATGGGTGTCTTCTATCTCACCAGTGTAAACAGAAACCCACTCTGGCACTTGACTCTGACCCCAATTTTACTTCCCGAGTCTGACAATTTTTCGGCGGAAGTCTAGAAGGGCCCCAATCCCCACAGAGACATAAAGCTGCTGAGTCCTATTGCCGCAGCGCCGGTGAGCACAAAGCCCAGCATGCTGCCGGTGGTTACCAGGCGCTGGCTACGGCCCTTAACAGCTGTGATGATGGTTACCAACCCAAGTAAACCGGTTACCAGTCCCAACCAGGCACCATATTTAGCCCACGGCACCAGTGCTAACAGTAAGGCCAGTTCTGAAGCTTCGGCGGTGACCGCAACGGCCGCGCCCACTACGCCCACGGCCGTCAGCGAACAGGTCGCGGTCAGCCAGGCCCACAAACGGGCGCGGCCCACATTGCTTGCACTGCGGTTATTCAGCCAGCGACCGATCGGGGCTAGCGTCAGCATCAGGAATGCGATAAGGCTGATAAGAATGGAACCACCAGCCCAGACACCAGGTCCCACCAATTTCTTTTTATCTTCAAAGAAAAGCGCACCCAAACGTGGGGCGAAGTCGGTGGTATACATCGGGGCCCACAAATCGGGTTCTTCCATGCTCTCGGGGCAGGACATATCGGGCCCGGCACCAGGGTCGTCATAAAAACGGTTGAGCATATGGCCGGCGCACTGGACCGAACGTGACGGGCCGTGGCCAGCGTAGGGGAATTCCACATAAGTGCCATTGGTAAAACCAGGCAGGATGGCCTTTGCATTTGGTGGTGGAGTGATGGGATCCATATCGCCTTCGATGATCAGGGTGGGGATGTCGGTTTGAACCGCGGTGTAGTCGCTGGCTGGCCTCATGGGCATACCCAGGTCCAGGCATTGCGCAGTGTCGCGATCATTCGATTCTCTGGTTCCCAACACCTGGCCGAATATGGGGAATTCCTCCATATCACGTTGGCTGGCAAGCCCCTGTGCCTGGACATCACCGTCATTACACAGGACTGCCATCTGCATTCCCACACTTCCGCCTCCGAAGCCGCCTTCTCCAGCGGCACCGGCGATAGTCTTGAACAATGCTTCGTCGCGTCGCTCAAGGGCATCCGCCCAGGCGTAAATAAATCCCGGCAGGGCAGGATAGTTGTCTTGCTCATAAAAAAGAGTGAAAGGTAACAGCGCTGCAATATCTGCGAATATCCGCACCTTGCCGGATGGGAAGACTTCTGTGTCTTTGACTTCAACCTCGATGGGTTGCCTGAGTACGGTTTCTACGGCTTCGCGTAACCGACCGGGAATGTCTGGATAATGTCGTGCGCAGTCGGGCTGGCGCTGACATATCTCTTGTAATTTTTCGAGGTCACGCACGAACCATTTGAGGACGCGCCAGTGCTCTTCCGTACCCTGAATATCGAGTGGCATAATCGCGTCGATCGCAACGGCCCGAATACCTTCGGGGTCTTCTTTGATATAGGCCTGGCCCAAAATGGAGCCGTACGAGATGCCCCAGACATTCCAATTCTCAAAGCCCAGCGCGCGTCTTAGTGCTTTCACGTCTCGTGCGTTCTCAATGGTGTTGTAGCCTGTCAGATCGACTCCGGCGGCGGCGGCGTTGTTAAAACAGTCGGCGCGAGCCACGTTATCAGTTTCCTGGTATTCCTCCCAGGTCTCCACGTTGCTGGCTTCGGGTTTGCGGGCACCGAAGAACCGGCAAAAATCTCCGGAATGGACGATGCCGCGTTGTTCCAGAATGTATAAGTCGCGGTAATCGAGTAGAGTGTGGTCTTTGAAGCGGTCGACGTAATAGGTAACCGGTGCACCGGGCCCGCCAGTGAGGTAAATCACTGGGTCGTCTCGTTTGCCGTCCGCCATGCCCTCGGCCCACTCCAGTGCGTCCTCGTCGCGCAAATCTTCAAAATCTTCGTGACCCCAACGCGAATTGAGCTTGACGAAGTGCAGTTCAATCATGCGTGAGTCCGGGTTTTCGCGGTTCTCAGGCACCTGCAGAAGGCCACATTCGATGTCACCAGGCTCGTAGTCGATCTCACCCTTGAAAGGACAAATCAGGGAATCTATTCGGTAGGTATCCCTGGCGAAAAGGTAAGTCGCTGCCTCGGCTTCACCTTCAGGCTGTACCACGGTTGTCACTGACTCGCCGCTGAGAGCGGCTTCAGATTCATCCTGCCCCCAAGTGGCGGAAGCTGACGATAAACTAAGCAGAAACACGAGCAAAATATTGTTTTTCATTTTCTTTGGCCTCGGCGAAGGATGGGCTGGGTAAGCCTATCAATGCAAACTACATTTGATGGAATTCTTAGCTACGATTCCGAGACATCTTAACGTGCGTGAAACAGTTACCCAAGTGCAAGAAGTCCTGAAAAAAATTTGGGTCAGAGTAAAAATTCAAGTTTTTACTCTGGACTAACCCAGGTTTATCGGACATCAAACAAAGAGAAAAGATACGAGACACCCATCAAATTTCAAGTTGTTGTCAGTACCTGAGCCAGTTCTCCACTCGTAGTTTTGGCACCCGGTAGTTCTGAATCACGGTTCACTCCATATACAGTAATGAGCAATACTTAAGTTAATAAATACAGTGTGATAGGGGGGAACAACGAGTACTACGGTGGTAAATAGCGTATTATAGGTGTATAAATACCTATTTATAGACCTAACTATATAATAATAATGAAATCTTTTTCGCCAAACTATCTGTCCAATCTCACCTTTACGGCAGGGCAGCTTTCCGCTTTACGAAGCCTTGGTGAGTGCCGTGGTCGGCAAACGCTATTTGAAAGGCAGCGGCCTGAAGTACTACAGGAGTTGCGGACAATTGCGGCCATCGAATCTACCGACGCATCCAATCGGCTAGAGGGTATTACGGCCCCTGGCTCAAGAATCAGAGACCTTGTTTTGCACAACACCAAACCGCGTAATCGTTCGGAACAGGAAATTGCGGGCTATCGGGACGCATTGGAGCTCATTCATGAGTCGCGCAAAGATATGCCTGTAACGGTCAATGTAGTTAAGCAACTGCACAGTCGGGTCTATGGGCACCTGGCCGAGGCTGGTGGGCATTGGAAATCTGTTGACAATGACATTGTTGAACGTGGATCCGATGGGCAGATAATAAGGGTTCGATTTCATACTGTGCCTGCGGTAGCTACACCCCATGCCATGGGGGCTCTTTTGGAGCGTTACGATACTTCAGAGCAGCTTGGCCAGGAGCCATTGGTGCTCATTCCCTTGTTCATTCTGGATTTTCTTTGCATTCACCCGTTCAGGGATGTTAACGGTAGAGTTGCCCGCTTGATCACACTCCTGCTTTTGTATCATTTTGACTATGATGTCGGGCGTTACATTAGCCTTGAGCGAATATTTGAGAAGACCAAAGAAAGCTATTACGAGACGCTGGAAGCCAGTTCACACAGGTGGCACGAAGCAGAACACGATGTTAATCCCTGGCTGAATTATTTTTGGGGAGTACTGCAACGAGCGTACAATGATTTTGAAGAGCGTGTTGGTCACATTGGCTCCGGGCGAGGATCGAAATCACAACAGGTCCGTGAGGCAGTGGCACGAAAATTAGGCTCATTCGCAATTTCAGAAATGGAACGGGATTGCCCAGGTGTCAGTAAGGAGACAATCCGCAAGGTTTTGAAACTCATGCGGGATGAAGGTCTTGTTGAAATGCGTGGTCGTGGTCGTGGTGCCAGGTGGCGACAAACAAGAGGCGGTCGATGACAACTATTAGGCACACTGGACTAAAAATTGGGCGCAATGATACGTGCCCTTGCGGCAGTGGTAAGAAATACAAAAAGTGCTGCCTCGCAAAGCCGGGTCCCGCACAGGTTATTATTGACGAAATTGTCGAGGCCGCAGAGGAGCAGCCATTTTCATCACTGGAAGAGATCAACGCGTTTGCTAAACAGCGAGTGAACCAGCGCAACCAAAGGGCGTTGGACGAGTTTTGCGGACTATCGCCCGAACAAATGACCCAATTGCTCTACTCACCGTTTGATTCGCCGGAAACCGTGCGCTTTAGCACGGATATTGCGTCAATCCGGGGAACAGAAATTATGCGAGTGTTCATTCCGCTAGTGGAGGCCATCGGTGAGAGCGGCCTGAAAACGACTGCCAAGGGCAACTTACCGCTGAAATTCTGCAAAGCAATGGCGGAGCAGTTACGGCAAACAGATGACGAACAAGCCGGGGTCACCCGCCTGTTGCGTATTGGGGGCATTAGCAGCGAGGTGGACCTTGAAGTATTGCATTGCACCCGCTTGGCGGCACAGCAAGCCCGGCTCATCCGCAAGTATCGCGGGAAATTTGTCCTGACCCGAAAATGCCAAAAAATGCTTGTTTTGGAGGACTATGGCAATATCTATCTCGAGCTATTTAAGGCGTACACGACAAAATTCAACTGGGGCTACAGGGATGGATATCCTGAGGCCGGGATAGTGCAGCACTCCTTCCTCTACACGCTTTTTCTCCTGACCATGTTTGGTAACAGCCAACAACCCCAGCAGTTCTACGAAGACAGGTTCCTGACGGCCTTTCCAATGGCGCTGGATATGTTTTCCGAGAACTTATACAGCACCGCCGAAGATGAAGCCCGCTGCTGCTATTTCCTGCGTTCAATTGACCGGTTTGCCGTTTTTTTTGGCCTCGCGGAGCTCAATTTGAAGTCGCGCAAGTTATATCGGGAAAAATACCTGGTGCGTAAATCGGCATTGCTTGATCGTTTCGTGAGTTTCTCAAGATAGCGACTTCGTTGTAAGGCCTATTACGCTGGTTTTGTCAGTACCTGAGCCAGTTCTCTACTCGTAGTTTTGGCACCCGGGAGAACTCCCGCTCGTTTGCAGTGACCACCACGCAGTCCAGCATCAGTGCGTGTGCTGCAATCAACAAGTCATTGGGCCCTATCAATTCCCCGCGCTTTTCCAGGGTGGCCCAAAGTTCACTGTAACGCTGGTCGGCAGGTTCTTCCAAGGGTAATATTTCTATTGCTGAAAGAATGGCATTTAACTGGGTGGTCAATCGTTTTGAACCGAGTTTGTTGGCTCCAAACCGTAACTCAGCGGCCACAATGATACTGGTGCAAATATTCTCCTCGCCCGCTTTTGCGATTTTCTGAGCTACCAGACCTTGTGGGTTTCGTACCAGATCAGAAAGGATGTTCGTATCAAGCAGGTAGCGGTGTTGCAAGGCTAAAGTTCCACATCATCAAGTGGAGGCAGTGTTGTATCTACGTCAGGAAAGGTCTCTTGCAATGATTCCAGGTTGGCAAGCAAGGCCAGAAGCTTACCCTTTCTGACAGGCTCGATGATGAGGCGGTCGCCTTCTTTGTGAATTACTGCTTCGTTACCCTCCAATTCAAACTCCCTTGGGATGCGCAGAGCTTGATTACGACCATTGCGGAACAAACGGACGTGTCGTTCAGACGTGTTTGACTTGGTTGTTTTCAGATTTGGCATATGCCAAAGCATATGCTTAGCTTGTGAAGGCGTCAAATTCTATAAGTGAAGTCAGAGCAGAACCGACCGGAAGAGAAGTTTCCAGTTCCTATTCTGATTCTTTTAGTCCTTACAGTCTTGAGCCGTAATTGCTTACAAATATTGGAGCTATTTGTGACTTTTGAAAACCGTTTGGTGACTTCACACTGAGTTCTATCAAGGGGGGCGAAAAAGAGTTGCGTAAAAAACTGATTGGAATACGAATTGCAGCGGGCTTTACGCAAGAACAAATGGCAAAAGCGTTGAAGACTCAAAAAAGTAATATCTCCAGACTGGAAAACGTGGATTCAAAAGTTTCACCGACACTTTCGACAATTGAAAGTTATGCCCGCGCTGTTGGTTATCGGCTTGAAATAAATTTTTTACCTGAAAACGAGATTTAAAAACCCATAATCAGATTAATCACGGTTAATTAACCATGTAAGTAGCCAGTTTATCCCGCCATATAGCCTGCGAGCGAACCTTCAACAGCGCCCGGTTGATGCCTTCGCGATAGGGGCTGTCCTGGGCCAGGACAAATGCATAGTTCTGGGCTTGCAGTTCATAGGGCAGGACCGTGAGCGATGTGAACTGCCCCTGTTGCTTGCCGGTGTTGATGCGGTATTGCAGGAAGGCAGCATCTGAAACGATGGCATCGAGCCTGTCGGCGTCGAGGTCGGTTACCAGTGCGTCGAGATCCTTGCGGGTATGGTGCAGAATGCCGTTTGCGGTAAGAAAAGCGGATGATGTCGAGGAGCTTAACGCGCCGACTCTCATTGTCCTGAGATCATCCAGACCGCGCACACTGGTCTGCATGGCGTTGAGTGTGAATGTGCTGGCGAGTACGGCGGTGACGGCAGCGATCATAAATGTACTGCTGAGTGCCAGCACTGTTGAGAGCACGCGCGCGCTCATTGTTTTGAAGCGGTAAAAACGGATCGGGCCACTGGTGACGAACAACAGGCCGATGATGGTTGTTTCAATAAACCGCCCCACGGCAGTATCACTGGAGAACAGTTTTTTGTTGTTCTTGTGTTCGAGGAGAAAGAACACGGCACCAATCAACACGGCAATACCCAGCACGATCAAAAACGCCTTCCAAACGCGTGGATTGCTGAAGAAACCAGCAATGGCAGACCACAGCGTTGTCTGCTTCACTGCAATCGCCGTATATGTCTCATTAAAAGAATGGGAGAAGTCGATCAGTTGCTCGCGCTCTGCGGTAACCGAGGTGCAGGAAATGCTCACATCCGGCAGCAGGCTCTCGTTACCACTGCCGATCACATCGAGCAGGCTGCCCAATGAGTATTCGGTATATTCCCAGCTGAGGCCCATTTCCTGCCCAACCTGTTCCCACAGGTAAACTGCCAGCCCCGAGTATGTTCCATTGTCAAAGATGACAAAGGGCGGGCACTCGGCAAGCGCCACGTTGAGCGGTGCAGAGTTGCCGGCCTGTTGATCTTGTGCGAAAGCGGGAGATGCGATCGTGAGCGCAAAGAGAATTAGCAGCAACTTGAGATACACGGTATTAACGACTCCCGGATGAACTGGTGTCTTAAGTGTTCAATAGTGATATGGGCTTGTCAATGATTGGCAGTGGGCAAGCAAACATCAGCCAGAGAACGGCCCAAATATCCTTTGGTCGTCAATACCGGCTATGCTGACGCCAAATCCCACGGTGCGCATGTATGGCTTCAAACTCCAAAATATGTAAATTGAAAATATCGCTATCTGACATTGATCGAAACCACTACGACAGCCTCAGTTTAACCGTGGCCCAACACCCTTCGGAAACAACCGAGCGGATGATGGTTCGTGTTTTGGCATATTGCATCAATGCACAGGAAGGGCTGGAATTTACAAAAGGGCTAAGTGCCGTAGATGAGCCTGATATCTGGGCCCGATCACTGGATGACCAACTGCTGTTGTGGATCGATGTTGGGGAACCCTCCGTTGAGCGGGTGAAAAAGGCAAGCCGCATTGCAAGGCAAGTAAAAGTCTATTGTTTCAATCGAAAGTCAAAGCCCTGGTGGGATGCAGGGCGGGCAAAGTTTACCCAAATGAACGCATCTTATTATCAGTTTGAGTGGCAAAGCATTCAGGCTTTGGCCTCGTTGCACCAGCGCACGATGCAGATTTCGGTAACCATTACAGGTAACTCTGCCTATATTGCCACTGAATTGGGGGAGTGTGAGGTGGCCTGGGTGCGATTGACGTAACGAAGTCCGAATATTTGACCCCTGTGGTAGGCGCGCCCTCGCGGCGATCTGTGCCTGTCTACCACCACTAAGGAGCGGCATAGTGTATCTTCTCTATTTACTGGCAATCATCAGCCTGGCCACAGGTACAGCAGCCATTTACATGGCAATGATCAAACCGTTCCCGGTTG
>Ga0114950_10004333_pt1 | contig 11020 bp, 12 predicted proteins | sample N075metaG_FD_83503 | JGI IMG/M metagenome (GOLD analysis project Ga0114950, IMG submission 83503) | Deep subsurface microbial communities from Kermadec Trench to uncover new lineages of life (NeLLi) - N075 metaG | ecosystem: Environmental > Aquatic > Marine > Ocean trench > Sediment | place... | reverse complement strand
TGCACAATGCCTGTGGCGCACTATTGCTACTCATTGTTGTTGCCGCAAACTTTGCACCGGAAAAAGTCCCAAACGGATGAAGACCCATGAATGAGGCGATCTCTACAGGGGCCAGCTGGCGCGACTTTCTGGAAATGTGCAAACCGCGCGTGGTGCTGCTGATGTTGCTGTGCGCATTCGTTGGCATGTTTTTAGCCACACCAACCATGGTACCGATCGATACGCTGATATTAGGGTTGACCGGTATCGGTCTGGTCGCCGGGTCTGCAGCAGTGGTCAACCACATAGCAGACGCACATATCGATGCACGCATGGCACGTACTCAAAACCGGCCCATTGCTACCGGGCGTGTTACCTCATCACAGGGCATCATGTTCTCCGCAATTGTCGGCATCGCAGGCATGTTGATCTTGTGGTTCGGTGTCAATCCACTGACCGCATGGCTTAACCTGGCTTCGTGGGTCGGCTATGGACTGATCTACACCTTTTATTTGAAGCGGGCTACGCCGCAGAATATCGTTATCGGCGGTATTTTCGGTGCGGCGCCACCACTGTTTGGCTGGACGGCTGTAACCGATAGCATTGGTGCAGGTGGCTTGCTTTTAGTTTTTATCATATTCGTGTGGACACCACCTCACTTCTGGGCGCTGGCATTGGACCGCAAAGAAGAGTACGCAAAAGTCGGTGTGCCGATGCTACCGGTGACCCATGGCGAGTCTTATACACGCCTGCACATCTTGCTTTATACCATCGTTTTAGTGCTTACCAGCGTGATGCCGTATTTCATCGGCCTGTCCGGATGGCTGTATCTGAGCGGTGCCATTGCTCTGGGCGCGGGCTTTTTGTTTTGGGCGATAGTGCTATGGCGCAATCAAACACCAGATGCACCGATAAAGACCTTCCGTTACTCAATCTGGTATTTGGGCTTGCTGTTTATCTTTATGCTGGTTGACCATGGTTTTATCCCCCTGACCGCATAGGTCCGAATTCCGCTAATCAAGTTTGTTGATCAAGCGATAAACCAAAATCAAAATACCGACGCCGATGTACAGGGCGAACAATGCCACCAGCATCAAACCCGACTCCTGTAAACTGAAAACTTCAGACAAGGCAAAATAGAAAATCAGCGCCACCCACCCCAGGAACGAGAAAATAGTCAACCCTACAGTCTTCAGCCTTTTGGATACCGGCACGTCGAAACCTTAGCTCACAGCGTGGAAAGGTAGTGTATTCCGCTACGAGACAAACCTCGACCATCTGCATATGTATGCATTGTTGCGGACACTGACATTTTGGTGTATTAAACTGGCGATTCTTGAAACTAGAACCGCTTGGAAGACGATTAATCATGACATCTGCAGCTAGCGAAGACTCACAAACAGATGCCGCCAAACCCACTGGTTTAGTACGTGTACTGCAAAATACTGGCGCAGTCTTGATCGCCGCTTTTGCATTATGGTTCTTGTTTGGGATCCCTGCCTATCTGTTGTTCGGAATCTTTTTTGACTGACCTTTAAGGTAAACTGGAACCCACAACCGTTCACTTCCCACCGCGCGCTAATTGGAGACGTTTAATGACGGTGCTCAGACACTATTTTATTAGTGAAGACCTGGATGATTTAGAGATAGTCGAAGAAGAACTGGAGCGACTGGAAGTCGACACTACCCAGATACATGTGCTTAGTCTCGACGATGCGGCGACAGAAAATCACCATCATTTACATGACGTGTCCTCGTTCATGAAGCGCGACGTCATCCGCTCTGGCGAATTGGGCCTTTTGGTCGGCACTATCGGCGCGGCACTTGTCCTCAGTGTCGCCTATTTCAGCGGCTGGACAAATACCGTCGCCGGCTGGCTGCCCTTTGTTTTCTTATCGATCGTGGTGCTTGGTTTTTGCACCTGGGAAGGTGGGTTCATAGGGTTTCAGAAAGTAAATAAACACTTCAAGCGCTTCGAAAAAGTGCTCGAAGACGGCAAACACGTCTTCTTCGTCGACCTTCTACCGGAACAGGAAGGCATTCTCGATGACGTCGTAAACAAACACCCTGGACTTGAACTGGCCGGCACGGAAAGAGGCACACCAAGCTGGATCATGCACGGACAAAAACTCGTTCCTCAAATTCTGCAGGAAACCCTGCTATTTAAATTACCAACCAAAAGGCACCCTTCAGATGAAGACAAGCAGTCGACGTAAATTTCTCACTCGAGCGGCGCAAGGTGTTGCGCTGATTCCATTATTGTCCATGACAGAAGAAGTTGTCTGGGCAGCGGAGAAAATCACCCTGGACAACCCCATGGCGCTCGCTCTGGGCTACGTACACGATGCTTCAACTGTCGATGTCACCAAGTTTCCAAAACGGGCGGGTGCCGAAGGCGCGAAACAGTTTTGTGACAATTGCTCGCAATATAAAACAACCGAAGAGGGATGGGGTACTTGCACGATCTTCCCGAACTTGCTGGTCGCAGGAAAAGGTTGGTGCAACGTCTGGGTACCTATAGCCTAGGAATTCAAACCTGGGGTCAGAGTAAAGTGCCAGAGTAAACTTTGTTTACTCTGGCACTTTACTCTGACCCCACTTTTTTTGGCTGAAGGGCTAGTGATGTTCCTGTATGTGGAAGAAATTCTGCCAGTCTGAGAAGAAAGACTCTCTGGTCAGGAATGTGTAGTCCCCTTCAAGCGACATCAATGCGATCAGCACCAGGATCACCAGTGGCGGTACCAGCACCGTGTAAACGATCGCCAGCCGCTCCCACACCATGTGCATGAACACCGCCACAATCAGACCGGCCTTGAGCAGCATGAATATGATGATCAGGGTCCAACGCAGATAACCCTGAAACGCCATATAGTCCACCATGTAAGACATGGTGCTCAATAAAAATAGTAATCCCCATATCCAAAAATAGATTTTGATGGGATGTTGCTGACCTTCTGCTGCCATGATTTTCCCTTAAGTCAATGTGTGATGATGTTGCATAAACAAACTAATCTGGCATCACCACAGATAGAAGAATGCGAATATGAATACCCAGACCAGATCTACAAAGTGCCAATACAAGCCCATCGTCTCGACCATTTCATAGCGTCCTTTGCGGCCGGTCATGAAGCCGGGGTCTCCACGGTCAAATCGACCTCGCTTCACTTTGACGGCGGTAATAAACAGGAATATCACCCCGATCGTTACGTGGGTGCCATGAAAGCCTGTGATCATGAAGAACACCGCTCCAAACTGCGCAGCACCCATGGGGTTGGACCAAGGCCGCACACCTTCTTCAACAATGAGCTTGGTCCACTCGAACGCCTGCATACCGACGAAACTGGCACCCAATAGCGCGGTTGCTATCAACAGCCAGAAGGTAGTTTCCTTGTTTCTTTGATAGCCGAACTTCACCGCCATCGCCATGGTGCCGCTGGAAGTAATGAGGATGAAAGTCATGATCGCAATGAGCAACAAAGGCACTTGTACGCCACCAACGTTGAGCGCGAACACCTCACTGGGATTCGGCCATGCGACCGAGGACGACGAACGAACATGCATGTATCCGACCAGGAAACACGAGAAGATAAACGTGTCCGAGATCAGAAAGATCCACATCATGGCCTTGCCCCAGGGCACACCTTTATATGCGACCTGGTCTGAGCTCCAGTCTGCTGTCAGCCCTTTGAGCCCTGGTGGTAAGTCCGTACTTTCAGCCATGTTCTTGAATCCTTCTCTTCATTCAGAGTTACTAAATGCTCAGTTATGTGCTCAACATGAAACCGAACAAAATCACCCATATTGCCAACAGGTAATGCCAATATACCGCGCACAATTCCGTACCCAGTTGCAATGTAGCCATGTCACTGGTGCCCCACACTCGCCTGACCGACTTACTCAACGCAATCAGCCCACCCAGAAGATGCAAGCCGTGCACCCCCGTGAGCATGTAGAAAAATGCATTTGCGGGGTTGCCAGAAACCAGGTAGCCGCTGTCGGACAGCTGGCTCCAAGCCATCAATTGACCGATAATGAATGCCACCGCCAGCACACCACCACCCGCAACGCCAACGCGGACGGCATCCATATTCTCGCGTTTAGCCGAAGTCCACGCGTACTGTAGAAAAAGGCTGCTCAGTATCAGGATGCCGCTGTTCACCCACAAAATTGTGGGTTCGGGCATAGGCCGCCAATCCCCATATTCCATGCGAATCGAATAAGCACTGATGAACAATGCAAACAGTGTGGTGGCAACGGCGAGAAAAACACCCAGGGCCAGTTTCTTTGGTGGTAATGGTGCAGCTGTGGTGGAGGACCGAACGCCTTCAGAACGCACACTGTCTGGGTCGCCGTCTGCCGCCGACCATGGCTCCTGGTTAAGGGTCTGTTTGACCAACCACCAGGCCACCGTACCCATCAACATCACCATAAATACGACGGTATAGGTCATGAGGTCTGCTCGTCTCCAGAGCCTTCCTTAATCATCTCGACTTCAGAAGGTGGTACGTTCTGCGGTATGAAATCTGCCACCGCTCCGGGCAAGCTGTAGTCATATGCCCAACGGTAAACCAACGGCAGTTCGTCGAAATTCCCATGTTTCGGCGGCGTATGTGGGGTTTGCCATTCCAGCGTGGTCGCTTCCCAGGGGTTAGGCCCGGATTCTTTACCGCGAAAATAGCTGACGAAAAGATTGTAGAAGAAGAACAATTGGGCGAACGCGACAAAGAATGCGGCAACGGTGATCGCAGCGTTCAAGTCCTGTGAGGATGCAGACATGAAGTCTGTATCTCCGTAGGAGAAGTAGCGACGCGGTAACCCTTCGAAGCCAAGGTAATGCATCGGGTAGTAAATGGCATAAGTGCCCAGAAAGGTCATCCAGAAATGAATTTTACCCAGCGTTTCATCCAGCATCCTGCCGGTTATCTTTGGATACCAGTGGTAGATCGCGCCAAAAACGACCAGAATCGGGGATACGGCCATGACCATATGGAAGTGTGCAATCACAAAATAAGTATCGGACAAAGGCAAATCTACGGTGACGTTGCCGAGGAACAAGCCGGTCAAGCCGCCGTTGATAAAGGTAAAGATGAAGCCAATCGCAAACAACATCGGCACATTGAGACGGATATTACCCCGCCATAAAGTCAACACCCAGTTGTACACCTTTATTGCCGTCGGCACCGCGATGATCAAAGTCGTGGTCGCAAAAAAGAAGCCGAAGTACGGGTTCATGCCACTCACGTACATGTGATGCGCCCAAACGATGAAGCTGAGCGCGCCAATCGCGACAATCGCCCATACCATCATGCGGTAGCCGAATATCGCCTTGCGGGCATGGGTGCTGAGCAGATCGGAGACAATACCAAAGGCCGGTAGAGCGACGATGTACACCTCGGGATGGCCGAAGAACCAGAACAGGTGCTGGAACAGTATCGGACTACCGCCATCGTAAGCCGTTTGATCACCCAATGAGACCATTGCCGGCATGAAGAAACTGGTGCCTAACATTAAATCTAGAATCATCATTATGGCGCTGACGAAGAGTGCCGGGAAAGCCAACAAGGCTAATACTGTCGCCATGAAGATGCCCCAGATCGTCAACGGCAAACGCATCAGCGACATACCACGGGTCCGTGCTTGCAACACGGTCACGACGTAATTGAGACCGCCCATGGTGAAGCCGATGATAAACAGTACAAGGGAAACCAACATCAATAGGATGCCCCAGGTTGCACCCGGCGTGCCAGGACTGATCGCCTGTGGCGGATAGAGCGTCCAGCCGGCACCGGTCGACCCACCCGGCACAAAAAAGCTCGCGACAAGTACCAACACGGCGACAAAATACACCCAGAAGCTGATCATGTTGACGTAGGGGAAAACCATATCTCGGGCACCCACCATCAGCGGAATCAGATAGTTGCCAAAGCCGCCTAAAAACAGCGCAGTGAGCAGGTAAATCACCATGATCATGCCGTGCATGGTCACGAACTGGAGATAGTTGCTTGGGTCAATGAGTTCGAATTCGTTGGGAAACCCAAGTTGCAGTCTCATCAACAGAGACAATCCCAAAGCGACCACCCCGATGGCGATTGCTGTGCAACTGTATTGTATGGCAATTACCTTTGCATCCTGACTGAATACGTACCTACCTAGCCAGGTTTTCGCATGGTAAAGCTCCTCCTCCTCTACTTCGACAGGTGGCGCGAAATCAATTGCATCATGTGCTACGTCAGACATCAGTGCTTACTCCGTTGCAGCTATTTGTTGCTGCGTTTCGGGTCCAGATAAAGTGTTTATATACGCCACGACATTATTGATGCGTTCCTCGGAACGCAACATCGCGGCCATCAGCGACATTTGCATGCCGTATTTGTCGTCATCGTGGGCACCACGTACCCCTGACCTGAAATTCTCCAGCTGCGTGACCAGATACCAGTCACTCATGCCGGCCTGGCGTGGTGCGTTAAGCGCCGCCTTGCCTTCCCCTGCATAACCGTGACAGACACCACAGGTATTATAGATTTTTCGTCCTGCTTCTACATCTCCGACCACAGTATGTTGCGGCGGGACATCGGCAAACGTCTGAATATAGGCAATGACATTTTCCATCGTTTGTTCATTCACCAAGGTGGCCACCATCGGTGCCATCTGGCGGCCGTAGACATCATCCGGGTGGGCACCACGAGTGCCCTCTTTGAAATACTCCAACTGACGTCTTAGATACCACGCGCCCTGGCCGGCCAATTTGGGCGAGTTCAAAATCTGATTGCCTTCGCCATTGGTGCCATGGCAGGCAGCACATATCGCATATGGAGCTTGACCTGCCTGGGCATTGCCGGGCGGCTTCGCCAGCACCTGCGCATAGGTCGGTTGCGCATCCAGCCAGGCATCAAAGTCCTGTTGCTCATCGACCACGACCATACCGCGCATGGTGTGGTGCCCAACACCGCACAGTTCTTCACAAAGAATCTCAAATTCACCAGTGCGCGTCGGCGTGAACCATAGATAGGTAACCTGACCTGGGACCAGGTCCATCTTGACGCGAAATTGTGCAACAGCAAAGTTATGCAACACGTCCTTCGAACGCAACAGTGTTTTCACTGGCTTATCAATAGGCAGGTGAACGGTGGGACTCATTACCAACACGTCATCCTGGCCGTAGGGATCATCACGCTCCATGCCAAAGGGATTGTCGTCACTGACATAACGCGACTCTACTGCACCAAATTTGCCATCCTTACCCGGAAAGCGATAGCTCCAGTGCCACTGCTGCCCGACCACTTCAACCTCGTGCGCGTCGTCAGGAACCGTCACAAATTCAGCCCAGACGAACAGCCCTGGAGCCAGCAATGCCGCCACACCGATGGTGGTAACACCGGTAAGCCACAACTCCAATTTCTGATTTTCCGGTTGATACTCCGCGCGCCGATTCTTGTCGTAGCGAAAGCGGTAGATTGCGTAGGCCATGAACAGATTGATCAAGGTAAAAACCAATCCAGTCACAATAAAAGTTAAATCGAGGGTGTCATCGATAGAGCCCCAATTGGATGCAATCGGCGTCAGATACCAGGGACTGAGGAAGTGGAAGAGTATCGAGCCCACCACCAATAAAACAATCGCAACGATCATTGCCATCTCAATTCCCTACCTCTGTTATTAATGCCGGGCTGTTTATGTCGTTTAGACTATTGCCACTGAGGGCGAATAATGTGGCCCGAATATTTTCTATATCTTGGCTTGCAAACCCTTCACGCACCTGATGTACCCTGCCGTCTCGCGCAATCAAATAGGCCGTTGGCAAGCCACTCAATCCATAGCGGCTCGCGACCTGAGCGCCAGGGTCGCTGACAACCGGATAATTCACCGCGAATTTGGCCACCAATGCGAGTGCAGCCGCTGGATTGACATCGGTATTGACCGCTAAAATTTCAACGCCACGCTCGGCAAACTCGTCTCGATGCTTAGTCAGCAGCGGCAAGGACTCACGACATGGGGCACAAGAAGCCTGCCAGAAATCCAGGTATACCACTTTGTTGCGATAATCCGACAGGTTGAGTAAGGCGAATTTTGAATCCGCAGCGTCAGCATCACGGAGCTGCGCATCGGTGGCATTGGCGAGTATCGGGAGCGTGAAATCCGGGGCAATATCACCGGGTTCTATAGCATTGCCGATGACGGGTAACACCAACAGTGCCAACAGCATGCAAAAACGGACACTGTAAAGACGAGCGTCCGCAATAGCCAATTTGTACAATATCCCTCCCCAACCTTCGGCCCTCACAGTAATCAATTCCTGTGTTGCGCAAAGGACCATGGATTTGGCGTGCTCACAATTCCCTCATAGCGTATGAACACGATACCACGCTAAGTCTGGCATGTTCACTGGCGCTTATCAATATGCCCACTTGTTATGAATTGTACCTTTTGCCTTCTTTTTGATCTGGATTGTCTCCCTGTATCAAGTTTCTCTTATACAATGCAGGCAATGACCCCAACGAACCTCAAACGGCTGCGAAAACGCTCAATTCAACTTTGCACGCTGATATTTACGCTGATTCTATCGCAGTTTGTACAAGCACACGGCGGCGTGGTTCTGGAAGAAGACCTATGCATCATCAAGATCGGCTTCTACCAGGCGCACTTCACCATTTTTCAACCGCGTTCCCAGGCTCACGAGCAATTCTGCGAGGACTTACCCGATACCGGCGAAACAGTTTTCGTCGTTGAGTACCTGCACAATGGTTTGGAAGACCTGCCCGTTGATTTTCGCATAGTTCGTAACACCACCAGTTTAGGTCGCTATGCGACCTGGGAAGACGTGCAGGCAATCGACGATCTGCAGGCGATTACGGTATTTTACCATCCGCCGAAGCGCGAACCGGATGTACTCGCCTATTTGCATGACTTTGACACCAGCGGGGATTTCATTGGCGTGGTCACCGCGCTACATCCCGACACACAGGTCCTGTACACCGCAGTCTTCCCTTTCGCAGTGGGTTCCTACGGATTGGACTACCGGGCCGTTACCGTCGCTTGCGTCACCTTGGTGCCGCTGATTTTCTGGCTTTTCAGTTGGCGTCGCAAAAAGACCCGCTTGCAGAGCCTGCCAGCCGCAGGATTGTGCGCGTTCGCCTGCCTCTTCGGCGGGGATTTACAGGCCGCCGAACAGGCAGACTATGCTGCCAGCGGAGCTTACTTTCAGGTCAGCGTTGACAGTTCATTGAGCCCGATCGTTATCAACAAAATCCACAATTGGCGGGTCCGCATTGTAGACATGCAGGGAGAGCCGGTAGCAAACGCACAAATTGCCATTGACGGCGGCATGCTGGAACACGATCACGGTCTGCCAACAGCACCGAAGATGACGTCATCCGTCGGCGATGGCGTTTATCTCATTGAAGGCATGAAGTTTCACATGAGCGGCGCCTGGCAGGTGCAGTTGACGATCTCCGCTGCGGGAGCAACGGATATCACCACCATTTATCTCGATCTGTAGCGATGCCAGGCAAGTTCAAGTCGAGGACTCTGGTCATCACCCTCTCGCTCTCCTGCATGCTGGCAATTGGCGCAGTGGCCGGGGTATGGTTCGGCCAGCCAAGCGCCTGGTCCAGTGACGAGCTGAAAACCCTGCAATCGCTTTGGCTTGGCAGCTTACCTGCATTGCCTGCAGACCCAACCAATCGGGTTGCAGATGACCCTCGCGCTCAGGCGCTGGGGCATGCACTTTTTTTTGACACCCGTCTCAGCGGCAACGGCGCAATTTCTTGTGCCACCTGTCATCAACCGCAGTTTCGTTTCACTGACCGTCTGCCTCTGAGCCGCGCCATCGGCACCACCAAGCGCAATGCGCCGAGTATCATCGGGGTCGCCTACAGCCCCTGGCTTTACTGGGACGGACGCAAAGACAGCCTCTGGTCCCAGGCCCTCGCGCCGTTGGAAGACAGTGCAGAACATGGTGGCAGCCGCATGCAATACGTGCACCTGATCGCCAACGATGAGCACTACAAATCCAGTTATGAGGCACTGTTTGGCCCTCTGCCGGAGTTGCACGACCAGACACGTTTCCCGGCTGCTGCAGGACCCGTGGATAATCCTGAATGGCATACCGCCTGGCAGGCCATGACGCCCTCGGACCGTGACCTGGTGAATCGTGTCTACACCAATATGGGCAAGGCAATTGCTGCCTACGAGCGACTTCTGCAGCCGGCGCCCGCGCGCTTCGATGCGTATGCACAAGCGGTGTTGAGCAGCGACGATGAAAGCGCAGAAGAAATTTATTCGCGCAGCGAAAGGCGTGGTCTGCGCCTGTTCATGGGCGCTGCTGCTTGCACCCAGTGTCACAATGGTCCGCTGTTCACCAACAATGCCTTTCACAATACCGGCATGCTCTCTATCGCCGGCGCGGTCCCCGACATCGGGCGCGCATCTGGCCTGCGCAAACTTCTCGCCGACCCTTTTAATTGCCTGGGCGCGTACAGCGATGATGCGACAAACTGCAGCGAGCTACTTTTTGCGAATCCAGGCGATGACAACGTCGGCGCCATGCGTGCACCGTCGCTGCGCAATCTCGGCCACACCGAACCCTACGCCCATGCCGGACAGCAATCCTCACTGGATGATGTACTCGCTCATTACAACACCGCACCGGATGCAATGATTGGCCACAACGAAGCCAAGCCACTGAATTTATGGCCCTGGCAGATCGACTCTCTGAAGGCATTTCTTGCCACCTTGGACGCCGCACCTGCAACCCCGGCCAAGTGGCTAGCGCCACCACAACTCGCAACAACCGACGACTAAGCCGAAGCGGTGGTAGGATATTTAAGGAGCCTCTGATTAACTCACTTTGGAGAAACGACACATGAAATCATCCATTTGCGATCTGCTCGGCATTGAGTTTCCTTTATTTGCCTTCACCCACTGCCGCGATGTTGTGGTTGAAGTCTCCAAAGCGGGCGGCATCGGTGTACTCGGTGCTGCGGGTTACAACGCGGAGACGTTGGAAATTGAACTCAACTGGATCGATGAACATATCGACGGG
>Ga0114950_10004330_pt1 | contig 11022 bp, 8 predicted proteins | sample N075metaG_FD_83503 | JGI IMG/M metagenome (GOLD analysis project Ga0114950, IMG submission 83503) | Deep subsurface microbial communities from Kermadec Trench to uncover new lineages of life (NeLLi) - N075 metaG | ecosystem: Environmental > Aquatic > Marine > Ocean trench > Sediment | place... | reverse complement strand
TGATATAGCTCCGGGTATATGCCCGGCGACCGGATCAATAGGTTCCTCTTCACCGAGGTAGCGTACTAATGCCCGGGCATCGCTGAGGAGATTTTCGGAATCTGCGACAACGCTATCAATTTCATCATAATCAACGAGCATAAGATGATTGACGTGGGCTTCGAAATTTCCCGTTGCCAGTGCGGAAATTGTCTGGTCTGAGCCAAATCCTTTGACATTCCACCCCGGCCATCCTCCATTTAAGACCGCCACTGACTCGTGCCCGAGCCACTTGATAACCCACCACGCCCGGGACGCAAACGCACTTCCGGAACTGTCGTACGCGACGATCTGGGACTGCTGATTAACACCGGCTTCTCTTAGAAACTGTTCGATCTCGATTACGACCGGTAGTGGGTGCCGACCCGAGACTCCCGGGATTACCGCCGACGAAAGAGTTTCTTCCAAGTGTGCGTATACCGCTCCGGGGATATGAGCCGTCTTGTACTGGTCGCGGCCGGACTCTGTGTTCTGAAGAGAAAAACGGCAATCGAGAATAACGAGTTCTGGCTGGCCAAGTATTTCGTGCAACTCATCTGGTTCAATCAGTGTTGTTCGCTGAGTCATCGGTTGACCAAAATGTCGGTTAAGAATAGTGGGGTAGTTTCGGCCAAACTACACGATTTGACAAGAACTGTTCGCATAACTGATTGCTTATACTTTTAGGGTTCGGTAGCTTCAGTTTCCCCCTCCCGGCTTCATGAAATCACATCTTCATTCGGCGCAATGACTGAGAATATCTCTCAGAATACTGCAGAAAAAGCACCACGAGGAAACACACCTCTGATGCGCCAATACTGGTCAGTCAAAGACAGGTATCCGGGCACGATACTGCTTTTCAGAATGGGCGATTTTTACGAGACGTTTGCCGGTGATGCTGAGCTCGTCCACGAAGTACTGGGAATCGCCCTTACTAAGCGCTCAAACGGAAAAGCCAGTGACGTGGCACTGGCCGGATTTCCGCATCATGTCATCGATACCTATCTGCCAAAACTTGTCAGCGCGGGGTACAGAGTCGCAATTTGTGAGCAGCTGGAGGATCCAAAAACCACGAAAAATATCGTAAAGAGGGATGTGGTGGAAGTAGTTACGCCAGGTGTGTCACTTCGTGATCAGTTACTTGACCCACGGAAGTCCCAGTATCTCGCTGCCGTACACTTTCAGAATACCAGCCGCTCTCGAAGCAAAAGAGCCGAGTCAGGTACAACACCAGCTGCCCCCAAAAAATCAAGGACAGGGAAAACGCAGGCGGCCGAAGACAGGGTTGGCATCGCGTACTCCGACGCGTCAACAGGCGAATTTGTGTGTGGAGATGTTGCGCTGTCACAACTTTCTGATTTTTTGAACGCCATTGCTCCCGCAGAACTACTGTGCAGCAATGATCTACACCCGGATTCTCCGGGCCGGCAAGCGCTTAAGAAATGGTCATCCAGGCGTGCAACCACGACGGTTGTTACTAGGCTGGAAGATTGGGCCTTCGGGAAAGATTTCGCCAATACCATTCTTACGAATCATTTCGACGTGCATTCACTGAAGGGCTTTGGGGTAAATACGGAATCCTTGGGTATAGTGGCTGCTGGAGCACTCCTGCACTATGTATCTGAGAACCAGAAGACGGCACTCTCGCATATCATGAAAATCAGTCGGTTGAACACTGACGATAACATGATTCTTGACCTTCAGACATGTCGAAACCTTGAGCTCGCGGGGTCTATTCAGAGCGGACAGAGAGAGGGCTCGCTGATACAGCTTCTTGATGAAACTGTGACTCCGATGGGTGCCAGAAAATTAAGAAGCTGGTTGCTTCGACCCCTTAATAATCTGGCCCAAATTGAAGATCGTCATGATGCTGTTGCAGAATTATTTGAGTCAGATTCGCTCAGGCAAGAAGTTAGAGAACGTCTCAAATCTGTAGGAGATCTTGAGCGGATCGCCGGAAGAGCGGTAGTGAATCGGGTATCCCCCCGCGATCTGACCTACCTGAAGAACACGCTTCAGCAAATCCCGGACCTTAAAAGAGTTCTTGGTGCGGCAAAGAGTGCTATTTTAGCAAGAGTCGCCACATCTCTGGACGCTATTCCCGTCCTCGAAGACTTGATTTCAAGAGGACTTGTGGATAATCCTCCTGCGCAGTTAAAAGATGGCGGTGTCATCCGGGACGGGTTCAATGCGGATCTGGATGAGCTGCGATTAATGTCTCGGTCGGGTACGGAGCATCTGGCCGATCTTCAAAGCAGGGAGGCCGAGCTGACTGGAATTTCAAGTCTGAAAGTAGGGTACAACCGCGTATTCGGGTATTATCTGGAAGTTACCCACCGCCACCGTGATCGTGTGCCATCGGAGTGGATCCGGAAACAGACGTTGGTAAATGCCGAACGGTATATCACCGAAGAACTGAAGGAGTACGAAGAAAAAATCCTCTCCGCAGAAGGTAAATTGTCTGAGTTGGAAGCTCGACTCTTTCACGAATTTCGGGAAGCGGTCACTGAGCAGGTTCCTGCCTTGCAACTGAATGCGGAATTGATAGCAAATCTTGATGTTTTGACTTCGTTTTCCGAGACCGCTCACGTCCGAAAATACGTGCGGCCGGTCATGGACGACAGCTTTGTGTTAGAGATTAAAAATGGGCGCCATCCGGTGGTAGAGGCCTTCTTACCGGACGGAGAACCCTTCATTCCGAATGACACGAGTCTGGATCCGGATATTAGTCAGATCATGGTTATCACGGGTCCGAATATGGCCGGGAAGAGTGTAATTCTGCGTCAGGTCGGCCTCATAGTGTTATTGGCACAGGTGGGTGCGTTTGTGCCGGCAGACTCCGCGTGCATCGGGGTTGTTGACAGAATATTTACCCGCGTAGGAGCGTCCGATAATCTTGCAGCGGGAGAGAGTACATTCCTGGTTGAGATGAACGAGACCGCAAACATCCTGAATAATGCGACGCCGTCCTCCCTGATCCTGTTAGACGAAGTCGGACGCGGAACCAGCACTTTTGATGGTCTGTCAATCGCGTGGGCACTCGTTGAATATCTACATGACGAAGAATCTGTCCGCGCTAAAACGTTATTTGCCACGCACTACCATGAACTGAACGAGTGTTCGAATCGACTGAGCAGGGTAAAAAACTTTCGTATTCAGGTTCACGAACACGATGGTCGGCTCATATTTTTACGCAGGCTTGTCGCAGGCGCAGCCGATCATTCATACGGAATTGAAGTGGCCAGGATGGCGGGTATTCCCGAACCGGTGCTCGTCCGGGCAAACGAGGTATTAAAACACCTCGAGAGCCAGAAACTGAAGGTTGAGGAAACCATGGAGGATGCCGGCGTGAAAGCCGGAGCTTCGTCGGTGCCGGACAGGAATACGATTCAGATGTCTTTATTTGATGGGCCATCAGACCCCGTCGCCGCCGAGATTCGGGACCGAATTGAGTCCATGAATCCGGAGCGTCTCACGCCTTTAGACGCGCTCGTTACACTTTCTGAATTGAAAAAACTAACGGTCGATTCTAAACGAAACGAATCATGAACGAGACTGGGATGAACGTATTGATTCTGGGTGGCGGTGGGCGCGAGCATGCTATCGGCTGGGCCATTCAAAAAAGCCAGCGAGCTGAATCGGTCTATTTCGCACCGGGTAATGCGGGTACGTCATCATGCGGAATAAACGTGCAGTTGTCAATTCTCGATGGCGACGCCATTCGCACATTTTGCGACGAACATACGATTGGTCTCGTGATCGTGGGGCCGGAGCAGCCGTTAGTAGTCGGGGTCGCCGACGTGCTCAGAGAAGCTCGAATTCCTGTTATGGGGCCATCAGCAGCTGCGGCCAGGTTGGAAGGAAGTAAGTCGTTTGCCAAGGATTTTATGCAGCGCCACAACATCCCGACTGCAGCTCACCGAACTTTTGGCAGCCATCAACTCGCGGATGCCCTCGCTTTCGTCAATGAAGAAGGTGCCCCGATTGTAGTCAAAGCAAGCGGATTGGCCGGAGGGAAAGGTGCCATCGTATGTATGACGCTTGATGAAGCGCAACAAGCTGTTAACGATTTAATGAGGGACAGAATACTCGGCGATGCCGGCGAGGAGGTCGTTATCGAATCGTTTATGTCAGGCGAGGAGGCGAGTGTGTTCGCTGTCTCTGATGGTGAAAATTATGTTCTTCTTTCGACTGCGCAGGACCATAAACGTGTCGGCGACGGTGATATGGGTCCTAACACGGGTGGGATGGGTGCCTACGCACCCGCGCCCGTCATGACGCAGGAATTATTAGATCGAACCTGTGCCGAGATTATCGAGCCAACGCTCACGGGGATGAAATCAGAGGGCGCCCCATATTCCGGGGTGCTGTATTGCGGGCTGATGATAACGGATGAAGGTCCACAGGTTGTTGAATTTAATTGTCGCCTGGGCGATCCCGAAACGCAGGTTATTTTACCCCTGATTTCGTCTGATGTGCTCGAACTGTTCTACGCATCAGCCATCGGGACCATCGCTGACTACAAGCTGAACATCCGCAGCGGATCATCTGCCTGTGTTGTTCTTGCTTCCGCCGGGTACCCCGGATCGTATGAAACCGGAAAGAGAATATCTGGCCTGAATCAGAATGATGTCACTGACTCAGTTGTCGTTTTTCAAGCCGGCACGTCAGAATCAGAACTTGGCGAGACGGTAACATCTGGCGGTCGCGTTCTCGCCGTGTCATCTACGAACGAGGATTTGCAAGGTGCGATTACGAAGGTATATCAAGCTTGCGCAGAAATCGACTTTGAAGGCGTTTTCTATCGTAGTGACATCGGAATGAAAGGCCTTTCGCGATCGGTACCGACTTGAATACTTTTGCCAAGCGAATATCATTCGTAGCCATAGCCTTATTTGCAATTCCCGTTGCACGTATTGCTGCCCGGACGCCAGATACCCGGAGCGAATCTCAGATTTCAACAGACCAGCAAGCGGCGGACACCGTCGCCGTTTCGCTCGCAGTATCTACGCGCTTTGTAGACGCAAGAAGTATTTCGGTCGACCCATCCGGCCGGTTTTATGTGGTTGACGCGGCCCGCAATACCGTCACCGTATTTGATAAGGACTTATCCGAGGCGGGCACATTCGGAGGGCCCGGAATAAACGTCGGGCAATTCGATGAACCGACAGACATAGACCCCACAAACGGATTGGTGATAAACATCGCAGATGCTGGAAACGGGCGAATTCAAAGGTATTCAAAAGATTTCCGATTCTTAGAAAGCCTGCCTGTACCGGCATCGATAGGATTAAATGCGACTAAATCACCGAGTTTCCGACCAGGGTCGGAGCGAGTGCAGGGTTTGTCCGACGGACGCCCGACCTCAGTTGCAACATCCCGTCAGGACGACCTTTTCGTAATTGAATCTGGATCAAATAAGGTTTTTCGGTGGGATCGTGACCGAAGATCAACCCACGTTGTAGGGACGGGACCAAACGAGTCAGAAATATTACGGCGGCCTGTTGACCTCGTCGTTTCCGGAGATTTTCTATTCGTTGCAGACTCGGAGTCCAATGCAGTATTCATCTTCGATCTATTCGGCATATTTCAGAGGCGATTCATGCTCGAAGCAAATGAGAAAATTGTGGGATTAACGGGGACTGTCGATACCGTGGTTGCCATTTTTCCTTCGGAGCTCCGGTGGTATTCTCTTGGCGGAAGGCATGTCAGATCGGTGGTACCGGTAATTCCCGATGGTGAAGCTATAGTAGATGCTGCCGTGACTGTTGACGTCACGTTTATCCTTACGCGACAGAACCTTTTTTCAATATCTCAACATGTAGAGGGAGTTCATTGAATCATTCAGGACCCGGATCCAGATCATCATTGGCGAATCGAATCGAACGGGTAGAAGATGCCCCTGGTGAAGTTTTCTTGCTTCCGGCGTCCGTGTCTTCAGTCACATCGTTTTTCGCCTCTTACACCTCCGTCCCTGATTTCGAGGCCGGCGAAGAAGTCATTCGAGATGTCACAGTCGCAATGCTGGACAAGGGAACACACACTCGGGATAAGTTGGAGATCGCATCCCTGATCGAAAATACCGGGGCCAGATTGTCGTTTTCCAACAACGGGATACGAGGTACGGTGTCAGGAAAGGTTCTCACGCCTGATTTGAAATTGATCTTATCTCTAATGCGAGAACAGATGCAGGAACCATCGTTTCCCGAGGTTGAATTGGATAGAATAAAAGAGCGATTCAAAGCCGGAATTCAGCAGAGCATGCTCAACACCGGAGCGCGAGCTTCCGCTGCGTTATACAGTTCGATGTTCAAGCTGCCACACCCCAATTATTCTATTGACCCGGAAAAGGAGCTGTCTCTACTGGAGTCAATTTCTATCGAACAGGTTCGGAAGTATCACGCAAACAAAATGAACTTGCGAAACTGGCGCATGGCATTTGTAGGCGATCTTACCAGGAAAGATCTGGCAGACGCAGGATTAGACGAGCTACAAATTGTGGAATCGTCGGATATTCCAAAATGGGATTTGGTCTATCCGGAAAAGGTCTCCTCTGGTCGACTTGAATTTCCGTTGCCGGACAGAGATAATCTTGACGTGCACATGGGCCACCCTGTTGCCTTATACCGAACAGATCCGGATTATCTGTCGCTTTCGCTTGGAATATTTATTCTGGGTGGGAATTTTTCGGCCAGGTTGATGCAGACGGTTCGGGATGAAATGGGCCTGACTTATGGCGTTGGATCAGCGATGACGGGGATGGGTCGACACTACAATGGACTCTGGCGTACGAATATAGCATTGAGCTCAGAAAAGCTCGAAGAAGGCATACAAGCTACTATTGCAGAGCTACATCGATTTATTATGGACGGCGTAACTGAAGACGAGGTTTCAGAGAAAAGCGAAACTATAGCCGGTTCTTTCAAGGTCGGTCTTTCTACCACAAGCAGCCTCGCCAAATCAATCGTCGCGATCAGACAACGTGGTGAGGAACTAGACTACCTGGATTCATTCCCGGACACGATCCGGTCTCTTTCTGCTGGCGACGTCAACAGGGTTATTCAGAAATATCTTCGGGAAGATGCACTTACTGTATCGGTTGCGGGTACTTTTCCCGCACGATCTGACTCATCAGAATAATAATCAGGAATCAGGCATTACAATTGCAAGAACACCGTATACCAACAGGCCCGGGAATCCGGTCGCAATAAGAGATAAAATAACATATCCGATCCGGACTAGGGTAGGATCCAGGTCGAAGTATTCGGCAATGCCGCCGCATACACCTGCCAGCATTTTATTATTGGAAGATCTCTTTAGTTTTTTCGTAGGTGACATGAATGTGCTAAGTTTAGCTGTCTCGAATAATGGTTATGCGTTCTTCCAAAGTCCTTTTTTCGGGTGACGGCAGGATGAATGCCAAAAGGATGTAGGCCAGGAGAAACGGCGGGCCTCCGGTGGCAAGGGTACCAACGAAAAAGCCGATCCTGACAATTGTGGGATCAATTCCGAAATAATCAGCGATTCCTCCGCATACTCCGGCGAGTTTTTTGTTCTGAGATTTAAACAGGCGTCTTTTATCTCCGGACCGACCCGATCCGACCTCGAATTTCTGTTTCTGTTTGCTCCTCTGTCTGGCGAGTTTCTTCTCAACCTTCGCCTTCTTCTTGTTTTGCTTGTTCGGGCGCCATGAGAGCACACCAAATCCAAGCAGAATAATAAAGATTCCCGCGACCCACGGGAGCACGCTCGCGAGCACTGTCAGGTCCAACCCGGCACCCCATAAGCCAAGCTGCTGAAATACGTAAGCAATTCCGACCAGTATCAGCGAGAGTCCGGCCAGAGTCGGAAGGTTCAGGGCACCTTTCGGCTTTTCCTGTTCATCGTCGAACAAGAGGGTATCAAGTTCCTCGTCGGTGAGCATTTCCAAATCGAGATGCTCGTCGTCGAGGAGATAAGACAACTCCTGGTCTGACGTTTGTGATCTAGTGCGTGTTGCTGTCATACTCTCATTTTTGCGTCTTGCGTTCTAACCTACGGGTGTGCCACATTGAGGTTACGTTCCAGAGTTTTTCCAGATCGCATGCTCTGTCACGGTATAAGCAATCTGGACGTCATGCGGTTCCTTCGGGATGTGTTTAACCCGCGCAAAATCGAAAATAGGGCATACCGTGATGGCATTCAGTGGCTTCAGGAACTCATCGTAGTAGCCAAAACCATGGCCTAGTCGGGTTCCAAATAGATCAATCGCCTTGGCAGGTGTAATCACCAGGTCAATTTCGTTCGCGTCGACAGGTTGGCCGCCCACCGGTTCCAGAATTCCCCACCGGTTGGCAACCAGTTGGTGGCTGTCCGTAAACGTCTCATGTCGCAGCCGGGGATGTTCGGTTGGCTCGCGCGAAAATGATTCTACTACCGGGAGCACGATACGTTTGCCTGCGTCGATTAATGCAGATATTGCTGGCCGAATATCAGTTTCGCGACTGGACGTAACCGGCCAATAGACGTGAATGGTTTCTGACGCCTGAACAATTGGGAGAGTCATCAGGCGATCACATATTCGGAGACTTAATTCTTCGTATTTCTTCGCGCTCAATCGATCAAGCTGTGCCTGAATTTCAGAGCGAATGGCGTTCTTCGAGTGCTGGTCGATTTTTTTAATGAAGTCTGATAATTTCAGAAAAACAGAGACCACGGCCGATTAACCGTGAATATCCAGTGGAAACACTGATTCTAGACCATTTGACCGGTTCTGATTGATCTCAGCAGGGATCAATTTATTGTTTGTGCTTTAAGTGCACCGTAATATTACAAGTCTGTGCCCGAACTGATTCCAAGTTAAGGATTGGCGTCTATTTTCGAGTGCAGAATTGAATTCTGAATGTAACTGAATGTCATGTTTGAAAGTTTAAGCGAAAAACTGGACAGCGCCCTTCAATCCCTTTCCGGGAAAGGCCGCATTACAGAACTGAACGTTGCGCAGTCGATGCGCGAAGTTCGGCGTGCTTTACTGGATGCTGACGTCAATTATCAGGTTGCGAAGGAATTCACCGAGAAAGTGCGAAAGCAGGCTCTTGGTGAAAAGGTTTTGACCTCGGTCGCGCCCGGTGAGCAGCTCGTCAAGATTATACACGACGAACTTGTTTACCTGCTCGGAGGGAAACACCACGAGCTCACCTTCAGCGATAAACCGCCGACCGTTATTCTGGTTGCCGGTCTTCAGGGTTCTGGTAAAACAACCTTTTGCGCCAAATTGGCCCTGTACCTCAAGAAGACCGGACACACACCCATGCTTGCCGCAGCCGACGTATACCGTCCGGCGGCTGTCGAACAGCTGAAAGTGCTTGCGTCCGAAATTGAAGTGCCGGTTTATTCGGTAGAAGAAGATGGTCAGGTAGTTCAGGATGCTGTTCGCGTTGCCAGAGAGGCTTTAGCCGCCGCTCGCAAGGAGGCACGCGACGTTCTCATCGTGGATACAGCAGGCCGACTTCACGTTGACAGCGAAATGATGCGGGAAGTAACCGAGATAAAGTCGGTTCTCTCGCCTCAGGAAATTTTGTTCGTTGTTGACAGCATGACAGGTCAGGACGCGGTAAATGCAGCGCTGGAATTTAATAAGCAGCTGGATTTTGATGGCGTGGTTCTGACAAAGTTGGATGGGGACACGCGCGGCGGAGCTGCGTTATCTATCCGGTCCGTTGTGCAGAAACCGATAAAGTTCGCATCTACCGGGGAAAAATTGGATGCACTCAGTGCATTTCACCCTGATCGGATGGCTCAGAGGATTCTGGGCATGGGCGACGTTGTTACGCTCGTTGAAAAAGCCAAGGAGCATTTTGATGAGAAGCAGGCAGCAAAGTTGCAGTCCAAAATTTCTTCAGAGACATTCAATCTCGAAGACTTTATGGACCAGCTTGGCAAGCTGAAGAAAATGGGATCGATGACCGATCTCGTTGGGATGATTCCCGGTGTTGGTAAACACGTGGGTGACATGGATCTGGATGACGGAGCTTTCAAATACATTGAAGCGATGATTCAGTCTATGACCCCTGATGAAAAACGCCATCCTGAGATCATTAACGGAAGCCGACGTCGACGCATCGCCCGCGGAAGTGGTGTGGAAGTACGGGACGTAAATCAACTTCTCAAGCAATTCCGTGATATGAAAAGAATGATGAAAACGATGACTAATCTCATGGGTAAAGGCCGTGCTGTTAATTTGCAGGCTCTCGTGGGACGCAATTAGTTATTGGTAACTCACTTTAACAGAAAAAGAATAGAAAAGTGGCAGTAAAGCTTCGCTTACGTAGAATGGGACGCAAAAAGAGTCCGGTATTTGCCGTAGTTGCGGCGGACTCACGATTCCCTCGTGATGGACGGTTTTTAGAAGATCTGGGCCGGTATGAGCCTCTTCGGCAATCAGAATTGATCAGCCTGAAAGAGGATCGCGTAATGTACTGGCTCGAAACTGGTGCGCAGCCGTCTGATACAGTTCGGTCGCTCCTGAGTGATCACGGAGTCATGCTGGCTCTGCACATGCGCCGGAAAGGTGCAGATCAGGCAGATATCGATAAAGCTGTCTCAGAATTCTTGGCACACCGCGCGGAATTAAAGTCAGCTAACAAAACGGTCACAGCTGCAGAGCGTCGTGCTGATGCTCTCAAGAAAGAGGAAGAGAAAGCTGCTGCAGCCGCTGTAGAGATGGCGAAGGCAAAAGCTGACGCTGACGCCGCCGCTATTGCTGCCGCTGAGGCAGCCCAAAGAGAAGCAGCAGAGGAGCGTTTGAAAGCGGCGGAAGAAGCTCGTGTAGAGCAAGACGCCGTCAACATAGCCACCGCTGAAGAAGAAGCTGCTCCCGAGGCTGAAGCCACCGCTGAAGAAGAAGCTGCTCCTGAGGCTGAAGCCACCGCTGAAGAAGAAGCTGCTCCTGAGGCTGAAGCCACCGCTAAAGAAGAAGCTGCTCCTGAGGCTGAAGCCACCGCTGAAGAAGAAGCTGCTCCTGAG
>Ga0114950_10004329_pt1 | contig 11022 bp, 10 predicted proteins | sample N075metaG_FD_83503 | JGI IMG/M metagenome (GOLD analysis project Ga0114950, IMG submission 83503) | Deep subsurface microbial communities from Kermadec Trench to uncover new lineages of life (NeLLi) - N075 metaG | ecosystem: Environmental > Aquatic > Marine > Ocean trench > Sediment | place... | reverse complement strand
GAAAGCGAGATGTACAAGGACCAGAACGCCCATCCCACGGAGCTGTACCTGCGGGTGAACGAGACCATCAAGGCTAGGACCCGCGGTCTGTACCAGCAAGTCTTCCCGGAGCCCGGAACGTCCTTCGAAGACCGCTCCGGCTTTCACGGCGAGCGCCTGGCGGCGCATCCGTAGCAAACGCGCCGGGTCAAGGGTAAAATTTAATCATGCGAATTACAAAAGGCAAAGTCATAGGCGGGCACGTAATCGTCGAAGGAGAACCGCTTGACGAAGGGTCGATAGTCACTGTTTTGATCTCCGATGAGCGCTCATTCACTCTGGGCGAAGAAGACGAAGCTGCGCTTCTGAAAGCCATTGCCGAAGCAGACCGGGGTGACCTAGTCGACGGCGATGACGTGATTCGGAAAATCTCTTAGCACGACGCAATGTTACCGATCAGGGTTACCGCCAACGCTTCGCTACAAATTGAAGAAGCGGCGGATTGGTGGGCTTCTAACAGACTGTCCGCGCCGCGGGCTTTTCGTGATGACCTACGACAAGCGTTCGACTTAATCTCCTATCAGCCAGGCATCGGTGCCGTTGCGGAGAATGTTGCTCTGAAAGGCGTACACAGGGTCTATCTAGAGCGGGTCAGCCACTTTGTCTACTACCGAGTGCGGACCGATCGAGTCGAGATTTTGGCTGTTTGGCACGCAAATCGTGGCGAGGGACCGCAGTTGTAACTCGCAAAGCTTATAGAAAAACCTACTTAAACGCGGGCATGACCTCTTTGGCGAATAGGCGCATGGACTTGAGCACCTTTTCCTGGGGCATGCCGCCAAATGAGAAGTTGCAGCCGAAGTAATCGATGCCTTGGTCCTGCAGCGCCTTGATCTTGGCGATTATCTGGTCCGGAGAGCCGATGAAGGCACGGTTCTCGTACAGGTATTCGTAGCTGGGCGGAAGCTCGGTCCGGGTCTTCCGGAAGTCTTCCATCTTCTCCCACACTTCGCTGCCGAAGTCGAAGGTGCGCCGCCACTGAATCATGTCTATGTTCCAGTCCAGCGCCGCTTTGGAGTCAGCCCTGGCCTGTTCCTCGGTTTCAGCCACGTAGAAATAGCGGAAGAACGGAATCTGGCCTATGGTCATGGTGTTGCCCTTAGATTTGGCCAGATCGACCATGGTGTGGCACAGCGCCACGGCGTCGGCGGTGTCCAGCACCACGCCGATGATTAACGGGTGTCCCGTTCCTGCGACGAACTCCTGGGTCGCCTGGGTGCGGGTGGCTGCGATGTAGATGGGCGGATGTGGACTTTGCACCGGGGGCGGAACCAAGTTGGCATTGGTAATCTTGTAGTGCTGGCCCTCGAATGAGTAGTTCTTGGTGGTCCAGAGACCCTCAATCATGGTGATGGATTCTTGAAACCGGCTCTGGCTTTCTTCCAGCGGGACGTTGGCCACGTTATATTCAGACCCGGCGGCCCCTCGTCCGAAACCCACATCGACCCGTCCTCCGCTAAGTACGTCCAGGGTTGCAATCTCTTCAGCTAGCCTGGCCGGAAGATGCAGCGGAGAGACCAGCACGGCCGATCCCAATCTCAAAGTCGTTGTCTTAGCCAGGATGTTGCTGGCCAGAACCATCGGCGCGGAGCCGAGCCCGTAGCGGGTGAAGTGGTGCTCCGCCAACCAAGCACTTTTGAAGCCCAGTTCCTCTCCTACCAAGAACTCTTCCGTGATATCGTCATAGACCTGCTTGGGCTCGGTCCCTTCGGGCCAAGGTACATGTGAGAAAAGGGCAAAATCCATCGTCGGCTGTTATCCCCATAGATTAATTTGAGGCTTCTACACGAAGCCCGAATCATTAAACCATAAACGGCGCGATACCGGCCACTGCCACCGGGGCCCGGTCCGGCCAAGATCAGTTACTATCTCGCTTTAGACGCCGGGCGGCCACCATAGGTGGGCCAACGGCCCCGGTGATATAATCTGGCCCTCAAGAGCCTCGCCCGGTCCCCCATTTGGTCTCACAATCAGGCCTACCGCCATCCTACGGAGTCCCCATTGCCCGTATACCTGCTTTACGGCGACAGTTTTTTAGTGCCCAGACGGCTGGTGCAACTGATAACCGAGTCCGGGGCCTCCGATGTATTGGAGGCCAACCGGCACCGTCTGACCGGTTCACAGACCAAGCCGGGCGAATTGTTGAGCATGTGCAATGCGCTGCCTTTCATGGACGATTACCGGTTGGTGATCGTGGAGGGGCTCTTGGGCACTGCCGAGTCCCAAGGCCGGGGCCGTCGGCGCGGACCGTCCAGGGACACGAAAGGCGGGGACTCGAAGAGTTCCGACCAGTGGCAGGTCTTGAGAGACGCCATTCCCCAGATGCCAGACACCACCATCTTGATGTTCACCGACGGGCCCTTGGGTGCCAATAACCCGCTGCTCCGGCTGCTGAAGCCGGTGGCCCAGGTGGAAGAACTTTCAGCCCCCAGCGGAGAAGCACTGGCCCGGTGGGTTAAATCCACCGCCGAGGCCAATGGCTCGTCCATCAGCCCCTCGGCCATCCGCTCAATCACAGACCTTGTTGGCAATGACCTCTGGACCCTGGAACAAGAACTGGAGAAACTGGCCCTCTACTGCTCGGAGCGGGAGATACAAGAAGCGGACGTGGGCGAGATGGTTTCTCAGGTCCGGGAGGCTAGTATCTTCGCTGCGGTCGATGCCATGATTGACGGCCGCCCCGGCGTGGCCCTGCGCCTGCTGCACCAACTGAAAGACGACGGACGGGAAGCGCCCTACATCATCAGCATGATCGAGCGTCAACTGCGGCTGCTGGCTTTGGCCCGGGATTCCCAGGACCGGGGAGCGCCGCAGAGTGAGTTGAGAGGGCGGCTGGGGACATCGTCAGACTTCGTGGTGCGGAAGACCGCGGAACAAGCCCGGCGTCACTCCATGCCGGAGATTATCTGGCGGTACAACCGGTTGCTGGAGACCGACTTGGCCATCAAGCGGGGGAGATTAGGACCTGACCTGGCCCTGGAATTACTGGTGGGTGACGGGGTGGCCGACCGTTAGAACGTCAAACGCCGATCAATCGGGATCATCCGGGGGAACAACCGGGTTATAGCAAGAGATGAAATGATTCTTTTCAACTTCATGAGGCGCGGGCTTCGGCTCCTCGCGGCACCGGTTCAACGCTTTGAAGCAACGCGGCAAGAAGGGGCACTCCGGAGGCAGTTTAATCATGTTGGGAGGGTTTCCAGGCAAGGGCTCGATCCTGCGGCCCGGGTCATCCAGACGAGGCAATGCCTGTAACAGCGACCATGTGTACGGGTGTTGGGGCCGACGGAACAGCGGAAGAACTTCGGCGGTCTCCACCACGTTTCCCGCGTAGATCACGCTTACTTTGTTGGCCATGGCCGCAACCACGCCCATGTCGTGGGTGATAAGCAAGATTGATGAATTAAAGTCCTTCACCAGGCTTCGCATCCTCTGCAGTATCTCAGCCTGCAGAGTAACGTCTAATCCCGATGTAGGCTCGTCGGCAATCAACAATTTGGGGCGCAGGACTAGGGCAATCGCCATCATGACCCGCTGGCACATGCCGCCGCTCAGGGCGAACGGGTATTGGCCCATAATCCGTTTAGGGTCGGGCATGCCCATCTCAACAAGCATATCCTGGGCCATGCGGTTGGCGTTCCGGAGGGAGATGTCGCTGTGTTCCAGAATCACCTCTTCCAACTGGGGTCCGATGGCCTCAATGGGGTTCAACGCAGACTGGGCGTCTTGGAACACCAATGATATCTCGCGCCCTCTCAGGGCCCGCATCTCCTCAGGTTTGGCCCGCAGGAGGTCGAGGTCCCTGTACATTATCCGGCCGTCGGAGATTTCCGTGTTATGTGGCAAAAGCCCCATAATCGTCAGGGCAAGCGTGCTCTTTCCGGCGCCGCTTTCCCCCACGATGCAATAGACCTCACCCTCGTTCAAGGTGAGGCTCACGTTATTCAGCGCCTTTACCCGTCCGGCCGAGGTGCCAAAACTCACCGTCAGGTCTTCTATCTTGAGCAGTTCACCCATCTGCGTCTATCGGTCCCGTCCAGCTTCTTGCCGCCGCTTTCCCCTCAGGTCCACGGGGCTGTAGCGGCCGCCTTGCAACTCCCGTATCAGGTCATTCAGGCAGGATACCGGCCGCTGGAACTCGGTTGCCACCGTGCCGATCTGCTCCACTTTGTGGGCGTCGCTGCCTGCCGTCATGTTCACACTCAGGCGTCTTCCAAGGTCCAATGAGAACTGGTTCTGCACCGCTGATCCCCGGCCGTTAAGCGCCTCGATACCCTGACAGATCCCGAAGAACTCATCGCCGCGGGCCCGCTCCAGCATCTCTTCCCGGATTCCGGGCCGGCCTGCCGGCTCCTCTATGAAACGGCGCCGGTAGGGATGCGCCGCAATCAACACGCCGCCTGCCCGCTGCACGGATGCCTGTAGAAAGCCGGGTTTATGCATGCCGAATTCATATTTAGTCAGGCCGAACACCAAAACATGGCCGGCCTCGGTGTTGATCTCACAACCGGGAATAACCAGAAAATCATGCTTGCTGGAAAGGTCCCGGACCTGCTCGGCGGTCCAGAAGTTATCGTGATCGGTCAGGCAGATACCGTCAAGTCCCAGAGACTTGGAGCCCTCGATCAATTCGTCCACGCTCATGAAACTGTCGTCAGAGTGGGGGTAGCTGTGGGTATGGAGGTCAATCAGCAAAGGCTATTTCATGGCCGTGGGCATACTAGCTAGGCCCATGATAGCAAACCAGCGCCTGGATGAAAAACAGAGGGCCATGCGGCCAATGGGTTCGGCTGATTGGGCAGCCAGCAAAAGTTAATTCAGGAAGCCCTCTTCTTCCAGGGTTTCCATCACTTCTTCCGCCTTGCTATTGCCAATCTTCAACCGCCGCTCCAGATAGGAGCGGGTCAATTGAGGATTTCTTGCGGCCAGCTCACGGGCTTCTTCCATCATGTGGGCATCCACTCCGCCGCCCTCGTTCTCCTCGGTCTCGGGCTCGGTCACGTTTATCACCGGCACCAGAGGACCATCCTGGCCCAGCCAGAACTCGACCATTTGGTCAATCTCGTGGTCATAAACCAGGGCGCCCTGGACCCGGGTGGGTTTGGGGGACTCGTTGTGCAACAGCAGCATATCTCCCTTGCCCAACAGCTTCTCGGCCCCTACGGCGTCGAGAATGACTCTGGAGTCGACCTGAGAGGCCACGGCGAAGGCGACACGGGCCGGTATGTTGGCCTTGAGTAGGCCGGTCACCACATTGACCGACGGTCTCTGGGTAGCCAGCACCAAGTGGATCCCGGTGGCCCGCCCGAGTTGGGCCAGCCGCACCAGATTCTGTTCCACCTCGAACCCTCCGACCATCATCAGGTCGGCCAACTCATCGACGATCAACACCAAGAATGGCATCTTGTCTTTGGCTCGTTTGTTGTACCCTTCTATGTTCCTGGCGCCGGTCTCTTCCATCGCCTTGTAGCGGTTCAGCATCTCCCGTATCAGCCCGCGGAGAGACGTGTTGACCTCTTCGGCGTCGACGATTACCGGCCCTATCAGGTGGGGGATCCCGTTGAACGGCGTCAACTCGACCCGCTTTGGATCCACCATGAGGATGCGCAATTGGTCTGGGGTTTTGGTCAGCAGGAATGACGCAACGATGGAGTTGATACAGACGCTTTTTCCGCTGCCGGTGGCTCCGGCAATCAATATGTGGGGCAGCGCGGCCAAGTCGAGGACCACGGGGCTGCCTCCGGTGTCCTGTCCCAGCGCTATGGGCAGACCGCCTTTGTCCGCCAGCTTCTTGAAGGCTGGACTTTCCATAACCTCGCGCAGGTGAACCTTGCTTGGCGAAGGGCTTGGCACTTCTAGGCCCACCAACGCCTCACCGGGCACGGGGGCCTCGATCCTCAGATACGGAGTCTTCAGAGCAAGGGCCATGTCCTTTTCCCGGATCAAGATGCTCTGGACCTTGACTCGGCTGCGCTCCACGGACGACAGGCCAGAGTCGTCTTTGTCGAGGCCGGCGGCGCCTCGGCCCGCGTCCCGCCCCTTAGTTACCCAGCCGGGGACCAGTCCGAAGCGCAGTATCCGGGGGCCGGCTTTAATGTCGGTGACCTCGACCATAACGCCGTGGTCGCCCAAGGTGGTCTCTACCAGCCGCGCCATCTCTTGAAGGGCGGCTTCCGGGGCATGATGCGGGTCCGGCGGCGATAGCAGGTCCACCGAAGGCAACTGCCAGCCTCCCTTGCTCCCCTTTTTGGAGCCGTTGGAACGGGACGGGGCGGGCGCGTCTACCGTGGCTGGGGCGTTGGAGTCAAAGGTGGGGATTAGTCCGGACTCAGGCATCGCCCATTCGTCTTCATCCTCGCTGGCCAGGCCAGGCGTTGCTTGGTGATTCAAGCCGTCATCCGATTCGGGGTCAAGCCCATTGCCGGGGGCGGTTTCTGAATCCCCTTGGTGGGCCGAGGTGCGGATCGGAACATTGGAGGGGCCAAGGACCAGCATCTTCAGGAGCTGGCCACGGGAGGATCGGCGGTGCATGCCATAACGCAAGATGCGGTATCTCCGCTCCACGAACCGCGCGGTTTGATAGGTGGCGATATAGAGGCAGATAAGACCCAGCTGAAGGCCGAATAACCCCTTTCTGGCGATTCGTAGGTAGAACCTGACGGCCTTTTTCGGAGCGATGATAAGGGGCACGGCCAGTGCGATTCCAGCGATCTTCAAGGCGGCCAGAATCGCCGGAGAGCCGCCCAATACGCTGCCCCACCTGCCGCCGAGACTCACGTCTTTCAGGGCGCCTTCAGAAGGGGAGATGGTGGAGAGGATGCCGATGGACATGGCGGCCAAGGCGGCGGCCACGGTCCACTGACGCCAATTGGCCAAGAGGAGGTGGCGGTTGTAGCGGAGTGTGGCGAGGACCGCGGCAGCAAAAAGACCCACCGGGACCCAACCGTACCCCAGCGACTCGACCACCCAGGCACGTGCTCCCCCTGAAAAGGCAAGGAGCAGGCCGACGGGCAAACCGATAGCCATTACGGCCAAGGCATCTATCAGCGACTTGGGCGAACCGTTGAAGAGTTCTTTGATTGATGGCGAAGCGGTATGACGCCGCTTCCTTCCAATTGAACTGGCCACTATATCCCTCCGGTGGCAGTTGCTATCGGCCGGTTTCCGGCGAGTGGCTGGACTAAACCTCCAGGACCACTGGAATAATCATAGGCGAACGGCGCGCGGAGCCAGCTATGAAGCTGCGAGCGGTTTCCCGGACTTTCGCCTTCAAATCTGAGATCTCCTCGTGCTGGATGTCCACCTTGGCCAACGCTTGGGCTACCGCAACACTCAATTCTTCGAAGAGGCTGCCGGTTTCTGATTCGTCCAGGAATCCACTGGCCATGGCCACGGGCTCGCCCAGAAGATTGCCGTTTTTCTTGTCCTTGGTGACTACCACGACGACCACTCCGTCCTTGGAGAGGGTGCGCCGCTGGCTGAGAACCGGACTCTGGTTGTCTCTGGTAGTCAGACCGTCCACGTAGATCGGCCCGTAAGAGATACTCTCTTTCATCTCGGCGCCGCTTTCGGACAGTTCCAGAACGTCGCCGTCTTCCATGACGAAGATTCCGCCTTTGGCTACGTCCAGGTCCCAGGCAAGTTGGGCGTGGGCGGTCAGATGCCGGTATTCCCCATGCACGGGAACGAAGTAGCGCGGCCGCACCAGGCGCAGGACCAGCTTGAGTTCTTCCTGACTGGCATGGCCGTGAACGTGGACCATGGCGATCCGGTCGTAGAGCACCTTGGCGCCCTGCCGGAGCAGGTTATTGATGGTGTGGCTGACGGCCAGTTCATTGCCCGGGATGGGAGTGGCGGAGATGATAACCGTGTCTCCAGCCATGATGTTAACGTCGCGGTGTTCCCCTTTGGCGATTCGGACCAAGGCCGAGGTTGGCTCGCCTTGGCTGCCGGTGGTCATCAGGACCACCTGCTCCGGGGGCAGCTTCCTAGTCTCGGCCAGCGGCGCCAGCACCCCCGGCGGCGCGGTCAGATAGCCCAGCTCCGTTGCCACGGCCACTGTGTCGACCATACTCCGGCCCACCAGGCTGACTTTGCGGCCATACTTGGCGGCGGCGTCCACCACCTGCTGGACCCTGGAGACCAACGAGGCGAAGGTGGCGACCAACACCCGGCCCTCCGCTTCCCCGATGGCCCGGTCGAGCGCCTCGCCCACCACACGCTCCGAGGTGGTGTATCCCGGCACTTCGGCATAAGTGGAGTCGGAGAACAACAGCAGAACGCCGTCGTCCCCATAATGGGCCAGGGAGGGCAGGTCAAAGATGCGGCCGTCAACCGGGGTGTGGTCTATCTTAAAGTCGCCGGTGTGAATCACCGTGCCCACCGGGGTCCCGATGGCGATTCCCATGGAGTCGGGGATGCTGTGGCACACCCGAAACCACGACACCTCAAAGCTCTCACCGATGCGGTGAATCACGCCGGGATCGATGGGGTTCACCACGCTGCCGCGGGCCTCCCGCCGCTCTTTCAACTTGGCAGTGATCAGGCCATGGGCCAGGCGTGGAGCGTAAACCGGAACCTTCAGCTTCGGCAGGATGAAGGGTAGTGCTCCGATATGGTCTTCGTGGCCGTGGGTGATGAGGATGGCGCGGACCTTGTCGATCCTTTCTACCAAGTAGGACACGTCTGGGATGATCAAGTCGACCCCAAACATTCCCTCCTCCGGGAATTGAACCCCGCAGTCGACGATTATGATGTCGTCTTCGTACTCCAGGGCCATCATGTTTTTGCCAATTTCCCCCAGGCCTCCCAGGGGTATGATGCGTAGCTGAGATGTCAAATTGTTAGTCGTTCCTAAGATTTGGTTTACCCGGCAGGCTTTTAGAACAGCGTTAGCTGCTCGGGCCGGGGAGCTTCTTCCACGTTGACGCCTACGTCGACCATGGATGTCTCAGCCGACGGCGCAGAAACGGCTGCGGGACTTGGGGCGTCAACGAAGGACAATTGGGCTGGTTTGGGGGCCTCGGTTGCAATGCCGGCTGGCTCCCCGCCCAGATTCTCCTCTTGTGCGCCTTCAAGTATCCCCGCGATCGCCTTGAAGTCTTCTATCATTGTGGGCCTTAGCTCTTCCCGGCGCAACACCGCGGCTGGGTGAAGCACCGGAAAAATCTTGCGCCCGTCTTTCATTCGCAGTTTTCCCCGGGCTTTGGTTATGCCCTCGCCAGGGAAATACCGCCCAAAGGCGAAGCGGCCCAAAGTGACAATCAATTTGGGATTGATAAGTTCTATCTGCCGGTCCAGGTATTTGGTGCAGGCCTCTATCTCCGCAGGGGCCGGGTCCCGGTTGCCGGGAGGCCGGCATTTGACCATGTTGGCGATGAATACGTTTTCGCGTTGGGAACCTATCGACGCCAAAAGGCCATCCAACAGCTTGCCTGCGGGACCCACGAACGGGCGTCCCTGCTGGTCTTCTTGAAAGCCAGGCCCTTCCCCGATGAACATTACCTCGGCATTGGGGTTGCCTTCTCCTGGCACCGCGTTGGTGCGGCCACCGGCCAGGGGACAGTCGGTGCAATTCCTGACCAAGGACGCGACCTGTTCCAGGGTTTCCGCTTGTCCAACGGCCGAGAAATCAGGACCGGAGGATTCGGGGGATTCAGAGCCCACGTCCACGCTGGTCCAATCGCTGCCTGTCTCGTATCTGGAAGTCATGGTTGCCAACCTCCCGGTAAGACTAAGTGAGCCAACTGGGTTAAGCGGCCCAAAGACGAGGCCACCGGCGCCGCCATATGACGTTGTGTTTGAAAAGTACGTTCTGCCCGAGTTACTTTTTTACGCAGTTATTCTTCAGATATCCGGCTCCGTAGGCGTGGCGTACACCATTTCTCCCCGTTATGTCATGGGCAATAAAGCAGCACGGGAAGAGAAATGCAGGAGCAACGGGTACGGAAATGGCAAGAGAAATACGAAAGGGGAGTCGCGCCTTGAAGTGGTGTTCTTCCAAGATTGGCTCCCACCGCCGCCACACAGTAGCCCTCAGCCACGGATTGCCGGATAAGTGCTAGTCGTTGACGCCGTGCTCCTTCAGGTATTTAACGGCATCGTTGACAGTCGCGATATTGCCGGCGTCGTCGTCGGATATCTCCAACAGGGCATCGTCGGTAGAGAACTCCTCTTCAAACGCCATAATCAATTCCACCAAGTCGAGCGAATCGGCATTCAGATTGTCGATGAAAGAGGCGGACTCCGTTACCTCTCCTTCGTCAACTCCCAGCTTATCTACGACGATGGACTTAACTCTTTCGTAAACGGTGGTCAATGAATCATCTCCCTTCTGGCACAGTTTCAATGGTGGCAATCTCTCCCGACTCCAACCCGGACATTGCGGAGCCCAGTACTCCATTGACGAACCGTGCCGAACTCCCGCTGCCAAAGATCTTCGCCAACTCCACGGCCTCATTGATGGCGGTCTTTCTGGGAGTGTCAGGGGTGTATATCAGTTCAAATAACGCGATGCGAAGGATATTTCGGTCGATGACCGACAATTGGCTTACCGGCCACGCCGGGGCGTAGCGTGTAATCACGTTGTCCAGGCCCGAGCGGCTTTTCGACACGCCGGTCAGCAATTTTTCGGCAAACTCTTGAATACCGGCAGGCAGGTCTTCTTCCTCGTCCAACCACTCGAATTGGGGGTCATTCCAGGTGCCCCTTACATCGGCCGCGAACAATGATTGCAGCGCCGCCATCCTTGACTGCCGCCTGGGGTCAGTAAATTTACCGCTTGCCATGGGTCACCATTGATAGCCGAGTGGTCTAGGCTTCCCCGTCGGCCAGTTTCCGCATGGAAGCGGTGTCTGACACGGTAGTAACCTTGACGCTTCGGTCGATTCTTTTAATTAAACCTGCCAGCACGCCGCCGGAGCCAAACTCCACAAATTGGGTCACACCGGAGTCAACCAGATGCTGGACCGAACCCTTCCACTG
>Ga0114950_10004322_pt1 | contig 11029 bp, 8 predicted proteins | sample N075metaG_FD_83503 | JGI IMG/M metagenome (GOLD analysis project Ga0114950, IMG submission 83503) | Deep subsurface microbial communities from Kermadec Trench to uncover new lineages of life (NeLLi) - N075 metaG | ecosystem: Environmental > Aquatic > Marine > Ocean trench > Sediment | place... | reverse complement strand
GGCGTGACCTTCAGGCCGAAACCCTTGATATCGGTATCCCACAGGACGAATACGCGGGCCTCGGGCTTGGCCGCGTCTACCGTGCGCTTGGTGAGGCGCACTGGAACGTGGGTTCGTACCGGCTTGGCCATCAGCTTCCCTACAAAGCCAGGAACCACATAGGGACCACACTCATTCCGATTGACGCAGGGTACAGCAAACGAGAAAGCTCCATAAAGGCCAGATTACCTACTGTTATGTATGTTATCGCATACTGCCGCAAAAAGCGACAAGGTTATGTCTCGTGATAGCGCATCACCGCCCGTGCCCGGTCGAAGCCCGGTGGCTCGCGTACACAGGCGCCGCAGAGCGCCTCCGGCCCCAGGTCGTACTCGAGCGGAAAGCCGCAGAGCGCGCAGAGCGGCGGATCGAGAAACTGCACCCCCCTCCAGCAGTCGGCGCAGAGTGCCGCGGTCCGGGCCACCACGCACCCGCAGCCGAGACAGCGCGGCGGCAGCAAAGCGTTCAGCGCCAATCCCGGGAGGGAGCGAATCCCGCGCGCGATGTCGGATTGCGGCATCATGGCCGAAGTCTCGTTCGAGGACCGGGCCTGAGTCAAATGCCGACCCGGGGAGCGATTGTAATGGACAAATTCCACCCCCATAAAAACCCGAAGACAAAGATTTACCACAGAGACACAGAGGCAGAGAGAACCAGAAAGGGTTAGACAACGAAGACACGAAGAGGGTTTGCGGCGCGCGTCGTGCGCAACCAAAACATCTTTACCCTTCGTGTCTTTGCGCCTTCTTGGTGAGAATCATTTTGGTTCTCTGCGCCTCTGTGTCTCTGTGTTTCATCCTTTCTATCCACCCCTCAACTACGATCACTGGGAACGCATGGATTGACGAAACGGTTGCTTGCGCCATAGTCCGGGACATGACCGGCCCCATCAATGTCTTCGACCGGGTGCTTTTGCGCCGGCGCCGCGACCGGGCCGCGGCGGGCCTGCGCGGCCACGACTTCCTGTTCGCCGAGGCTGCCGAGCGCCTGGCCGACCGGCTCGACGACGTGACCCGAAAGTTCCCATTGGCCCTCGACCTGGGCTGCCACGACGGCACCCTGGCACGGGTCCTGGCGGGGCGCGGGGGGGTCGAGACCCTGGTGCAGTGCGACCTCGCCCCGGCCATGGCCCGGGCGGCGGCCTCGAACGGCGCGCCGACGCTGGCGGTCGATGAGGAGGCGCTGCCGTTTGCGCGCGCGAGCTTCGATCTGGTGATCTCCGTGCTCGGCCTGCATTGGGTCAACGACCTGCCCGGCGCGCTGATCCAGATCCGCCACGTGCTCAAGCCCGATGGCCTGTTCCTGGGCGCGCTGCTGGGCGGGGAGACCTTGACCGAGTTGCGCCTGGCGCTGATGGAAGCCGAACTCGCCGAGGAGGGCGGCGTCAGCCCGCGGGTCGCGCCCTTTGCCGAGTTGCGCGATGCGGGCGGACTGTTGCAACGCGCCGGCTTCGCCCTGCCGGTGGCCGATGCCGACCGCCTCACGGTGAGCTATCCCGATGCCCTTGCGCTGATGCGCGAGCTGCGCGCCATGGGCGAGAGCAATGTTCTGATCGAGCGCCGCCGGGGTTTCACGCGCCGGGCTACTCTCGCCCGCGCCGCCGCGATCTATGCCGAGAAATTCGCCGACGCCGAGGGGCGCGTGCGGGCGAGTTTCGAGATCGTCACCCTGACCGGCTGGGCGCCCCACCCCTGCCAGCCCCAGGCGCTCAAACCCGGCAGCGCCATCACCCGCCTCGCCGACGCCCTCGGCACCGAAGAACGCCCCGCCGGCGACAAGGCGGGGCCGAAGTAAGGTCTGTTACAGCAAATCCCGCAGCAAGGGGATGAGGGGGGTGTCGGCGGGGGGCATGGGGTAGTCGGTTAGGCGCGCCGGGCGCACCCAGGCCAGCTCCTGGCCCTCGCGGGCGGCGATCGCCCCCTTCCAGACCCGGCAGACGTAGAGCGGCATCAGCAGGTGGAAGTCCTCGTAGGCGTGGGAGGCGAAGCCGATCGGCGCCAGGCAAGAGCCCTTGGTGTCGATGCCGAGTTCTTCCTGCAGCTCGCGGATCAGCGCCGCTTCCGGGGTCTCGCCGTCGTGCAGCTTGCCGCCGGGAAACTCCCAGAGACCGGCCATGGGCTTGCCCTCGGGGCGGCGCGCGATCAACACCCGGCCGTCGATATCGACCAGCGCCACGGCGGCGACCAGCACGATCGGCTTGGCCCCGAGCGCGGGCGCGTCCTCGGCGCCCCAGCAACCGCTCTCGGCCCCGTCAATTCCGGATGGATCAACTCCGGTAGTCGGCATTGATCGAGATGTAGCCGTGGGTCAGATCGCAGGTCCAGATCGTCGCGCGGCCGCGTCCGACGCCGACGTCGACCGAAATTTCGATCTCCTGACCCTTCATATGACGGGCGACCGGCGCCTCGTCGTAGCCGGGCACCACCAGGCCCTGGCGCGCCACCGCGACGCCGCCGATGGCAATCGCCAGGCGGTCGCGGTCGGCCTTCTCGCCGGATTTACCGACCGCCATGACGATACGGCCCCAGTTGGCGTCCGCGCCGGCGATCGCGGTCTTGACCAGGGGCGAGTTGCCGATCGCCAAACCGATGCGCCGCGCCGCGCGCCGGGAGGCGGCGCCGGTGACCTCGATGGTGATGAATTTTTGTGCGCCCTCGCCGTCGCGCACGACCTGTTGGGCGAGGTCGCGGAGCAGGTCTTCGAGGGCGGCACGGAAGCCCTTGAGCGCCGGGTCCTTGGCGCCGGCCACGCGGCGGTGCTTGGCCTGGCCGGTGGCGAAGACCATGAGCGTGTCGCTGGTCGAGGTGTCGCCGTCCACGGTGATCGAATTGAACGAGCGGTCGGCGGCCGGCTCGAGCAGGGCTTGCAGGGTCTGGCCCGGGATTTTGGCGTCGGTGCAAACGAAAGCCAGCATGGTCGCCATGTCCGGTGCGATCATGCCCGAGCCCTTGGCGATGCCGTTGAGGGTCACGGTCTTGCCGCCGATCTCGGCGTGGCGGGTGGCGCCCTTGGGGAAGGTGTCGGTGGTCATGATCGCGCGCGCCGCCGCCAGCCAGGAATCGGCCGCCAAGTCGCGCTTCAGTTTGGCAAGCGCACCGATCAGCCGCGCGTCGGGCAGCGGCTCGCCGATGACCCCGGTCGAGGCGATGAAAACCTCGTTCTTGCGGCAACCGGTATCGCGCGCGGTCGCGGCCACGGTTTTCGCCACCGATTCGATGCCGACCGCGCCGGTGAAGGCGTTGGCGTTGCCCGAATTGATCACCACGGCGCGCGCCTTCCGCCCCTTGAGCGCCTTGCGGCACCATTCCACCGGGGCGCCCGCGGTCAACGAGCGGGTGAACACCCCGGCCGCCGAGGTCCCGGCCGCCAGCTCGATCAGGCAAACGTCGCTGCGCGCCTTGTAATGTATTTCGCAGCTCGCCGTGGCCAAGCGCACCCCGGCGATCGGCGGCAACTCGGGAAAGCGCTCCGGCGCCAGCGGTGAAATTTCCAGTGCCATGGCCGCGTTGCTCCGTGACAGGCTATTGAGCCGGCTCCGCCGCGGCTTCGCCGGGCTGTTCGGCGCTCTCGGATACGAGCTCGATCTCGACACCTTCACGCAGGCTGCTGAGCACCGCCCCCACGGCCTCGCGGGCCAACTCTTCGCGCAGCTGCGGCTCGACCTCATCAAGCGACACCGCCTCGCTTTTGCGGCGGTCCTCGAGCTTGATTACATGCCAGCCGAACTGGGTCTTGGCCGGCTCGGCGGTATGATGGCCCGGCTCCAGCGCAGCAGTGGCTTGGGAGAATTCGGGCACCATCTGTTCGGCGGCGAAATAGCCCAGATCGCCGCCATTCGGACCCGAAGGCCCGGTCGAACGTTCCTTAGCCAACTCGGCGAAATCGGCGCCACCGTCGAGCAGGGCGATAATCTCGCGCGCCTCCTCCTCGGTATCGACCAGGATATGGCGGGCGTGGTACTCCTCGGCGGGCGGATTGGCCGCCAGATGCGCTTTGTAGGCATCCTGGATCGCGGCATCGGTAACCCGCGCATCGATCTCACGCTCCAGATAGACCTCGCGGATCGCCTGTTCCTCGGCCTTGACGACGAAGGCCTTGACCCTGTCGTCGCCGGCCAGCCCGGCAGCGCGGCCGGCCTCGCCGGCCAGCTTGGAGTCGATCAGGCGCTGCACCAGCATGGGATAGATCTGCATCAACTGGGTTTGGTACTGTTGCGGCAGGGTGCGCACCAAGGCCAAGACATCGGACCAGCGAATCTCCTCGCCATTGACCCGGGCCACGACCCTGTCCTCGCCGCCGCCGCCCTCCTGAGCCGCCAGGGTCATCGGAGAGGCTGCCAGCGTAAGCGCCAAGACGGCCCCGGTTATGTGGCGCAAAGCCATGAACTCTCTCCTCGTTCCGGGCGGCTAATGCCCGCCCGACACGCGGGTTCGCCGGTTCATTCTATCCCGCGGGCATCATGCACGCACGGGCATCCGGCACAAGGACAAGCACGAACGCGGCCTCCTGAATCCAGCCAGGAACCGGGCGCTACGGTGCCTTACGGGCGTCGGGGTAGAGCTCGATCTCGGCGCGCCCGCGCAGGTCTTGCAGAAGCTCGTCCAGCAACTCGCGCGTCACCGACTCACGTAGCTGGTCCTGCATCTCCTCGAACGAGGCACCCCCTTCCGCCCGCCGATCCTCGACTTTGATGACGTGCCAGCCAAACTCGGTCGGCACCGGATCCGGGCTGTATTGGCCGACCTCCAGGGCAAATGCGGCGAGGGCGAAATCGGGGGTCATGTTGTCCCGGGTGAAGTAATCGAGGTCGCCGCCCCGGTCCGCGGTCGGGCCCAGGGAACGCGCGCGCGCCAATTCGGCGAAGTCGGCGCCGGCATCCAGCTCCGCGATAATCTTCCGTGCCCGCGCCTCGCTATCGAGCAGGATATGGCGGGCCCAGACCTCGGTGCGCGCGGCCAGTCCCGCGATATGTGTCTCGTAGCGCGCCCGCAGCATGTCCGGGGTCACCCGGCCCGCGACCTGGCGCCGGATCAGGGTGTCGCTGAGCACCCTGTCCTCGTAGTCGGCGACCAGCCGCCGGACCTCGGCATCCTCCGCCAAGCCGTCCTCGCGTGCGGCCCAGACCAGGAGCTGCACGTCGATCAGGCGCTGCAGCAGGGCCGGGAAAATCGTCTCGATCTGGGACCGGATATCCTCGGGCAGGCCCAGCGCCGATTTTTCGATATCGGCCCAGCGGATTTCCTTGCCGTTGACCACCGCCAGCAGCGGATTTTCCCGGCCGATTTGCTGGAGTGCGGTACCCAGGCGTTCGGTCGCCGGGGCGTCCAGGGGCGCCGATTGCTGGGCTTGGGCGCCCGGCTGGCCAGCCAGGAGCGCAGCGAGTCCCGCCGCCAGGACCGCCGAATTGGCGTCGCGCCCAGGTCTCATCCCCCAGCACCCCGTTATCTCAAGCCCACGCCGCCCCACCGGGGCGTTTCCATCATGCACGCCACCCGCGCGGGGACAAGCGCCGCGGGCGCAGGAAAGCCTTGGAATCCGCCCTACCGGGGCCGGGCGGACGTTGACAGGAACCCCTTGGACGCCTATGTCTCACAACATAATAATCGGCGATTCCCGTCCGTATTCCCAAGCTTGAGGTTCTGCATGTTAGGCGCTCTTGCCAAGCGGCTATTTGGTTCGGCCAACGAACGGTTTCTCAAGGGCCTGGACCCGGACGTCGCGGCGATCAACGCGCTTGAGCCGGAGCTTGAGGCGCTCGACGACGCGGCCCTGCTTGCCCGGACCGACACCTTTCGCGAACGATTGACCGCCGGCGAGAGCCTGGACGATCTCCTGGTCGAGGCCTTCGCCACGGTCCGCGAGGCGGCCAAGCGCACTCTCGGTCAGCGCCACTTCGACGTCCAGTTGATGGGCGGCATGGTACTGCACCAAGGCATGATCGCCGAGATGAAGACCGGCGAGGGCAAGACCCTGGTATCGACATTGCCGGTCTATCTCAACGCGCTCTCCGGCGACAGCGTGCACGTGGTCACGGTCAACGATTACCTGGCCCAGCGCGACGCCGAGTGGATGGGCCAGATATACCAGTTCCTGGGCCTGACTGTCGGCTGCATCGTGCACGGGCTGGACGACGCCGGGCGGCGCGCGGCCTATGGCTGCGACGTGACCTACGGCACCAACAACGAGCTCGGCTTCGACTACCTGCGCGACAACATGAAGTTTCAGCTCAATGAAATGGTGCAGCGCGATTTCAACTTTGCCATTGTCGATGAGGTCGACTCGATTCTGATCGATGAGGCGCGCACGCCGTTGATCATCTCCGGGCCGACCGAGGACGCTTCGGAGATGTACGTCAAGGCCGACGCGGTAATCCCAAAGTTGGCGAAAGACGATTACGAAAAGGACGAAAAAACACGCAGCGTGACCCTGACCGAGACCGGCACCGAACACATGGAAGAGTTGATGCGGGAGGCCGGCATGCTTGGCGAGGGCTCGCTTTACGACATCGAGAACGTCGACCTGCTGCACCACGTCAATCAGGCGCTGCGTGCGCATCAGCTGTTCGCGCGCGACACCGACTACATCGTCAAGGACGACAAGGTCATTATCATCGACGAGTTCACCGGCCGCATGATGGAGGGCCGGCGCTACTCGGACGGCCAGCACCAGGCGCTCGAAGCCAAGGAAGGCGTGTCGATCCAGCAGGAGAACCAGACGCTGGCCTCGATTACTTTCCAGAACTATTTCCGGCTCTACCCCAAGCTCGCCGGCATGACCGGTACTGCCATGACCGAGGCGGCCGAGCTACTGGACATTTACAATCTCGAGGTCATCGAGATCCCGACCAATCTGCCGTGCATCCGGATCGACAACGACGACGAGGTCTACCGCACCACCAAGGAGAAGCTGAACGCGATCCTCGACACCATCGAGGAATGCCACGCGCGCAAGCAGCCGGTCCTGGTCGGCACGGTCTCGATCGAAAAATCGGAGGTGCTCGCCGATCTGCTCAAGAAACGCAAGGTACCGCATCAAGTGCTAAATGCGCGCTACCACGAGCAGGAGGCCTTCATCATCGCCCAGGCCGGTGCGCCGGGCGCGATCACCATCGCCACCAACATGGCCGGCCGCGGCACCGACATCCAGTTGGGCGGCAATTTCGACATGCGGGTCCAGAACGAAGCCGCGGGGATCGAGGACGAAACCAAGCGCGCCCAGAAGATCGGCCGGATTCGCGAGGAAGTCGCCGCCGCGCGGGAGGTCGTACTCGAGGCAGGCGGGACCATGATCATCGGCACCGAGCGCCACGAGAGCCGGCGCATCGACAATCAGCTGCGCGGCCGTTCGGGCCGTCAGGGCGATCCCGGCGCCTCGCTGTTCTACCTGAGCCTGGAAGACGACCTGATGCGTATCTTCGGTTCGGAACGCATGGACACCATGCTGCGCAAGCTAGGCCTCGAGGAGGGCGAAGCGATCGTCCATTCCTGGGTCAACAAGGCACTGGAAAAGGCCCAGGAAAAAGTCGAAGCGCGCAACTTCGAAATCCGCAAGAACCTGCTCAAGTACGACGACGTGATGAACGACCAGCGCAAGGTGATCTACGAGCAGCGCAAGGACTTGATGCGGGCCGACGACGTCCACGACACCGTCACCGACATGCGCCACGAGGTCATCGAGGACATGGTCGCACGCCATATCCCGCCCAACGCCTACGCCGAGCAGTGGGACGTGAGCGGGCTGCATACCGAAACGGTGCGCATCTTCGGCCTCGATCTGCCGGTATCGGACTGGGCCGCCGAGGAAGGCATCGCCGACCAGGAGATCCGCGAACGCATCACCGACGCCTCGAACCGCAGGATGGCCGCCAAACTCGCCAACTACGGCGAGGACATCATGCGCTCGATCGAAAAGCAGTTGCTGCTCATGGTGCTCGACAAGCAGTGGAAGGACCACCTGCTGACCCTCGACCACCTGCGCCACGGTATTTTCCTGCGCGCCTACGGTCAGCGCGACCCGCTCAACGAGTACAAGCGCGAAGCCTTCGAATTGTTCGAGACCATGATTGCGGAGGTCCGCGACGAGGTCACCATGCTGCTCAGCAGGGTCGAGTTGCAGGCCGCCCAGCCCGAGGCGGCGATGGTCCGGCGCGCGCCCCAGGTGATGCGCGAAGGCCACCAGGACCCGGCATTGGCCGCGATGGGGGCGGGCGCGGATGCGGATGCGCCAGTGGGCGCCATGGCCGAAGCTGGTGCGGGATCGGGGCCCGATCCCAGCGCAAGGTCGGCGCCACGCCCGCGGCGCAGCCGCCAGGCGGCGAGCCAGATCGATCCCAACGACCCCGCGACCTGGGGCAAGGTACCGCGCAACGCGCCCTGCCCCTGCGGCACCGGCCGCAAATACAAGCACTGCCACGGCAAACTGAACTGAGGCGGCGGGTGAGGTGAGCTCCTTGCTCGCCCCCCGGCACTCGATCGCCTTGGCGATCGGCGCGCTTGCCGCGGGCATTGCCGCCTTTGGACCCGGAGACGGCAACGCGCCGGCGATCCTGGGACTGATCCTGCTCACCATCGGTCTTTTGGCGACCAGCGCGATTCCCGAATACCTGACTGCGCTGCTGTTTTTCGCGCTTGCCATGATCTTCGCCCTGGCCCCGGCCTCGGTGGTTTTCTCGGGCTTCGAATCGGCGGCGCTGTGGCTGATTTTCGGCGGCATGGTGCTGGGGGTGGCGGTGCACACCACCGGCTTGGGCGCGCGCCTGGCCCACCGCCTGGCGCCGGTATTCGGGACCAGCTACACCGGCGTCATATTCGGCACCCTTCTTTCGGGCATGGTGTTCGGCTTCCTGATGCCGTCCTCGATGGGGCGCGTGGTGCTGCTGCTGCCGATCACCCTCGCGCTGGCAAAGCGCCTGGGTTTCACCGAGGACTCGCGCGGCTACAAGGGCATGGTGCTGGCCGCCGGGTTGGGCTGCTTTCTGCCGACCTTTGGGATCCTGCCGGCCAACGTGCCCAACGTGGTGCTGCTCGGCATCGCCGAGGAACTCTACGACGCGCCCCTGACCTACGGCCACTGGCTGCTGCTGCATTTCCCGGTCCTCGGCCTGCTCAAAGCCGGCGCGATCGGCGGCCTGATCGTGGCGCTGTTTCCGGACCGGCCGCGGACCGAAACCCGGGCGCCGGCGCCTGGGCCGATGACGGCGGCGGAGCGGCGCCTGGCCGTGGTCGTGTTGCTCGCGCTGGCCGGTTGGATGACCGACTTCCTGCACGGCATTTCGCCGGCCTGGGTCTCGCTCAGCGCCGCTGTCGTGGTAATGTTCCCGGGCTTTGGCCTGTTCGGCCCGCGGGACTTCGCCAAGATCGACTTCGGCCCGCTGGTCTACGTCGCCGGCATCCTGGGCCTGGGCGCAGTGATCGCCTATTCCGGTTGGGGCGCCGAGCTCGGCGCGGCCATCGCCCAGGTGCCGAGCCTCGGGGCCGACCAACCGCTCGGCAATTTCGCGACCCTAACCGCCGCCGGCATCGGGGTCGGCCTGGCCTCGACCCTGCCCGGCGTGCCGGCCGTGCTCACCCCGCTCGCCGGCGATTTGGCCGAGGCCACCGGGCTCTCCATCCAGTCGGTCTTGATGCTGCAAGTGCCGGGCTTCTCGACGCCGCTCCTGCCCTACCAGGCACCGCCGCTGATCGTCGCCATGCAGATCGCGCGCATGCGCGCCGCCGAAGCCATCAAGCTGGTCGGCGCCATAGCCCTCGTCACCCTAACCGTGCTGCTGCCGCTGGATTATCTCTGGTGGCGGCTGCTGGGCGCGATTTGAGGGGAGTCAAAACCGTCCGTCGTAGGCCCCGCGGTCGATGTGGGCGGCGATTACGGTGAAGGTTTCGGCCTCCAAGCCTCGCTCGACCGCCTGGCGTAGCTCGGTGCGGTTTGCCACATCGACGCCGTGGCCGCCCAAGGCTCGCGCCACAGCGGCGAAGTCGGTCTCGCCGGAATCGACGCCGAGGTTTTCGAGGCCGGCGCCGCGCTGCTTGATTTCGATCAAGGCGAGGGAGGCATCGACGAAGACCACCACCACCACCGGCAGCGCGAGGTCGCGCAGGGTCGCGAGTTCGCCCAGCACCATTTCCAGCCCGGCGTCGCCGGTAAAGGCGACCACCGGGACCTCCGGTGCGGCCAGCTTGGCGCCGATGGCGAGCGGCAGGGCGCAACCCATGGTGCCGAATGCGCTCGACTGCAACAGCGTGCGCGGCTGGGCGCAGCGCCAGATCTGACTGAGCAGGATGCGGTGGGCGCCGCTGTCCGCCGTGGCGACCCCGTGCTCGGGCAGGCAGCTGCGGACCTCCTCGGCGATGGCGGCCGGGCCCCAGGGCTCGTCGGCCGGGAAGGCGGCGGCGAGGGCGCGCTTGGTCTCGGCCGGCGCGCCGTTGGACCAGGTCGCCTGGGGCGCGATGCCGTCGCGCAGCGCCGCGAGCCCGGCGCCGATATCGCCGGCAAAACTATGGGTGACCCGGTGTACGCCGTGGGAATTGGGCGCGGCGGTGAACTCGATCACCGGGACCCGGTCCGGGTCCCAAGGGTCGCACCAGGCGTGGCGCATCTCGATCGGGTCGTAGCCGGCGAGCAGGATCAGGTCCGCGGTCTCGATCAGCGGCAGGACATGCTTGTCCGCGCGCGGCGACAGCCCGGCGGCGCCGAGCGCCAGCGGGTCGTCCTCGGGCAGCACGCCCTTGGCTTTGTAGGTGGTGACAACCGGGATCGCGAAATCGCGCGCGAAGGCCGCGACCGATTCGGCCGCATCCTGGAACAGCAATTCGGACCCGGCAATCAGGATCGGCCGGCTGGCGCGGGCGAGCGCGGCGCGGGCGGCCTCCAGCGCGGGACCCTCGGCGGGCGCAACCGGCGCGGGGCGCGCGATTGCGGGCGCGCGCGCGTCGGGCTGCTCCTTGGGAGCGAGAGACACCGGCACATCGATGTGCACCGGCCCGGGCCGGCCCTC
>Ga0114950_10004318_pt1 | contig 11034 bp, 6 predicted proteins | sample N075metaG_FD_83503 | JGI IMG/M metagenome (GOLD analysis project Ga0114950, IMG submission 83503) | Deep subsurface microbial communities from Kermadec Trench to uncover new lineages of life (NeLLi) - N075 metaG | ecosystem: Environmental > Aquatic > Marine > Ocean trench > Sediment | place... | reverse complement strand
CGAAGATGTCGCCGCGGTCGGCCGCCAACCGCACCTGTTCTCATCGGAACCAACCGTCATGGTTGCCGATCCCGAAGCCGGGGGCTTAAGCCTCACCGGCGACGATCACAAGATGATGCTGATGATGGATCCACCCCAGCATACCCAGTTCCGTCGTATCATCAGCCGCGAATTCACCCGTGGTCCTGCGGCAGAACTACGCCCTCGAATCGCGGAGTTATCGGGCCGCATCATCGACACAGTCATTGAACGCGGCGAATGCGAATTTGTCAGTGAAGTCGCCGGCGAATTACCATCTTACGTCATCGCTGAACTGACCGGCATTCCGTTGGAAGATGGACGCGAGTTGTACAAACTCACGGAGATTCTGCATACCGCACCAGAAACTCTCGCCGAAGGCGTGCAGGCAGAAGCAGTGACGAAGATGTTCGGTTACGCCCAGGAAGTGTATCGCAGCAAACTGGCCTCCCCGGCCGAAGACCTGGCAAGCCAGATCGTACACGCCGAGGTCGATGGGCGCCGCCTCGACGAGATCGACTTTCAATTATTTTTCATGCTGCTGATCGATGCAGGTGGTGACACCACTCGCAATCTGGTCTCCGGCGGCCTACACAAACTCATCGAAAACCCACAGCAGCTGGACGAATGGCAGCGCCACCCCAGCGCCGACCTGGCTGCATCAGCGCGTGATGAATTGCTGCGCTGCGTCAGCCCGGTGATCTATTTCCGCCGTACCGCCACGAAAGACACAGAGCTACACGACCAGAAGATCAAGGCCGGTGACAAAGTGGTGCGCTACTTCGGCGCCGCCAACCACGACCCGCGAAAGTTCGACCAACCCGACAAGCTCGACTTGAACCGCTTTCCCAACGAACAAATTGCTTTCGGCACCGGCACGCACGTATGCCTTGGTCAGCATATTGCTCGAGTGGAGATCGACTGTATGTTTCATGAAATATTGATGCGCATGAAAGAGTTCAAGCTGGCAGAAACACCGCAATGGCTGGAGTCGAATTTCATTTCAGGCATTCGGCACATGCCGATTACGTTCGAGAAAGTGTAGTTTCTTTTTAGTGGCTGCAGAGAAATATGTTGGTGTATTTCGTTGATGCCGGCTCGCGAGAGCACAAATGTTTGGACAGGACCGCTGCAAGTACGTCCTCTTTCTAAAATAGGAGCGCTTCGTTGGCGGCATCCCTGCCGCCAACGATCCTGCTCAAACATTTGTGCTCTCGCGCGCCTACATTACTGAGGAAACCGACATTTCTCAGCAGCCGCTAAAAAGAAACTACGTTTTCAAACTAGCGTCGCGAACCATTTGCAGTTGATCCCGAACCGCGGCGGCTTCTTCGAATTCAAGATTTTGCGCATGATCGAGCATCTTCTTCTCGAGCTTGTCGAGCAGCTTGCCCAAGGCTTTAGCACTTTCCGGTATCTCGATCACCTCGGTGCGCTGTTTGCCACGGCGGGTTGAGCCTTTCGCTGTACCGGGAGAGACCCGAGCCCCTTCCATGACATCGCGGACTTGCTTGATCACTGTGCGCGGTGTGATGCCATGTTTGGCATTGTGGGCAATTTGTTTATCGCGACGGCGAGAGGTTTCCTCTATTGCGCGTTCCATGGAGCCGGTCATGTTGTCGCCGTAGAGAATGGCGCGGCCGTGGACATTACGCGCAGCGCGACCAATGGTCTGAATGAGCGAGCGTTCGGAGCGTAGAAAGCCTTCTTTGTCTGCATCGAGAATGGCGACCAGCGAGACTTCGGGTATATCCAGACCCTCGCGCAACAGGTTGATGCCGACCAGCACGTCGAAGTGACCCAGGCGAAGGTCGCGGATGATCTCCATGCGCTCTACCGTATCGATGTCTGAGTGCAGATAGCGCACCCGCACCTGATGTTCGTCCAGATATTCGGTCAAGTCTTCGGCCATGCGTTTGGTCAGGGTGGTCACCAGTACGCGTTCACCAGCCTCCACCACTAAGTGTATTTCGCTGAGCAGATCGTCAACCTGAGTGGAAGCCGGTCTGACCTCGATGGCCGGGTCGACTAACCCCGTCGGGCGGACAACCTGCTCGACCACCTGCCCACCCTTCTCAGCTTCATAGGTACTGGGTGTGGCGGATACGAAAATCATCTGTGGTGCCAGACGCTCCCACTCATCGAAACGCAATGGCCGGTTGTCCAACGCCGAGGGCAGTCGAAAGCCATACTCCACCAACGTTTCTTTGCGGGAGCGATCACCTTTATACATGCCACCGATTTGCGGCACCGTGACATGAGATTCATCGATGATTAACAGCGCATCTTTAGGCAGGTAATCAAATAAAGTCGGCGGTGGCTCACCGGCTTTGCGCCCGGACAAGTATCTGGAGTAGTTTTCGATACCCGAGCAATAGCCCAGCTCCTGAATCATCTCCAGGTCAAAGCGGGTACGCTGTTCCAGCCGCTGGGCTTCCACCAGCTTATGGTTCTTGATCAGATAATTGAGCCGGTCCTGCAATTCTTCCCTTATGTCGTCCAGCACAGACAGCACCCGCTCGCGCGGGGTCACATAGTGGGACTTGGGATATATGGTGTAGCGCGGTACGCGCTTGATAATCTCCCCGGTGAGCGGGTCGAAAATTGACAGTTCTTCGATCACATCGTCGAACAGCTCCACGCGGATAGCTTCTTTTTCCGATTCTGCTGGGAACACATCGATGACATCACCACGCACCCGGTAAGTCCCGCGCTGGAAAACCTGATCGTTGCGGGTGTATTGCAGGTCGGTCAGCCTACGCAGCAGCTGGCGTTGGTCCAGGTGGTCGCCACGATCCAGATGCACCACCATGCGCAGATAAGCTTGCGGATCACCCAACCCATAGATAGCCGATACCGAAGCAACGATGATCGTGTCGCGCCTTTCCAGCAGTGCCTTGGTCGCCGACAAGCGCATCTGTTCGATATGCGCATTAATAGATGAATCTTTCTCTATGTAGGTGTCCGACGCCGCCACATACGCTTCAGGTTGATAGTAGTCGTAGTAAGAAACAAAATACTCAACAGCGTTGTTGGGGAAGTAGTTGCTGAATTCTCCATATAGCTGGGCCGCCAGGGTTTTGTTCGGTGCAAGTACAATCGCAGGGCGTTGTACCGCCTCAATGACTTTGGCGATAGCGTAGGTCTTGCCGGAACCTGTCACGCCAAGCAATGTCTGATGGCTCAACCCGTCTTGCAGACCGGCAACCAGACTCGCTATGGCCGCAGGTTGATCACCTGCAGGTTCATAGTTCGATACGACCTTCAGCTTGCTCTCGTTTAACACTATGGATGCTTCAGGCAGCTAGTTGACGGCACAGTCTATGCCAACCCGTGCCACTGTCAAAATAACAGCGATCCTGGCCGGTTGGCCGGACCGCTGCTCACAGGTTTACGATTTTTTATCGTCTTCCGCGTCAGCGGCGGGTTCTTCGACAACTTCTTCGGCTGAAGGTGCTGCTTCCTCTGCAGGTGCTTCTTCGACTTCAGCTGCATCTTCCTCTGGGGCAGGTGCTTCTTCGACTTCAGCTGCATCTTCCTCTGGGGCAGGCACTTCTTCAGCCGCAGGCGCTTCTTCCACCACGTCTTTTTCTTCCGCCGCAGGCGCTTCAGCTTCTGGCTCAGCCTCTGGTTCTGGCTCCGGCTCTTTCGGCAGCACGGCTTTGATCAAATCGTGTTGCAGTAAGATCACGACTTTGGCATCGCCGTTTACTGCGTTCTTATCTGCATCTTCAACCGCATAGCGGCCGTCACGACGCTGATAGATGGTGTACTCGTCGGTACTCGCAACAACTTTCATTGCTTTCATCACTTTCTCCGTTATTTACAGGACGCGGCACTCTACCTGGTCTACCTGGCCTGTCAATCCCCCACCTTTGGTAAAATGGCACATAAAGATATAGCATCTGAGTCCAAGCCATTTCTCGCAATAAAGCGTTATTTCGCTACAATGCGCGCCTCTTTTTCCCGTTAGAAAAATACAGTGCAACAAAGTCTTGGCACAAAAAACAGCCACGTCATTCGCTTCGCGGGTGATTCCGGCGATGGTATTCAATTGCAGGGGCAACAGTTCACAGTAGCCTCCGCCATGGCCGGGCACGACCTGGCCACCATGCCGGACTTCCCTGCGGAGATTCGCGCCCCGGCAGGCACGCGCTATGGCGTATCAGCCTTTCAAATTCAATTTGGTGGTGACCGCATCACCACGGCAGGCGATGCGCCAGATGTGCTGATCGCGTTCAACCCGGCGGCACTGGTGGTCAATCTGCGTAATCTGGCACCCCACTCACTGGTGCTGGTCGACGTCAACGCCTTTACCACACAACGTCTGAAACGCGCAGACCTTGCTTCCAACCCCTTGGAAGATGGCACCATGAAGCATCATGAAGTGGTTCCCATCGAGATAACCCGGCTTACTGTTGAAGCAGTCAAACCCCACGGCTTAGGCAACAAAGACGCCGCGCGTTGCAAGAACTTCTGGGCGCTGGGTCTGATCTTGTGGATGTTTGATCAACCCCGGGAACCGACCAGGGACTGGATTAACGCTAAGTTCGCCAAAAACCCGCAAATCCGCGATGCCAACATCACAGCATTGAACGCGGGTCATGCTTACGGCGAAAATACAGAATTCAAGCACATCCTGACCCAGGAAAAAATTCCTCAGGCACCGTTGGAATCGGTGGAATATCGCACCATCACGGGTGCCGAAAGCCTCGCCCTGGGGTTGGTCGCGGCCGGCGAGCTAGCGGACACCGAGCTGATGTTCTGCTCATACCCTATTACGCCGGCATCGTCCCTGCTGCATCACCTGGTCGGGCTGCAAGATGCAGGGGTTTCGACGTTCCAGGCTGAGGATGAAATCGCCGCAGTCTGCTCTGCTATCGGTGCCTCCTACGCCGGCAAGCTAGGCGTGACCTCTTCAAGCGGCCCCGGCATTGCTTTGAAAACCGAGGCCATCGGCCTGGCCGTGGCTACCGAACTACCGCTGATTGTTATAAACAGCCAACGCGCCGGCCCATCAACCGGCATGCCCACCAAAACGGAACAGAGTGACCTCTACCAGGCCGTGTACGGACGCAACGGCGATACCCCATTGCCGGTGGTCGCGGCGCGCTCTCCGGCAGATTGTTTTGATACCGCAATCGAAGCGGTGCGCATTGCGTTACGACACATGACCCCGGTTATTCTGTTGACAGACGGTTATATAGCCAACGCATCAGAACTGTGGCCGATACCGGATTTTGCCAGCTACGAACCGATCACCACCAACAAGCCCGACACCGACACCAACCGGGCCGTGTTCGAGCGCGATGCGGACACCTTCGCCCGCCTGTGGGCGTTCCCGGGAGATGCGCGCTTCATTCATCGGGTCGGTGGCATCGAAAAGGATGTCGACACCGGCAATATTTCCTATGAGGCCGACAACCATCAGGCCATGACAGACATCCGCACCGGCAAAGTCGCCAGCGTGGCCCGGTTCATTGCCCACCAGGAGATCGATCAGGGTGTCCCCGGCGGTCTGGCCGTGGTTGCCTGGGGTTCGACTTATGGGGCCCTCTATCAAGCCGTGAAAGAGTCTTTAGCAGAAGGGTTGCAGGTGGCGCACATCCATCTTCGTCACATTAATCCGCTGGCAGCGAATCTGGGCGAACTGCTCAGCCAGTTTGAGACCATCCTGATCCCCGAATTAAACACCGGCCAGTTGGCGACACTGCTGCGTGACAAGCTCGGTGTCCATGTCGAACAGTTGAACAAAGTCTCGGGGCAACCGCTGACTGTCGCTGAGGTAAGACAAGCCATTGTCGCCCATGCCACGCAGCGCATCCATCAAGTAGGGGGTTGAGATGAGCGAACTCAGTTTCAAAGATTTTGCTAGCGACCAGGAAGTACGCTGGTGCCCCGGATGCGGAGACTATTCGATATTGAAAGGGGTTCAACGGGCCCTTGCAGATGGCGGCTCGATTCCGGAAAAAACGGTCTTTGTCTCCGGCATCGGCTGCTCATCGCGCCTGCCTTATTACCTCAACACATACGGTTTCCACACCATCCACGGTCGCGCGCCGGCTTTCGCAACCGGCATCAAGTTAGCCAACCCTGAACTGGAAGTGTGGGTCATCACCGGTGACGGCGACGGTTTGTCTATCGGCGGCAATCATCTGCTGCACACCCTGCGCCGCAACGTTAACCTGAATATTCTGCTCTTCAACAACGAAATATACGGTCTGACCAAGGGGCAATACTCGCCCACGTCACGTCCAGGGACCATCAGTCCGACCAGCCCCAACGGCTCTGTGGAACGACCGCTTGCACCGGGACAGTTTGCCATCGGCGCAGGGGCGACGTTTTTTGCCCGCTGCGTCGATACCGACCAGAAGATCATGCCTGTTCTGTTCAACGAAGCGAAAAATCACAAAGGCACATCTTTTGTGGAAATTCTGCAGAACTGCATCGTCTACAACAAAGACGTTTTCGACGACGTGGTGGCTAAAAAGACCGCGGCAGATACCCAGATTCACGTGCGCCACGGTGAACCCCTCGTATACGGCAAAGATGCTGACAAGGGTCTGCGCCTGAATACATCCACTCTGGCCCTGGAGACCATCACCCTCACAGATCCAGGGGTGAGCGTCGACGATGTCCTGGTGCATGACGAAACCAATCCCACGTTGGCGCTACTGCTCGCCAATCTAGAGGGGCCGACTGCAATGGGCGTTATCTTGAGAATCGACCAACCAGTCTTCGACACCAGTTATTGGGCGGCCCGGCCGCACAAACGGCGTGCAAATGTGCAGCAACTGCTGCGTACAGGCGATCTACTCGACCGCCGCGTTTAACCCTCACCGCCTGCTCCACACCACTATTTCTACCCAAATTACATGAGATAAGTCTCATTTCGTTACCCTGTGTAACAAAATACTTGATTTATTCCCCTTTCACCCTACAATTGGGCTGACCAATTTGGTCTGACCAATACGGACAGACCAGCAAGAAAAATGAGTGCGGAGCCTCTCTTGTCGGGAAAACATGACCAAATAGCTGGCGCCTTGATCCAGGACATCTTGTCCGGGCATTACCGTGTGTCTGAACGTCTACCGTCAGAACGCGACTTAGCAGTCCGCTTTGATGCCAATCGCGGAGCCGTGCGTGAAGCGATGAAGAAACTCGAGCAGATTGGGCTGGCTGACGTACAACCCGGCGGCGCCAGAGTCAAAGACAAGGACGAAGCCAGCCTGGATGTTATCAGCCATCTGCTGGCCCAAGGTAGTGTACCGGATGCCACTTTGATGGATCAGATTCTGGTGGTCATTAACAGCCTCCTCAGCGTTGCCGCAGAGCAAACCCTGGAATTGGCAAGTGAAGAAGAGATCGAGCACATCCGCTCCTTAGTCCTGCCGCTGATGCAAAAAGGTTTAAACGAGGAAGAACACCTCCTTGCACGGTTCGAACTCATGCACTCCATTATGATGGCGAGTCAAAACCTACCGCTGCGTCTGATATCCCGCACACTCTTCGATCAGGTGTCTGTCAATCTGGCACAGTTAAGAATTTATACAGAGTTCGACAACGATGGCTTCATCGTATTCGCACAACAGCTCGACCAAGCCCTGGAGCAGCGAGATCCAGCCGCGCTGCGGGCCACATTTACCGCTTTTTCCGATCTCAACCGACAATCCATGATGCGTGCCATTGCAACCGCGCGCGCAGATCTAGGCCAGGAGGCCATGTCCCAATGATGCGAACTTTCATCATCCCATTAGCCATCATCGTAGTGTTCAGCTTCGGTGCCATGACTTTAATGGCGACTGCGCCGGAACTCGTACCTACCTCAACCAAGCCTGTTCCCATAACGGTGCGTATTCGCGAGGTTAAGCCTGAGGTGGTGCAACTCGTGGTGCATTCCCAGGGTTCGGTGATGCCGTCGACAGAAAGCCAACTTATTCCCGAAGTCTCCGGGCGGATAACCTGGATGTCACCGAAACTGGTGGCCGGTGGATTTTTCAACGAAGGTGAAATCCTTGCTCGAGTCGACGAAACCGACTACCGCAATATCAAGGACCGCGCCCAAGCCACACTGGCAAGGGCCGAAGCCGAACAACAGCATGCGCGCTTTGAATACAAACGCCTTGTCAGTCTTGCTGAGCGCAAACTGACGTCCCGATCGATGCTTGAAAACTCACTGCGCGCTCGACGCGTAGCCGATGCAACCCTGCAGGATGCCCGGGTTAACTACGAGCAAGCGCAACAGAACCTGCAACGTACTGAAATCACGGCACCTTTTACCGGTCTGGTCAGAACAAAACACGTTGATATCGGCCAGTTCATTTCTCGCGGTTCTGTGATTGCGACCCTCTACGCCAGTGATTTAGTTGAGGTGCGCTTACCCATTGCGGACCGGCAGCTCGCATTCCTCAACCTGCCCCCCACCCTTCGTGGAGAGTTGCCTGAAGAATTACAACCAAATGTTACGCTGCGCACCGAATACGCTGGCCAGCAACTGGTCTGGCACGGCAAGATCGTCCGCACCGAGGCGGAAATCGATATTTCCAGCCGGATGGTGCACCTGGTTGCGCGGGTACCGAATACATCATCAGCAACGCCTTTGACCGTTGGCTTGTTTGTTGAAGCTGAGATCGAAGGCCGCTTGGCAGAAAATATAGTCGTGCTGCCTCGCTCGGCATTACGCAACAACAGTCAGGTGCTGATCGTGGACGCCGAAGACAAGTTACGTTTTCGACCGATCGAGCAATTGCGTTTGTACCAGGACAACGTACTGGTAAAAGGTGGTCTTAACGCTGGCGATCGCGTCTGTTTGTCGCCTCTGCAAACCGCTATCGACGGTATGGTGGTCAACCCGATCATCGAAGACGCCTAACCGAGCCAGGAAAAACTCATGCACACCGCGATACGCTGGTTCGCACACAATCCTGTGGCGGCCAATCTACTTATGGTTTTACTGTTGTTAGGGGGCACGGCTGGCGCAATGCTCACCAATCAGGAAGAATTTCCAAACATGGACCTGAAAGTTGTGAATGTCCGCGTACCCTACCTGGGGGCAGCACCCATAGAAGTTGAGCGCGCAGTTTGTATTCGCGTCGAAGAATCCATCGAAGGCCTGGAAGGCATAAAGAAAATCCGCAGCACCGCAACCGAGGGCATGTGCAACGTCAGCGCTGAACTGCTGCAGGAAGCCAACGCAGTCAGTGTGCTGAACGAAATTAAAAGTCGCGTCGATGCCATTAACAGCTTCCCCGCAGAAACCGAAAAACCTGTGGTGTCAAAAATTGCAATGACCCGTCGCGTCATCCAGATTGCTATCTCCGGCAACACAGACGAACGTACGCTGAAAGAAATCGCTCGTGAACTACGCGACGATATCGCCTCAGTCAACGGCATATCCCAAGTCGCGGTGGATTATATCCGACCCTACGAGATATCCATCGAGGTATCCGAACGGGAGTTGCAACGTTACGGCCTGACGCTAAACCAGGTGAGCCAGGCGATCCGTGCAGGTTCTCTGGATATGCCCGGCGGCACCATCAAAACTCGTAACGGCGAGATTCTCATCCGTACCACCGGCCAGGCCTATTGGGGCCGGGAGTTCGAAGATCTCATTATACTGACCAGCAAAGATGGCATTCGTGTCGCGCTGAGTGATATTGCGGTGATACGCGACACATTCGAAGAAGGTGACCTGCTGGCGCGGTTCAACAGCGCTCGTGGCGTCGTGGTTAATGTGTCCCAAGTTGGCAGCGAAGATCTGATAAAAATCGCTGAAGAGGTGCATAAGGTTGTTGCCGATTTTCGCGCCACTTTGCCGGCAGGTATCGCGCTCGATACCTGGATCGATACTTCCGTGGAACTACAGGAACGCATGTCTGTATTGCTCAAAAGTGCAGGTGGCGGTCTCATTCTTGTACTCGTGATCCTGGCATTGTTTTTGAAGTTTCGTGTCGCCATGTGGGTGGCGATTGGCATCCCGGTGGCATTGCTCGGCACCTTAGGCGCCCTGCCGTTTACAGATATCACGATATCGACAATGACTGTGATGGCATTCATTCTGGTGCTTGGTATTGTTGTTGACGATGCCATCGTGGTCGGTGAAAGGATATTCGCCCACGAACGAACCGGTAAACCAGCCATTCAAGCCGCAATCGACGGCACCTGGGAAGTCTCCGTACCCGTGATATTTGGCGTCTTGACCACCATCGCCGCGTTTTTACCGCTCATCATGGTCGAAGGACGCATGTCCGGTTTCTTTTCACCGATCGGCTGGATCGTTATTTTTGCCCTCATCTGCAGTTTGATCGAATCCCAGTTAATTTTGCCTTCGCATCTGGCTCATCGAAAACGCAGTGAACCCACTACCGGCGTTTCTGTCGCCTGGAACAAATTCCAAGGCGGCCTGTCAAACTGGCTGGAGAATCTTGCCTCCCACACATACATGCCTTTCGTACACAAAGTACTGCGATGGCGCTACGTCACCGCTGCCATAGGACTTGGTATATTGATACTGGCTGTGTCACTGTTCAGCAGCGGTCGAGTGGTATTTGGCTTTTTCCCGAGCATCGAAGGCGACCGCGTGTACGCTGGCTTGGAAATGCCGGAAGGTATTGCTGCGGAGACAACTATGGAGGCCGCAGAGTGGATCGAGGACGCCGCCCACCGTCTTAACAAAGATATGACCGCGGAACTCGGTTTAGCGAAACCACTGATAAGAAATATTCTCTCCAGCGTGGGCCAAACTGTCGACCGCAATGGGCCCGGACGCCCTTCTGGTCCAGGACGCAGCAATATAGCGGAGATCGTGCTGGATCTCGCACCTTTAACGGAGCGAAACCAGATCAGTTCCAAAGTCGTGGTAGCGCGTTGGCGCGAATATGTCGGCTCCGTTGCCGATGCAGTGAAATTGACCTTCGATGCGGATCAATACTCGGCGGGCTCACCGATCGAATACCAGCTGAAAGGTAAAGAAGTAGATGAACTTCGCGAAGCGGCAGAACAGCTCAAGGCAGAGCT
>Ga0114950_10004317_pt1 | contig 11034 bp, 7 predicted proteins | sample N075metaG_FD_83503 | JGI IMG/M metagenome (GOLD analysis project Ga0114950, IMG submission 83503) | Deep subsurface microbial communities from Kermadec Trench to uncover new lineages of life (NeLLi) - N075 metaG | ecosystem: Environmental > Aquatic > Marine > Ocean trench > Sediment | place... | reverse complement strand
GTACGCGGTTTTTGGGTTCGAATGCGCGACCAATAACAAATCTAGACCCCCGTTGCCTGATTCAATGAATTGTGAACGGGGGTCTAGACAGGAATTCACACAACTTGCTTCATGGACAAAGTCGTATCGGTGAGTTTTTCAGGATCCGGGCGCGCCTTGGCGGCAATCAGCTTTCGCCCGACCATATATTCGTGCGCTGAGTTAATGGCATCGACCGCAAGCAGGGTCCCGTCCTTCAAATAAAAAGCGGCAAACTTTCGAGCTGACGGATCGCCGCGCAGAACGATTTGATCGTACCCTTTGCTCAATCCGGCAATCTGAAACTTGATGTCGTATTGATCGGACCAAAACCACGGCACTTGGTTATAGGCTTTTAAGTCACCGAGCATGGCCAGGGCGGCGGTCTTGGCTTGTTCGAGTGCGTTTTGGACGGATTCCAAGCGAATCCGCATGCCGAAAATCCCGTTCGGATGATTGGTGCAATCCCCCGCGGCAAATATATGCGGATCGTTTGTCCGGCAATATTCGTCGACAATAATGCCGTTTTCGGCATTCAGTCCGCTTTCGGCTGCGAGCTCTTGGTTGGGCAAAATGCCAACGCCGATAACGGCAAGGTCTGCGGCAAGTCGGGTGTCATCGGTGCACACGACCTGTTCGATCTTTCCGGTGCCGGCAAATCCCTTAACCCCTTTGCCGGTTAAGATCTTGACCCCCTGTTGCGTGTGAACCTGGGTAAAGAAGCGGGATATTTCCGGCCCGACCACACGGGACATGACGCGATCTTCAGCTTCAATGACGGTCACATCAAGACCTCGCTTGGCGGCGATTGCGGCCACTTCGAGGCCGATATAACCGCCGCCCACGACGACTAATTTGGCGCCCTCGGCGAAATGCTCGCGAATGCCTTCCACGTCTTCGATGGTTCGCACGTAATGAATGCCGGGCAGATCGACGCCGGGCACGGTCAGTTGTCTAACCCGTGATCCGGTCATAACGAGTAGCTTGTGGTAAGACACCTGTCGGCCGTCATGCACCTGGACCGATTTTGCGCTCCGGTCGATGTTGACCACGCGCGTGCTCAGCATAAGATCCACGTTGTTTCGTGTATAAAAATCGCTGGGCTTGAAATAAAGCCGGTCCCGCGCCAGATCGCCGGCTAGAAACGCTTTAGACAGGGGTGGCCTCTGGTAGGGGATGAACGGTTCCTCGCCGATCAGAATCAAACGGCCGTCGAACCCTTTTTGGCGCAAGCTGGCGACCGCCTGGCCGGCACCATGGCCGGCGCCCACAATGACATAGGTATCGCTCGAGGCCATCTTTTGTTCCTTAATCTGTTGCCGCCAATGTATTGTCTAGACCACGTTGACAAAAGATGGAATCGCTAACGTGCTCTAGACCCCCGTTCACAATTCATTGAATCAGGGAACGGGGGTCTAGATTTGTTATTGGTCGCGTATTCGAAGCCAAAAACCGCGTACACTTTTTGTCAATGCGCTCTAGAAGGGGCGCAGAGCTGGCCAGTCATTGCATGAGGGCCCGGTAACACAATGGCCGAGACTTTCTCTGTGACCCTATTGCTGTCGGATATGGCGGCAACCCTCGCCCTGGGACGCGTCCTAAGCGGCGAACTGCAGCGGGGCGATTTCGTCGGCCTTATTGGCCCGCTCGGCGCCGGCAAAACCACCCTGGCCCGAGGCCTGATCCAGGCCGCGCAACACAGCCGTGAACCGGAACAGGTGATCAGTCCCACTTTCACGCTGGTTCAAAGCTATGACACCGCTGCCTTGACGATTACCCATTTCGATCTTTACCGGATTGAACAACAGCGGGACATTATCGAGCTTGGCTTTGACGACGCGCTTGACTTGGGACCGGTGCTGGTGGAATGGCCCGATCGGTTGGGCAATCAGATACCGCAAGACCGTTTGGACGTTGACCTTATGATCACCGACTTATCGCGCCACGCGCGCTTGACGGGCCATGGCGAATGGGCGGCGCGGTTGCGCGCGTTGGATGCCGGCGGTGCCTTGGGAGAGCATGTGGGTGACTGATCGCAAGGATCTTTTGCAAGAGTTTCTCGCCGGCGCAGGCTGGGCGACCGGGCAACGATCGCCCTTGGCCGGCGATGCGTCGACGCGGCGCTATGAGCGCCTGACCGGTCCGCAAGGGACGGCGGTGCTGATGGACGCGCCGCCCGGGGCAGAGGCCCCGTCCTGCCCACCGGACGCCAGCGTGGCTGAGCGTCAAACGCTTGGCTACAACGCGCTGGCCCGATTGGCCGGGCCCGACACGGCGCCCTTTGTGGCCATTGGCCAGTGGCTCAACGGACTGGGGTTGAGCGCGCCTCGGGTGCTGGCGGCGGATCTAACCCATGGCTTTCTGTTGCTTGAGGATTTGGGCGACACTTTGTTCACGAAGGTTCTTGGACGGGGTGCGCGGCAAACCGATCTGTACCGGGCGGCGGTCGATACCCTGGTCGATCTTCACGATCAAACACCGCCGGCGCCATTGCCGTTACCCGACGGCGGCCATGTTCAGTTGAGTTTGTATGACGCAACGGCGCTCCGGGCCGAGGTTAATCTGCTGATCGAGTGGTTCTTACCCCTGATCACCGGCAAACCAGTGTCTGACGCCGTCCGCCGCTCTTATGAGGCGGCTTGGGACAGCGCTTTCGCCCATGTGATAGATCCCAAACCCGTCTTGGTACTGAGAGATTACCACGCCGATAACCTAATCTGGTTACCCGAACGTGGCGGTGTCGCCCGCGTCGGACTGCTTGATTTCCAAGACGGTGTGATCGGTGCGCGGGCCTATGATCTGGTGTCATTGCTGGAAGACGCGCGCCGCGACGTGCCCGAGGCTCTCGGTGACGGCATGCTGTCGCATTATTGCCGACTTGTTCGCGCGCGCGACCGGGTGTTCGATGAATCGGTTTTTCGGTTGACCTATGCCGCTTTGGGCGCCCAGCGAAATACCAAGATCGTCGGCATATTCGCGCGGCTTTTTCGCCGCGACGGTAAGCCGCAATACCTGCAATATTTACCCCGGGTTTGGCGCTACCTGGAAGCCGATCTAAACCATGATGCCTTGGTCGAGATTAAGTCTTGGTTTGATGCCCATGTGCCCCGGCGCTTTCGAACCGAGCCGTTAGGGGGGGGAGCGTGATAGCCATGGCTAAGACGCTCCAACAGGCAATGATCCTGGCTGCCGGTCTGGGCACGCGGATGCACCCGTTGACCGATGACAAGCCCAAAGCGCTGATTCAGGTGGCGGGCAAGGCGCTGATTGATCATGCCATCGACCGGTTGCGCCAAGTGGGCGTCACCACAATCGTGGTCAACCTCCATTACCACGCCGATAAACTTGAGACTCATCTGATGGCGCGGCGGGACGTGACCATCATTTTGTCCGATGAGCGCGGACAGATTCTGGATAGCGGCGGCGGTCTCGCAAAAGCGCTGCCGCATTTCTCGGGAAAGGCCTTTTTCACTCATAATTGCGATTCCTTATGGCTCGAACAGGGAACCGGCAATCTCGCGAAGATGATCGATTTGTGGGATGACGATGCCATGGACGGTCTCATGCTGGTGGTGCCGACCGGACAAGCGGTGGGTTATCAGGGTTCCGGCGATTTTAATATGGATCGGGCCGGGCTGTTGCGCCGGTCGTCCAAGGCCGCCGGCCCGGCAGATTATGTATGGACCGGCGTTCAAATCATCCATCCGCGCTTGTTTGAAGGCAGGCCTGAAGGTCCGTTTTCAACCAATGTTCTGTGGGATAAGGCGATACGGACAAAACGCTTATTCGGTGCCGGTTTGACCGGCCGATGGATGCATGTGGGTACGCCGGAGGCTATTGTTGAGGCGGAAGCGTTGATCGCCGACGCTGAAACGGGCACTCTCACTTGAGACAATCGACACGTCATTGCGCCGTCTACTGAGAGATCGCCCGTGACTAAAACCGGATCAAGTCAACCGAAAATTTATACGATTCCGTCCGAAGTTCCCTTTGCGCGCGCTTTGGTCACCGGCATCTTTGACCGGTTTGTCCATAAGGCCGATCCCTTGGCACTGGCTCGCACAACCATTTTGGTGCCGACTCGGCGGGCGGTGCGCAGCCTCGGCGAGAGCTTTGTCGAGACAATGACGGCTCAGGGTATTGGCGCCCTTGTTTTGCCGCGGATTCGACCGGTTGGAGATGTCGCGGAGGAGGACCTGATTTTCGATCCGGTAACCACTCGCCATGTGGAAGACGGCGAACTCATTGAATTACCGCCGGTCATTTCGAAACTTCAGCGACAATTTATTCTCGCCCGACTGATTGTTCAATGGAGCAAATCCGAACGCGGTAGAGGATACGCTTTGGGCGCAACCGATCCTGCCCAGGCCGTGCAATTGGGTGCGGAACTGGGCCAATTTCTGGATTCTCTGGAAATAGAGCAGGCCGATTTAGCACAGCTCGAAAATTTGGTTCCCGAGGAATTTGCCGATCATTGGCGCGAAAACCTTGAATTCCTGAAAATCGTTACCGTGCAATGGCCGGTCCTATTGGAAAAATTGGGCATGATTGACGCGGCGCGCCGCCGCAACATGCTGCTTGCCGCATTGGCCGAGCGTTGGCGGCAAAATCCACCGGAACATCCGGTCATCGCCGCCGGGTCGACCGGCTCCATCAAGGCGACGGCCGGGCTGCTCTTTGAAATTGCACGTTTATCCAAAGGGGCGGTGGTTCTGCCCGGACTTGATCTCGACATGGATGACGAGAGTTGGTCTCAAATTGATGCCGTGCACCCTCAATATGGCATGAAAGAACTCCTTATACGGATGGAAGTGGCGCGTGAAGATGTGACGTTTTGGTCCGATGGCGGCGATCACGTCACTACGAAATCGCAAGCCCGAAGACGGTTGATCAACGAGGCGCTCAGACCCGCTGATACGTCCGATGGGTGGCGCGATACGGTCCGCCGTTTTGAAACCGAGAATTGGACAAGAGGTCTTGATGGGCTGAGCTATATCGAAGCCGCGGATATGGGTGAGGAAGCCACCGCAATCGCTTTGGTGCTGCGCCAAGCCTTAGAGACGCCCCGAATTACCGCCGCACTTGTGACACCCGACCGGGACTTGGCGCGCCGGGTCGCCGCTAAGCTCAGACGGTGGGGCGTCGAGATTGACGATTCGGCGGGAACCCGCCTTAGCCAAACACCGCCGGGTACTTTTTTGCGACTGATCGCAGACGTCGTGCGTGAGGCAGCCGCCCCCATCGCGTTATTGAGTCTTCTCAAGCATCCTTTGTGTGCTTGTGGTTTTCCGCGCGGCCTATTGCGAAACCTTGTTGGCGTATTGGAAGTGGCATGTCTTAGGGGGCCGCGCCCGCTCGGCCGCATCGAGGGCGTGCGTGCCGCCCTTGAGACAGCGCGGGCCAATAAAACCGGGCCGGTCGATCGGCAAGTCGATGACCAACTCGATCAGCTGTTGGATAGGTTACACAATGCTTTGGCTGTTTTGTTTGATCTGGCGGAAACGGACGAGGCGTCGTTAGATCAAATCATTGAAGCGCACATTCGGTGTGCCGAGACACTGGCACAGGAAGATGCCGAGGATTTAGGTGCGGAACGTTTATGGGGTGGCGATGCGGGCGAGGCCGCGGCCCTTTTCATGCGCGAACTTCTGGATAATGCGGCCGATGCCCCCCCTGTGCGGGGTAGGGAATATGCCGCGCTGTTTTCCGCTTTGATGGCGGAGCGTGTCGTGCGTCCGCGTTACGGGTTGCACCCCAGGCTGTTTATTTGGGGGCCTTTGGAGGCGCGGCTGCAACACGCCGATATCATCGTATTGGGTAGCCTGAACGAGGGATCCTGGCCCGTTCAAGCCCAGATGGATCCTTGGCTCAGCCGGCCCATGCGGGCGGCGCTGGGTTTGGCGCCGCCGGAGCGGCGTATTGGACTTGCGGCCCATGATTTTGTCCAACTGGCCAGCGCCAAACGGGTCATCCTGACGCGCGCGGCGCGTGTCGAGGGCGCGCCGACAGTGGCGTCGCGCTGGCTGCTGCGGCTCAACACCATCCTTAAGGGGGCGGGATACGAGGAGACATTGCGCGCCTCGACGCCCTATCTTGCCTGGGCGCGCCAATTGGATCAGCCGGACGGCTATCATGCGGTTTTACCGCCTGCACCGAAACCGCCTGTGGCCGTGCGGCCGCGACAATTTTCCGTCACCGAGATTGCAACCTGGATTCGCGATCCCTACGCTATTTACGCTAAGAAAATTCTTAATCTCAGACCATTGGATCCGATCGACGATGATCCCAGTCACTTGGAACGAGGCATTCTCATCCATCAAATCCTCGATGAATTTGTTAGTCTGTATAAGGATGAGTTACCGGAAGACGCAATCAATGCGTTGCTGACAATAGGGCAAGATCGGTTTGCTCGATTTGCCGACCGTCCAGGGGTCCGGGCCTTTTGGTGGCGGCGCTTTGAGCACATCGCTGAGTGGTTTATCGATCGCGAGCGCGAATGGCGCCGGCAATACCGAACGCTGTCAACGGAATGCCGCGGCCTGATCTCGCTTGGTGCCCCGGCCGGGGCCGTGACGTTGACCGCGCGGGCCGATCGGATAGACGAAACCGCCAAACGGCTTGTCATCCTCGATTACAAGACGGGGCGGCCACCGACTAAACTCCAAGTGGAAGCTCAGTTGGCTCCCCAATTGCCCCTTGAAGGATTGATTGCAGCGGACGGCGGGTTTGAGCACATTAAGGCCGCTAAAATCGAGCGGCTGGTTTATGTTCAACTGTCCGGTGGCACGGAGCCGGGCAAAGAGATCATCATTGCGGACAATGTCACAGAGGCCATGGCGCTGATCGAGCAAGCGCGGCGCGGTCTTGTCGCTTGGCTATCAAGTTTCGATGATCCTAAGACGCCCTATCTGGCCAGTCCGCGCCCCATGTTCCTGTCGAGTTACGGCGATTACGATCATCTTGCCCGGCTCAAAGAATGGTCCGTTCCCGGTGCCACGGACAGTGGGGCTGCCGGCTGATGGAAGCGCTCCGCCAAACAATTCGACGTCAAACCGAAGCCGCCGATCCGGAGGCGTCCGTTTGGGTCTCGGCCAATGCCGGCACGGGCAAGACCCATGTATTGACCCAACGGGTCATCCGCTTGTTACTCAATGGCACGGCACCGGAAAAAATTCTCTGCCTGACATTCACCAAAGCGGCCGCGGCTGAAATGGCTAAACGGCTTTTTGATACGTTGGGCCGATGGGCGACGTGCCCGGATGATGAGCTTATAGAGGCGCTCGAAAACGCCACCGGCGAAGCTCTGACTCGGGATGTCTTGTCACCGGCACGCCGGTTGTTTGCGCAAGCGCTCGATACGCCGGGCGGGCTTAAGATTCAAACGATCCATGCTTTTTGCGAACGGCTATTGAGGCGATTTCCGCTGGAGGCCCGTGTGCCACCGCATTTTGGTGTGCTCGACGAGCGAACGACCGCCGAATTATTGGACAAAGCGGCGGCGCGGGTACGCGATGGATCGACTGACGATCAGGAAGACCATGTGGCACGTGCCCTCGATGTGATTGTCGAACGAATCGATGAGACTCGATTTCGCGACCTGCTTAAAGAGATTGCCGGCAAGCGCAGCCGGCTAAACCGGTTGCTTACCGACCATGGCGGTGTGTCGGGTGCGGCCGCGTTTGTCGCCGAGCAATTGGGATTGATGCCCGGTGAGACCGAACAGACCATTGTGCAAGCGGCGGTTCGCGACATTTTGACCCGCATGAATGAACTTGAAGATGCCGCCGGAATATTGGCAGGCGGCTCTAAAACGGACAAACAGCGCGGCGCCATTATCAAGGCTTTTTTTAAAAGTAGCGATCCGGTGGACGTTTTTGACGATTATGTGAATGCTTTTCTTAAGAAGGATCATGAACCACAAGTAAAACTGCTGACAAACGCGCTTCGCGATAATCATCCGGAAATCGAATCGCTTCTTTATGACGAACAAGGCCGGATCTTCGATTGTTATCAGCGTATCAAAGCCGCGCGAATTCTGGCGGCCACGCATGCGGTATTGACGATTGCCGCCAGCTTTCTCGATATTTACGAGCAGGAAAAATCTCTGCGCGCCGGACTCGATTACGATGATTTGATTCTGCGGACCCGTGATCTCATTACGAAATCATCCAGTGGCGCATGGGTTCTTTATAAGCTTGACGGGGGTATCGATCATATACTGGTCGACGAGGCGCAGGATACCAGTCCGGAACAATGGGAGGTCATTACCGCGCTAGCCGAAGAATTCTTTTCGGGATTGGGCGCCCATGCCGACCGGTCTCCGGATGTGGTGCGAACAATGTTCGCGGTAGGCGATGAAAAGCAGTCGATTTATTCGTTTCAAGGCGCGGATCCGGAGAAGTTTCACGAAATGCGTGAAATGTTCTACCAGCGTTCGCGGGCGGCCGATCAGACATGGCATAGCGTTGATCTGGACCTTTCCTTCCGGTCGACGGCGGATATTCTTGCCGTGGTCGACGGCATATTTACCGATATGGCGGTGGCCCGGTCGCTCACGCCATCCGGCGATATCATTCCCCACACGCCCAAGCGCATAGGCGCGGCGGGGCTGGTTGAGCTGTGGCCGATCGTGAAACCACCTGACATTCCCGAGCCCCAGCCATGGGACGCGCCACTGGATCAGCAGCCTTACGATAGTCCGCGAGTGGTCCTGGCGCGAAATATTACCGACACCATCGCCAAATGGCTCGACCGGGGTGAGCTGCTCGAGTCCCAAGGCCGACCCATACGGCCGGGCGATATTATGATTCTGGTGCGCCGGCGCGACGCCTTGATGGAAGAAATCATTCGCGATCTCAAACAACGAATTATTCCGGTCGCCGGTGCGGACCGTATGATATTAACCGATCAGATCGCCGTGATGGATCTCATGGCGCTGGGCCATTTCGCGCTGATGCCGCGCGATGATTTGACATTGGCCGAAGTCTTGAAAAGTCCCCTGATCGGGTTGACCGACGACGACTTATTCGAGCTTGCTCATGATCGGCCGGGACATTTGTGGGATGCGCTGATCGGCAAGGGACGTCACCACAGCCGACAACCTTTTGCCGCCGCCCATCACGCGCTTTGCCGTATATTGGCGAGAGCGGACGTGGTGCCGCCTTATGATTTCTACCAAGAAATCCTGGACCAATCTCTGCACGACAAATTGCCGGGAGGAAAGACCGGCCGGCAACGTCTGTTGCGTCGCTTGGGCCGGGATGCCGAAGACCCCATTAATGAGTTTTTGAACCTGGCTCTTGCTTATGACCGGGTTTCCTTGCCCAACCTGCAAGGTTTTCTGCATTGGCTTGCGCAGGGGCACACTCAGCTCAAGCGAGAATACGATCAGGATCGGAATGAAGTTCGTGTCATGACGGTGCACGGCGCAAAGGGACTTCAAAGCAATATCGTGTTTCTTCCCGACACCTGCCATATGCCGGATGGCCATCATGATCCCATGATACTCGACATGCCGGGAGGCGCCGTCGTGTGGCCCGGAAGCAAATCGAATGACGACAGAAAAGTCGGCAAACAGCGCGAGCGCCACGCGCAAAACCGGTTGGCGGAATATCATCGCCTTTTTTATGTGGCCGCCACACGCGCGCGCGATCGTCTTTACATTGCAGGCTATCAAGGGCAACAGGATCCAAAGCACAATAGTTGGTATTCGCTTGCGGAAAAAATGATCTGTCCTGTGGCCCAAGAGGTTCAATTGGCCTTTGGCGAAACCGGCTGGCGACTGGCAAGCGATCAAACCGCCGATATCGAAAAGGCAAGCGCCGCGCAAATATCCGATGACGGGGAAAGCTCACTACCGCCGTGGATTTTTGATGCGGTTTCTGAAGAGCGAATACGGCAAAACATCATGAGCCCGTCATCGCTGCCCGGACCGGCCGCCGACGAGCGTTTGGAACCATCCATCCTGTCACCCCTGGCGGGCGATAAAGGCGATCGCTTTATCCGCGGATTGATCATCCACAAACTTCTGGAAAATATACCCGGCGTAAGTAAACCAGGCCGACAGCAAGTGGGGCGTGCCATCGTGCGTCAATTGGCGCCCCAATTTTCCGCTAGCGAGGCCGATGCGGTGATCGAGGAAGTGGTGCGCGTGATTGACGATCATGCCTTTGCCGCTGTTTTTGGTCCCGGCAGCCGGGCCGAGGTATCGCTTGCCGGCCGGCTGACATCCTTGCCGAACGACATGACAATATTCGGCCAAGTCGATCGATTGGTGGTATCCGAAGATGAAGTTTTGGTGGTTGATTATAAGACCAATCGGCCGCCGCCCATGGAGCCGTCTCAGGTGGCACCGGTCTATCTGCGCCAAATGGCAGTTTATCGCGCTTTATTACGCGACATATTTCCGAATACCCCTGTGCGATGTGCCTTGCTGTGGACCGATGGCCCCCATCTCATGGCCTTACCGGATGACCTGTTGACCCGGGCGCTCGATCACTTGGCGCTGGCCCAGTCGTGATCAATGGGTGCGGCAGTCGATGCCTTGACGCTTGTTGAGGCCGTGCCTAAATTGTCGTGTGACAGAGCAGGTTTTGCTCGACCGCCCAAATCTACCGAGAATGGAAAGGCAACGTAACTATGGCGTCGAAAAAGATTACGGATCAATCGTTTGAAACCGATGTATTGCAGGCTTCAGGGCCCGTATTGGTAGATTTTTGGGCCGAATGGTGTGGCCCGTGTAAACAGATCGGACCGGCCCTGGAAGAAATTTCCGAGGAAATGAACGGTAAAATTACCATTGCCAAATTGAATATCGACGAAAATCCGAATACGCCGAACAAATATGGTGTCCGGGGCATTCCGACCCTCATGTTGTTTAGCGGCGGTGAAGTGGCCTCGACCAAGGTTGGGGCTTTGCCCAAAAGTAAGATTGTCGAATGGATTGAATCGACAACGGACACAGTGGACGTTTAGAGCCCATTCAGGAAAAGTGGGTACCGGTTTTCCGTCCGAATG
>Ga0114950_10004316_pt1 | contig 11036 bp, 11 predicted proteins | sample N075metaG_FD_83503 | JGI IMG/M metagenome (GOLD analysis project Ga0114950, IMG submission 83503) | Deep subsurface microbial communities from Kermadec Trench to uncover new lineages of life (NeLLi) - N075 metaG | ecosystem: Environmental > Aquatic > Marine > Ocean trench > Sediment | place... | reverse complement strand
TCATCGGGTAATTTGTCGATGCCATCGCAATATTGCGCATATGAGAACAATTCGGGCGCCAGACTCTCCAATTCGCTCGGATGGCCGCCCGTGCGATGAAAATGCGTTGGGTCGACCAATATGTGGCCGTTGGGGTGGCCCACGGACGTCACAATGTCCAGCGCGTCGGCCAGGTTCTTGATCTCTGTGATCGGTAAGAACTCCAGGCTGGCGGCAATGCCCGCCCTCTCCGCTTTGTCACACAGAATTTCAAACCGACGCTTAGTTTTGTCTGGGATGGGGTCAGAACTGACGATCAGCACGTTTTTGACACCAATTTCGCCACCAGCTGCCAGCTGACGGTCATGATTGGGGTCCTCGTCACCCGGGTTGATCCAGATGACTTCGATATCCAGGGGCAGCAGTCCCGTATCTTTGAAGGCTTGTTTGACGTCTTTGGTCGTCTGGTTAGTCCAGTCATCGGCTTCAAACCAGACACCACACCCGGTAAAGCCCGCATTGGCGGCTGCGTGGATGGTTTCGACAGGTGAAAAATCCGGATGTGTGCCAGCGGCTAGTGAAATAATGCGCGAGTTGTTGGTCATCGAGTCCCCCTGCCCGCCATGCTATACAGTGCCCATAATGGTTCAACCTTCAATCTCGCCTCGATGAATAGCTGCCATAGAATATTGCAAGCAGTGCTGCTGCCATTTGCCTTTATGGCGCCGATCGCCTCGGCTGCAGATCCTGTCGTCGAGGAGGTCGGCTATATCGCACTGATGATTGAGAACGACAATTTCGGTGGTCATACAGACCGGCACTATACTGGTGGCCTGCGATTGGACTGGATGCCCAAGCGCCAACCGTCGGTGTTGGGCCTTGCGGGGCTGATGCAACGTCTTATGCCAGATCCCGAAGGGTCTGACAGTCGTGTCTACTTTTCATTGGGCCAGGACATGCACACCCCCCGGCGCATTAGGACGACCGAATTGGTGACGGATGATACGCCCTATGCGGGCTGGCTGTATGTCACCATGGGACGCATGCTCAACACCCCCAAATATAATGATCGTTTTTCGCTATCTCTTGGGGTGATCGGGCCGGCATCTTTGGCCGGAAAATTGCAAGTTCAGTGGCATGACTGGTTCAAATTGACAACGCCAGAAGGATGGGGCAACCAACTGAAGAACGAGCCGGGAATTATCCTGTTTTATGAACGACGCTGGAAGGTCCAACTTTGGAAAAATGATAGTGGATTCAATGCGTTATTGGCACCCCATGCCAATTTATCTTTGGGCAATGTTTTCACCTATGCCGGGGCTGGGTTCGCGCTTCGTGTTGGCCGCAATGTCCCCGATGACAGCGCCTTGCCCCGTGTTCAGCCTGGCATGTTTGGCGCTGCAGACATGCGCAATCAAGACATGGACGCCAAGTTTGGATGGTATGCCTATGTGGCCGTTGAAGGACGTGCCGTCGCACGAAACATCTTTTTGGATGGCAACAGCTTTCGCGACAGCCACAGCGTCGATAAAAAGACATTTGTGGGGGATGTCTCTGTTGGCTTTGTCACACAATTTGGGCCCAGCAGCGCTGTCCATCCGTTCCGGATCAGCTATAGTTTCACCTAGCGCAGCACAGAATTTCATGGCCAGGATGGCATGGATAAATATGGCAGCATCACTATTGCAACCAGCTATTGAGGCCTCAAATTGACCAGAAGAGACATTTCAGACTTGCTGCAGATCATGCAGAAATTGCGCGACCCTTCGGGCGGATGCCCGTGGGACATAGAGCAGGACTTTGACACCATCGCCCCCTATACGATCGAAGAATCTTATGAGGTCGCCGAGGCCATTGCGCAAAAGGATATGGAGGGCCTGAAGGACGAATTAGGCGACCTGTTGTTCCAGGTCGTGTTTCACGCCCAGATGGCCTCAGAACAAGGTGCCTTCACGTTTGATGATGTGATTGAGGCTGTCTGCGAAAAGATGACGCGTCGTCACCCGCATGTATTTGGTGATGCCAGTATCGAAGATGCTGACGCGCAGGCTATGGCGTGGGAACAACACAAGGAAGCCGAACGCACAGAGAAAGCGCGGGCTGCCGGTCAGGTGCCCAGCGTGCTGGATGGCGTGGCCCTGTCCTACCCTGCGCTGTTGCGCTCGGTGAAGCTGTCGAAACGAGCCGCCCGGGTTGGCTTTGACTGGCCCAACGCCGAACCTGTGCTTGAAAAGCTGAACGAAGAAATGCTTGAGCTGGCAGAAGAGCTGGTCCGCAAGTCGAATGGTGAGGACAATCAGGCCGATATTGAAAGCGAACTCGGGGATATCCTGTTCGCCTATACCAGCCTGGCCCGTCATTTGAAGGTCGATCCAGAACAGGCTTTGCGCGGCACCAATGACCGCTTTGAAAGACGGTTCCGCACCATAGAGAAGATATTGGCCGACCAGGGTAAAAGGCCCGAGGACCAGTCGCTGGATGAGCTGGAAGCCTTGTGGCAGACCGCTAAACAGCAGATCAGGGCACAATCAGAATAACCTGAACACCTACCGAGATGGAGAGAGCCTATGACAGACCAAGCACAATATGATCGCGGCGTTGCACGCATGAAAGAACTGTTCGGTGACGACTATGCTGCCACGCCGATGGGTGACGAGTTCATGGATATCACCATAGGCTATTTGTTTGGTGACATCTGGACGCGGCCAGCGCTGGAGTTACAACAGCGATCGTTGATTACCTGCTCTGTCTTGGTGGCTTTGGGAAAAGAACCGCAACTCAAAGTTCATCTGCGCGGGCTCCTGCATACTGGCATGTCGCAGGCTTCGGTTGAGGAAATGATGATCCATATCGCCCACTATGCCGGTTGGCCGACAGCCGTAAACGGCTTGCGGGTGGCTCGCGAGGTTTTCGAGGAAATGGACACCTAGATCTGTGTTGATCGATGAGGTGCTGGACCGGCTGAATGCGTTGGCCAATCCTGACAAGATTGAGCTGAAGAAAGTTCGTGCGGGGATTGTTGCCCGCAATTCCCTTGGCATCTATCACCGGGATCTGGACGTATTGGCCAAAGAAATCGGCATGGACAGCCAGCTGGGTGATGCGCTGTTTGATACAGACATCTACGAGGCCAGGCTGTTATGCAGCAAGATATTTGATCCAGTAGATTTGACAGAAGGTCTGATGGAAAAGTGGGTCGTCACGTTCGAAAATTGGGAAATCTGCGATTCATTCTGCATGGGTTTCTTCGTGCAGTCAGGTCTTGCAAGGCAGAAAGCTGCAGCGTGGTCCGCCCGAGAAGGCGAGTTTAACAAACGAGCCGCGTTTGCCATGATGGCGGCCTATGGGTTTGCCAACAAAGAGGCAGACAATCAGGTTTTCGAAGAATTTTTAATACCTGTCGAACGGGAATCCACCGATGCGCGCCTCTATGTAAAAAAGGCCGTGAACTGGGCCTTGCGCAACATTGGAAAACGGAATGTGGATTTACAGGTGGCAGCCATTGAATGCGCCCGCAATATTATGGCCCAGACAGACAAAGCTTCTGGGTGGATTGCCAAGAATGCACTGAGGGAACTTGAAAGCCCAAAAGCCAATGTACTGGATTATCCACGATCAATTTATCGACCATAGTGCGGTCGATTATTCGCCGGTAAATTTGGGAGGCCGCTTTTCGAGGAATGAATTAACACCTTCCTGGAAGTCATCGCCGGTTTGCGCCAGCAAATACTGGTCTCGATCCATGGTGCTGACGGCCTTGGCGAGGGCAAAAGCGGCGGCGTTGATGCCTTCGATGCACATACGCACGCCAACAGGTGGCATTTGGGCCGCACGCCCAGCCATCTTCAGGGCCGCCTCATAGGCGCTGCCATCGGGCACGACTTCGTCGACAAGACCCCAATTCAGGGCCGTGTTGGCATCGATCTTCTCGGCCAATACAAACAGGCGTTTGGTCTTCGATGGGCCGATGAGGGCAACGCTTCGAGGCACGCTGCCCCAGCTCATATTCATGCCGCGCTCTATTTCAGGCACGTAGAAATGCGCCCCCTGCCCGGCAATCCGCAGGTCGGTCGACACAGCCAAGGCAAAGCCGCCACCGATGCACCAACCTTCAATGGCGGCAATCGTCAGGCACTCTATCTTTTCCCATGCCTCACAAAGCTTGGGGCCAAGTTTGGTGCGCACGCGGCGCTCTGCCAAACCAAGTTCGGCTCGTGACTTGCCATCATTCAGGTCATACCCCGCGGAAAACACTGTTTGTGTGCCTGTCAGGACCACTGCATTCAGTTCAAAATCGTCTTCCAATAGATGCGCAAGCTCGATCAACTCTGATATCAGGGCAGCCGACAGTGGATTAACGTCACTGTCGCTTCGTTCAAACCGAGCAGTGAGGACCCGCCCGTCACGGTTTATTTGCAGAAATTGCCAGTCACGATCCCAGGGCATCGGAACCTCCCCCAAAAGCTTAGGAAACGATGCCGATAACGTCGCCTTCATTGACGATCAATAGATCTTCGCCCTGAATGCGGACCTCGGTCCCTGCATAGGGGCTAGACAGCACATGGTTGCCGGTCTCTACGGCGACAGGGACCAGATCACCCGCCTTGTTGCGAACACCAGGACCTGTGGCGATGACTAACCCTTCGGAGGGCTTGTCCTGCACGGAATCAGGAATGATGATGCCACCGGCGGTCTTTTCTTCGGCCTCTACGCGTCGGATGAGCATACGATCGTGCAACGGTTTCATAACCATGATTGTCTCCTTAGTTCTATTGCTTTGCGCTTGACGACAATATTTCTATGCCATCCATCTTTTGCATTCTACCCAGATCAGCCTGAGTAAGCCTGACCTGAAACTCAGTGCCCTCTGGCTTGTCGTCTCGGGCCAGCACATCGCCGTGTCGGTACAGCCAGCTAAGGGCTTCTCCTTGGTCGTGGGGCACCCTAACGCGCAGATCATGCGACCCGACGGCCAGGATGTCGTCAATTCTTTGTAACAAATCGGCCTCGCCACGACCATCGATGGCACAGAACTGAATGGGCGTTTCTTTGGGCTTGTCGGCAACCAGTCCGCTGTCGATTTCATGATCCAGCAGGTCAATCTTGTTGTGGATTTCGATCATTTCATGTTCGTCATAGTCTTTGATGCCAAGATCGTTCAATATTTCCAGCACGTCCTCGCGCTGTTCGGCTGTCTCAATATGTGAGATATCGCGGACATGGATGATAATATCTGCCTGAATAACTTCTTCCAGCGTGGCGCGAAAGGCCGCGACCAGATGGGTGGGCAAGTCAGAAATGAAACCAACCGTATCTGACAGAATGATCTGGCGGCCAGACTCCAAGGTGACCTCGCGCATGGTTGGGTCCAGGGTGGCAAATAGCTGATCCTCGGCAAAAACGTCGGCATTGGTCAGTCGGTTGAACAGCGTCGATTTACCGGCATTAGTATAGCCAACCAATGCAACGACGGGATAAGGCGTCTTCTGTCGGCCTTTGCGATGCAGTTCGCGCGTGCGGGTGACCTTTTCCAGTTGTTTGGTCAAGCGGCCAATGCTTTCATCCAGTGCACGCCTGTCAGCCTCTATCTGGCGTTCACCCGGGCCTCCCATAAAGCCGGCGCCACCGCGTTGTCGCTCCAGATGGGTCCAGGACCGCACCAGTCGACCGCGCTGATACGACAAATGCGCCAACTGTACCTGCATCACCCCTTCCCGCGTTTGGGCACGGGCGCCAAAAATTTCCAGGATCAAGGCCGTGCGATCGATGACCTTGGTATGCAATTCGCGTTCCAGATTTCGTTGCTGAATAGGGCTGAGGGCACAATTCATGATGACCACTTCGACATCCAATGCCGCGACGATGCTGGCCATCTCTTCGACTTTGCCACGACCCATATAGGTGGATGGTTTGATGGCTGACAGGGCGCAAAATTCCTGCTGTACGGCTTGCAATTCGATGGCGTCGCCCAGTGACAACAGCTCTTCCATGGAAGATTCAGGTGTTCGTCTTGTGACTGAGCGTTTTACATACGGGTGTATAAACAGCGCCCGTGCACCAAGTTCGATGGCCTGAACCTGATCGAATAGATCATTGGGTTCCTGAACGTCGCTTGCCCCAGCAGACCGTTTGGCACCCTGCGGGGCACCCTCGTCTTTAGTCGTCGCTGTTGTCGGTTTCGCTTGTTTCATCTGGCTCAAATAACTGTACTGGATCCGTCGGCATGATGGTCGATATTGCATGCTTGTAGACCAGTTGCGAGTGGCGGTCACGCCGTAACAGCACACAGAAATTGTCGAACCAGGTGATAACGCCTTGTAGCTTAACCCCATTCATCAAAAAGACCGTAACAGCCAATTTTTCCTTGCGGATGTGGTTCAGAAAGACATCCTGGACGTTCTGACTTTTATCAGAAGACATTGGGTGTTCCCTTCTTCTTATTTACCATAGCTATGATGGTTTTCCGGTCATCAGCCCCCTCAGACCGATGCCAGCTTCCCTAACCGCCTACGCTGACTGTAAATTACAGGAACCTCAAGAGTTTTTTGGAACTATTACAAAAAATAATATTCAGAAAAACAGGCTATGCACGCCAAAAACCGGGTGCCAGCAGAATGAACAGGGGCAGAATTTCAAGTCGTCCTGCAATCATAGACAGTGACAAGATAAATTTCCCGACATCACTGATGACATGGTAACCGTCCAATGACGCATCGATCAATGTCACTGCAGGTCCCGTATTGGTGATTGTGGCCACGATTGCGGCAACAGAAGTATGTAGGGACAAACCCGTCGCACTCAGCAGAACGGTCAACCCGCAAATCGCCAAAACAAGCAAAATAAAGAAGGACCAAATGCCCGTCATCACATCGTCGTCGAGACGCCGGCCACGGTAAGACGTGTTGGTGACGCCGTGCGGATGCGACAATCTGGCGAACTCTCGTTTCGAATGCATGAACAAGACCTGTAGCCGTAGCATCTTGATGCCGCCGCTGGTCGACCCAGTTGTTCCCCCCAGTAATATCAGGGGCATAATCAATAATGCTGGGGATAGAGGGAATATTGCTGCATCGTCGAAAATGAAGCCCGTGGTGCTGATCATCGATATCGCTGTGAAAACGCCAGAACGAATACTTTGCAGGACGGGTAGTCCCTCGCCCTGCCCCAGCCCGGTGCTGAGTAAAACAATTAGTAAAAGAATTGCAGCGCCGGAATAAACCAATAGCCGACGCACTTCGGGTTCCTGCCGATAAACACCAAACCGACCCTGCATGAAAGACCAATGCAACGAGAAATTAATCGCACCGATCAACATGAAGGGCACCAGCACAACTTCGATCATCGGCTTGCCGTAACTGACCATGGTGCCGTCGCGAGGCATGAATCCACCCGTCGACAGGGTCGATAAGGCAACACAAATACCATCGAAAAATGGCATGCCCGCAGACCACAGAAAAATCATGCATATTAGTGTCAAAAGCGTATACAGCATCCACAGGGTCCGAATGATACCGCGGATTCGATCTACTATAGTTTCGCCCTCTCCATGTTTGAGAAGGTTTGTTGACACTTGCATGCCACCAAGATCGAGATAGGCAAACATAGACATCACCATGACCAGGGTTGCCAACCCACCAAGCCATTGCATCCATGCCCGCCAGAAAAGAATAGAGGGCGATAGATCCTCCAAGCCAGTCAGAATGGTCGCACCCGTTGTGGTGATGCCTGAGACAGCTTCGAAATAGGCATCTGCAAAAGACATGACGGTACCGCTGAGCAGGAATGGTAGCGCTGCAAAAACCGGTACAATGAACCAGGCTAACACCAGGGTCAGGACCAACTCGCCCCGTTCAGAGCTCTGGCGGGTCCCTCGAAGCGTAAAGAGTACTGCCCCGGCAATAAAACCAGTGACGACAGCAGAGACTGCAAAGAAGACGGCGAAGGTCAGGTCTAACTGCAGCAGCGCGACAATCCCCGGTACAGCCAGTGCCAGGGCACAATAAACCAGGATCCAAGCAACATTAATAAAGCAAACTCGATAACGCATGGTGCTGGCTGATCTCGAAGGCTAAAAGTAGCCAAGCTGAACAGAGAACATCTGTTCAACTTTTTTGATTTGATCTGACAACGCGAAGAGGATGACGCGGTCATCTTTTTGTATGACGGTTCCACTTCGAGGCATGAGAACCTCTCCTTCTCTGACCAGGGCACCGAACAGTACACCCATCGGCAAATCAAGATCGCGGATGGGTTTACCGACCACGTAGGAGGTCTCTAGCGCCTCGACTTCCAGCACCTCGGCACCCATGGCGGGCAGCGAGTGCAACGACCGAATGCGCCCGCGGCGTACATGGTGTAAAATTGTCGACACTGTGGTTGCGCGGGGATCGATATAGACGTCGATACCCAGTGAAGACATAAGCGGCCGGTAAACACTGTTGTTCACCAATGTAATTGCCCGTTTGCAGCCTTCCCGTTTGGCCAGCAACGATACCAAAATATTCACTTCGTCATCATTGGTTACGGCGATCACCGCATCTGCCTGCGATACATTGGCCTCGCGCAGAATATCGGCATCCAATGCATCACCGCACAGGACGACCGTTTTCTCCAACAGGACGGCTATTTCCTCCGCCCGGTCTTGCGAGGCTTCGATAATCTTGATGTTGATGTTGCTGCCCTGGCGTTCAAGCTCTTGGGCAACGAACAGGCCGACATTGCCGCCACCAATCAGAATAATGCGTCTGGCCTCGGTCTCTTCGTGGCCATAGGCCGACAGAACGCGTTCACGGTGTTGGATATCTGTTACCAGATAGACGTCGTCCCCCACCAACAACTGGTCGGCAGCGGTCGGCACAATTGTGCTTTCCCCCCGGCGAATACCTAGTACCCGAATGGACAAATCGGGAAACAATTCGGTCAGTTGTGACAACGGGGTATCAATGAGTGGGCAGTCTTCTTCGATATGAAGCCCCAGAAATTGCACCTTGTCGTCGGCAAAGGAAACAGCGTCAAAGGCGCCTGGTACCTGTAGGCGACGAATGATCGCCCGCGCAACTTCGTGTTCAGGTGAAATGATCACATCAATTGGCATGTGGTCTTGCGAAAACAAATCGCTCCACATCGGTTCTACATAGGCCTGGGTGCGAATGCGTGCAATCTTGGTCTGGACGCCAAACAGGGAATGCGCGATTTGACAGGCAATCATGTTCACTTCGTCTGACAGCGTTGCTGCGATTAGCATGTCAGCGTTTCGTGCGTCTGCCCGCTCTAGCACGTCTGGATGCGATGCATAGCCAACGATGCCCTGCACGTCCAAAGACTTGCTAATGCTGGCGATCAAATCGGCGGACCAGTCAATGACGGTGACATCATTGTGTTCCACAGCTAATTGGCGAGCGATCGCGGTTCCCACCTGCCCTGCCCCACAGATAATTATTTTCATGTCAGATTACCCGCGCCTTTGAAAAAGTCATCTAGTTGGTCTCTTTCTGTCGGTCGCCGGAGTTTAGTCCCAATGTTTTGAGCTTGCGATGCAGGGCTGATCGCTCCATGCCGATAAAGGCGGCAGTCTTCGAAATATTCCCACCAAATCGCGAAATTTGTGCTTGTAGATATTCGATTTCAAAGGCCTCGCGGGCTTGCCTCAAGGGCACCGACATAATGTTGCTGTCCGCTTTCTGTTGGACGCTGGTAACGCCGGCACCGTTGATTTCCTCAGGCAGCATATTGGGCTTAATTTCATCGAGTGCATCATCGGCAGCCAGGATCAACAGTCGCTCGACAACATTGCGCAATTGCCGAACATTTCCCGGCCAGTCGTAGCTTTGCAGAGCCGCGACGATGTCATCGCTGATTTCGCGCTTGGGCATACCATTGGCTTCGGCAACCCGCGACATGAAATATTCGGTCAAAAAGACAATGTCATCGCGGCGGTCCTTCAGCGCTGGCATGTGAATTGGCACAACATTCAGCCGATGATACAGGTCTTCCCTGAATTTTCCTTGTTCGATGGCCTCTAACAAATTGCGACTGCTTGCAGACATGACACGCACATCCACTTCGACCTTGGTTGTCCCCTCGACCCGCTCAAATGTCTGGTCGACCAAGACCCGCAATATCTTATTTTGGGTCTCCATGGGCATATCTGCGACTTCATCAATCAACAATGTGCCACCATGTGCTTTTTCGAATAGACCAATTTTGCGCCTCTCGGCCGCACCCTGTTGGCGTCTTTCCGTACCAAATAGCTCTATTTCCATGCGCTCTGGCGCGATGGTTGCGGCATTGACGACAACGAAGGGGCCCCGTTGGCGGTTAGACAGACGATGGATGTGCCGGGCGACGACTTCTTTGCCTGACCCAACAGGGCCAGTAATCAACACTCGGCTGTTGGTCTGGGCGATGCGCTCGGCAATCTGGCGGACGGAGTTAATGGCAGATGAATTGCCAATGATCTCATCGCTATGGAGTGAACGTGCTTTCAGGTCTTCATTTTCTCGACGTAGGCGTGCATTTTCAGTTGCGACTTCGACAAGGTGAAGCAAGTGATCTGACTTGAAGGGCTTTTCAATGAAATTGTCGGCACCGCGCTTAACGGCTGAAACAGCCGTTTCAATATTGCCGTGACCACTGATCATAATGACGGGGACGTCAGGGTGTTCCAGCTTTATAAAGTCCAGCAGTTCCAAGCCGTCGAGGCGGCTGCCTTGCAGCCAGATGTCCAACACGACCAAGCTGGGTGGACGAGATTCGATGGCTGACAAAGCGCTGTCACTGTCGCTGGCGACGCGGGTATGATAGCCCTCATCTTCCAGAAGACCCGCAATCAACTCGCGGATATCAGCTTCATCGTCAACGATTAGGATGTCTAGCGCCATATTTTATTCTACCGAAACAAGTATCTGAGGGGTGTCAGTTGAGGCATTTTTTTCGCCATCCTGGCCAAGGTCTTTCAGTTGTGCATGAGAGAATACCAGACTGACGACGGCACCCTTTTCGCCGTCACGACTTTCCAGGACTATTTCGCCGCCGTGATCAGCCATGATCTTGTGGAC
>Ga0114950_10004315_pt1 | contig 11036 bp, 4 predicted proteins | sample N075metaG_FD_83503 | JGI IMG/M metagenome (GOLD analysis project Ga0114950, IMG submission 83503) | Deep subsurface microbial communities from Kermadec Trench to uncover new lineages of life (NeLLi) - N075 metaG | ecosystem: Environmental > Aquatic > Marine > Ocean trench > Sediment | place... | reverse complement strand
TGCGAGCCACCTGCCGATTCCGCCACGGTTGCGCTGGCCGCCCCTTCGGCTGTCGCAACGAGTCGCTGAAGATTCACCACGGCCAAGACCACGCAAGGCGATGCGAAGATGTGATCAGTTCGCATTTCGAGAAGCATCGACCCAAGGCCACAAATCGCCTCGAGCGTGCCTACAACGAGCAATAGCCACGTAAGTAGCGGATTCTTCGAAATCCGGAAAAAATCCTTCCCGTCGTGAAGTGCTTCACACCCAGGTCTCGTCCTCATCCTGCACGCTCCCGCTTGTATGAACCTTCTGCAAGGAGAATGAGACGATGATGAAAGTCAATTCGATAGCCGCCGCCATTCTGATCTGGTTCGCGGTACTTCTCGCCGAACCCGCCTTTGCACAGGAAAGGGCGTGTAACAAAGAGGCCGGCAGCGTTTGCGAGTCTGATTCGGGCTGGATTGTAGGGCCCGAGGGGCCGATGTGGGTCGAGTTCGAACGAGTCGATGGGATGCCCGTAGTCGATGGAGACATCGTCGTCGAGGTCATCAGCCAACAGAGCGGTCCTATCGTCGTGACGAATAGCGCCACCATCGCGAGTTCGACTGCAGTCTGGCCCGGCGGAGTCATTCCCTACACGATCGATCCCAGCCTCCCCAACCAGTCGCGCGTCACGAACGCGATCGCACACTGGATGAGCAGGACCAACGTGGCGCTCGTCCCCAGAACCAATCAGACGAACTACATCGAGTTCATTCCCGCCAGCGGCTGCTGGTCGTCCATCGGTAGACGGGGGGGCAAACAGCAAATCGGCCTCGCGACGGGGTGCGGCACGGGCAGCACGATTCACGAGATCGGTCACGCAGTCGGTCTGTGGCACGAGCAGATGCGCCAGGACCGAGACACCTACGTCACCATCAACTTCGCGAACATCCAGGCAGGGTACGAGGGCAATTTCCAGATGTACCCGGTCGGATCGGGTAATGATGCGGGTCCGTACGACTATGGATCGATCATGCATTACCCCAGGACAGCGTTCTCCAGCAACGGCCAGCCGACGATCGTACCGGCCGATCCGAATGCGATCATCGGGCAACGAAGCGGGCTGTCGGCCGGCGACGTTGGGGGTGTTGCCAGCCTCTACGGGTACGGCGCCAGCCTGGTCTTGCAGAACGGCGTTCCGGAGACCAATCTGGCGGCCGCGCAGAACGCGCAGATCCACTTCAGCATGGTGGTCCCCACCGGAGTCACTGACCTCTACTTCGAGACCAGCGGCGGCACGGGCGATGCGGATCTCTACATCAAGTTCGGCTCGGCACCCACCCGCAACAGCTATGACTGCCGTCCGTATACGAGTGGGAATCTAGAGACCTGTACATCCGCTTCGCCGATCGCCGGGACCTGGTACGGAATGGTCGACGGTTTCAGCTCGTTCTCCGGTGTCCAGCTGATCGGCGGGTTCGACGATGTGGCCGGGAGCCAGGAGCTTCAGAACGGCGTGCCGATCCCCGGTCTGTCGCTGCCGGTTTCGGATCAGCTGCTCCACTTCACGCTGCAGGTGCCATCGGGGCAGGACGAGTTGATCTTCGAGACGATCGGCGGCACGGGAGACATGGATCTCTACGTCAAGTTCGGCTCGGAGCCCAGCACGAGCAACTACGACTGCGCTTCGTTTAGCAACTCGAACGTCGAGGTCTGCGAGTTCCCAACGCCGAATGCGGGAACCTGGCATGTGATGCTTCGCGCCTACTCGCCGTTCTTCGGGGTAGAGCTGACCGGCACCTACAGCGCCGTACCCGCGTGCCCGCCGGGCAGCTCCATCATGTGCCACTCGCACTGGGGTGGCGTGGTGGCTTCGCGACTTTCGGCCAAGGGCGTCGGGAAGGTCTTCTGGAACGGCTACGCAGAGATGGAAATCAGCAACGGGAACTTCACCTACGTCGATCAGACCGGCCTGGTACTCACGGGTTCGATCAACCAGTATGGCAAGCGGGGCTTCGTGAGCCTGAGCGGCAGTTCGATGTCGGCGCTCGAGGACGTTTTGGCCGAGCAGCTCGCCGCGGATCTCGGCGTCAACGCCGGCTCGGTGAACGTCCACCTCAATGCGTGGAGCAGTCGCTTGAAGGTCAGGTTCAAAGCCGGAAGGAACGGTCGGCCGGGCTCGATCTTGATGCAACTGCAGTTCACGGGAACGGCCCAGACTCCGATGGGCGGAGCCTCGGGCAAGTTCAAGACCAAGATCAAGTTGAGCCAGTGGTGATCTGGCGCGCCCCCGACTGCCGGGATTCATTCTCCGGTAGCCAGGGGCACGCCGCGGTTTTGTCGAATTCGAAGACGCTGCGGGTGAGGTCGAGTGGCCTCACCCGTGGCGCGATTTTCTCAGAAATCCTGGGTAACGCCGCTGCTGCGATACGAACCCGAAAGGAGCATTCAATGAATCCGCGTGCGCATCGCGTCCTCGCCAGTCTCATGCTCGCTGTGTGTTGCGGTGGATTCGCGGGCTGCAGCCGGCCCTTCCCGCTGGAATGCCCCAACGAGCTCGCCGCCTCCGGCCCAGGTCGATTCGTCCACCACCACGATCCCCGCAAGCCGTGGCTCGTCGCACAGGGCGGCGCGCCGCGGGACAGCTGTGACGACCCATTCCCGGCTCTCGTCGTGACGGCAACCGATGCTACGGGAAACACAGTCGTCCCGGATCGAGTGGAGATCTTTCGGGGGACCCAATCGCTGCTAGTCCTGCCCTGTGGCGACTACGAGTGCGTCTCCTCCGATCTAGAGCCGGGAACCTACCGTGTCGTCGCGACGCTGGGGAATCAACGGTTGGAGCGGCAGGCGGTCTCTGTCGAGAATTCCTACGCGTGCAGCCATGAAGTGACGCGACTTCGATTCAGCTTCCGAGCGCCTGGCGATCGAACCAGGTGAGGATGTGATCTGCCATCCATTTCCGATCCGAAATCGGAAGTGACGCGGGTCGCAATCCGCCGTGAGTCGATCGAGCGCGAGTACATTCAGAAACCACTCGTCCAATCTCTCCTCATCGGTGCACCGCATCAGGTCCGCGTTGGCCGCGCCAACCTTCTCCGGTTCGCTCGTCTTGCTTTTCGGCCCAGGACGGGCAAATTCCCCCCAAACGCGTTCAATTGTCGGAACACTATTGCGGTCGTATGGAAAACACTGCTTGAAACGACGCTGCGCGGCGCTCGAGCTTTCGATCGATCAATCGGCGCTTATCAACGCTGCGGAGTATCAGGCCTAGCGGAGCCTACTCAAAGCTGTGATTAGGCTCTCATGGGCCATTTGTGAACTGCGGCTGGCTCGATCTGAGTTTACAGGGTGCTAAGGGTCGACAACCCAGAATGCCTGATTCAGACTAGGGCCTTCTCACGAAGTACGATCGGCTAGCAAACTGAACTAGGGGTAGCGGCTATTGGCCGAACCCGAAGAAAGTGAGCATGCCTCCCCCCCGACAGCCGCATCGGTGGCATTTCCTGACAGCGACAGTGATCGTGGCTGCCCTCGTGATCATGCCCGGGGCCGCGCTCGCACAGCGCATGGATCGCGTCGCCATCCAGCCAGGGAAATCGCAGGTCGAGCTGCCCGACTTTGCTCCGACTGACCGGATTCGCTCGAGCGTGCTTCCGGCACTCCCGCCCGCCCCCCGGACGACGCCGTATTCGAATACGCGTATCGAAGTTCAGTCGATCCTCTTTCGGGGTAATTCCGTCGTCGATGACGACGCACTCGCCGAACTCGCGCGCCCGTACGAGGGTCGCACGCTGGTGTTCGCGGAAATTGAGACGCTACGTGATTCGGTGACCGCCCTCTACTGGAGTCTTGGCTACCGCACGACGGACGTGCAGATTCCAGATCAGGAAATCGTCGACGGTGTCGTCGTTCTCGAAGTCGTAGAGGGTCGGCTCGAGCGTATCCAGATCGACGGACTCGAGCATCGCCGCCCCGCCTGGCTCAGACGCCGCCTGGAAGCTGCGACCACCGGCGTGATCGATGTCAATCAGCTGGAGCGTGCACTCCGACTACTCCGGCAGGATTCGCAGATTACTTCGCTGCAAGCCCGACTCGAGCCGGGTACAGCACCGGGTCTATCGACCCTCCACGTGACCGTCGTCGAGGAGCGACCCTACTTCGCGTCGCTCCGCCTGAGCAATCACCGTTCTCCGACGCTGGGATCCTACGGCGGAGTCATCGAGGCCGGAGTTCACGACCTGATCGGAGTCGGCGATTCGATCTCGGTCAGCTATTGGAGGACGGAGGGACTGGATGAAATCTCCGCCTTGCTCGAGGTCCCAGTGACTCCATGGGGAACCCAGCTCAGCTTCTATACCTTGCAGAGTTGGGCCGATGTCGTCGAGGCACCCTTCGACGAGCTCGACATCGAGAGCAATGCCTCGACATGGGGCGTGAGTATCAAACAGCAGCTCTACCGGAGTCTCAACAACTCGATCTCGCTCTTCGTGGCTGGCGAGTATAGAACGAGCGAGTCCTTCCTCACCGGAGAGGCCTTCTCCTTCAGTCCTGGCGTCGAAGACGGTCGAGCTCGAATCGCCGTCTTACGCGTCGGTGGGGACTGGATCTACCGTGACTCGATTCAAGTGCTCGCGCTGCGCAGCATGGTCAGCTTCGGCCTGGATGCCCTCAATGCGACCAAGAATTCCTGCTGCACGCCCGACGGCCAGTACATCGCATGGCTGGGGCAAGTCCAGATCGCGCGCCGCCTGCCCTTCCTCGACAGCCTGTTCCTCTCGCGTTTCGATGTTCAGCTCTCGAACAAGAGCCTGCTCGGCCTGGAGCAGTTCTCGGTCGGTGGCCATGCAAGTGTTCGTGGCTACCGGGAAAATCAGCTGGTGCGAGACCAGGGTGTCGCCGGGTCGGTCGAATGGCAGGTCCCCCTTCTTCGCAGGAGCGGTGGAGAGCCGATGCTCATAGCCTCCGCCTTTTTCGACGCGGGGCATGCCTGGAACAAGACCCTGTCCGACCCGCCTGGAAACCGAACATTGCTCGGACTCGGCGCAGGGATCCGCTATCAGCCCAGCAGCTGGCTCAGCCTGAGGATCGACTGGGCGGAGCCGCTGCGAAGGCCGCGGGACAGCTCAAAGTGGGACCTTCAAGACACCAGCTTCTACTTCTCACTCGACGTCAGCCTACCCTGAGGTACAGCATGCAACCCTCCGCCCGACACTTCACCCTTGCCGCCCTGGCCGTCGTGACTCTGTGTCTCCCCGATCCCGCCCTCGCCCAAGTGGTTCGAGACAACACGCTCGGAACGAATCAAGGGCTGGTCGTGCCGGGCGGAGTCGACGATTTCGGAAGTGGCATCGCCGTCGACTTCCTGATCACGCCCGAGATGGGAGAGACCCGGGGCGCCAATCTGTTCCAAAGCCTGCTCCAGTTCGATCTCTCAGCGGGCGAGATCGCTGCTTTCGATGCAGGAGCCGGGATCGACAACATCCTCGCGCGAGTCACCGGTGGCGCGCGATCCAACGTAGACGGCACGATTCGCTCGGCCTCGAACGCGAACCTCTTCCTCCTGAATCCGGCGGGCTGGCTCTTCGGCGCAAACGCCGCGATCGACGTGAACGCCTCGCTCTTCGTCGGCAGCGCTCACTTCCTGCGGCTCGACGACGGCAGCCCGCTGAACGCGGGCATGTTTCACGCCTCGAACCCCGCGAGCGACGTGCTGACGATCGCGCCGCCATCGGCCTACGGCTTCGAATCGGCGCCGGCCTCGCTGCTGTTCAACCGGTCCGACAGTCCCTTCGATTTCAGCGACGGACTCGAACTCGAGCGAGAAAGAACGTTTTACCTGGCAGGCGGCGACATCGATCTGGTCGGAACCGAGATCCGCTCCCCTAGCGGGACCATTGCGCTCGTATCCGTGGCCTCCGCAGGTGAGGTGCCTCTGGACCTCTCGAACCCAACGGAAGCAAGCTTCGACGCGCTCGATTCGTTCCAGACGCTGGGCCACATCAGCCTCGAGGATTCGATGGTCGACGGGAACGGCACCGTCCTCTCACTGCAGGGAAGCGCTCGTGTCTTCATTCGCGCGAATGACTTTCAAATCGTCGAATCAACGGTCCGCTCCAACCCCAGCTTTCTGGCCTTTCCTGGCGACGTGGGTGGCTTCATCGACATCGACCTGCGAGGAGAGCTCTCGATGAGCGGCCTGTCGCGCATTCAGTCACTGACGACAGACGCGCCCGGTGCACCGATCGACGTGCATGCGGATCGCAGCGATTTGCAGGCCAACTCACGAATCGAATCAACGACTTTCGGCACGGGAAAGGCGTCCGACGTGATCGTCCGTGCAGACACGTCGATCTCACTGACTGGAGCACCCGGTGAATCGTTTTTCACGGGCATCTCGAGCGATGTCGTGGATGCGATTGGCGACGCGGGAAGCGTCACTGTGACCGCCCCGGAGATCCGGCTGAACTCCGCGGTGATCTCATCTGCGAGCATTTTTCTTGGTGCCGCCGAGGGCAGCCCTGGCGACATCACCGTCCTCTCGAATGATCTGGTGCTGGAAAACGAGGCTCTCATCTCCGCCACGAACCAGTCCTTCGCCCCGAACCCCGGCCCCCCACCCAGCATCGAAGTTCGGCCTCTCGATCCCATACTGCCGAGCAGTGTCGTGCTCGTCGACTCGAACATCCAGGGCGTATCGGACATCAGTACCGCCGACGGCGCCAGCATCAGTGTCGTGACCGATCGGCTACTGCTGCGTGGGCTTTCGGCGATCAAGGCAACGGCCCTTGCGGGCTTCGGAAACGCGGGCTCGATCACGATCGATGCGGACTCGGTGGAGCTCCGAAACAGCAGCACGATCCAGAGCGATACGCAGCTGAACTTTGGTTTTCTCTTCCTGCTGACCAATGGTGACCCCTTCGACGATTTTCTGGGTCTGCCTATCGGCAACGCCGGAGACATCACGATCACGGCGAACGAGCTGGTGATCGATGGTCGGAACCCTGTTTTTGCCTTTGGGGTGCCCATCCGTCCCGAGATTTCGACAACGAGCTTTGGCGCAGGCGACGGCGGGGTCATCTCCATCGATCTCAGAAGCGCAACTGGAAACGGACAGCTCACGCTGATCGATGGCGTCATTCGCTCCGGCCTCCTGACCGCAGCCACTGAGATCGGCCAGCAGCCGGACATCGCAACCTTCCTCGACCTCTCGGCGATTCGGGCCGGCGATATCGGGATCGACGCGGACGTCATCAGGGTGCAGCAAGGCGGCTCGATCGTCAGTGAAGCCGGCTTCCTGACGCTCGGATCGGGCGGTACGGTTCGCGTCGACGCGACTCGCACTCTCGAGGTGAGCGGCACCGGAATCATTGCGCCTTCGACGATCTCGAGCGCTACGGCGGGCGCCGGCGACGGTGGAGCGGTGAGCGTGAGCGCGCCCAAGATCCGGATCCTGGACCACGCCACGATCTCGACCGGATCACTCGTGGATGGAGGCGGCCGAGCCGGGGACCTGTCCGTGGTGGCGGGCAATCAGGTGACTCTGCGCAGGGGCGCGTTGATCGAGGCCACATCCAGAGGGAGCGACGGAGGCTCCATCCTGGTGACTGCAGGAAAGCGCATCTCGGTCAGCGCCAGTCGGATCCGGACCGATGTGCGCGACGGCGTCGGCGGAAACCTGACGCTCGACGCGAAGGTGGTCGATCTCGCCAACTCTGCCTTGACCGCCACGGCGGGTGATGGCGCGGGTGGCGTAATCACGATCCGATCCGAGTTGTTCTTCAACTCCCACTCGACCCTCGACGCGTCGGCGGGTCCGGCGGGGATCGATGGCGTCGTGGTCGTGGAATCGCCCGAAGTCGATATTGCGGGCGACCTGAACGCCCTCCCCAGCGACATTCAAGATGTCTCGAGTCAGCTTCCGCCGCGCTGTGTCGCCCAAGCACAGCGCCAGCCGAGCAGCTTCTCGATGGCCGTGTATCGACCGGGGCAGGCCGACCCCGATTCGCTGTTCATCCTGCCCAGTCAGCGCGCCGACGGCACTTTGGATGCATCCAGCAGCCCGGATGCCCCCCGGCCCGCTGCGGAACTCGCGGAGGCCCAGGAACAGCTTTACGCGTTACGCGAGCTCAGTGAAGACCGGGCGAGCGAGGGTGACCTCGAGGGCGCGGAGCAGGCCTTGTCCCGCGGTCTGGCCATCATCTCCGACCCGGCGACGGCGGCCGACTTCAAGGGCCGCGTCGCGACCCTTCAAGCACGGCGCTCCGCATACGCAGAGGCAATCGATTCGCTCGAAAGTGCCGCGGCCAGTGCGGCCAGTGTGGGCCACTTCGCGTCGTCCTCGGGTGCGCTGGCATCGGCCGGTCGCCTGGCGGCGAAGATCGGCGAGACCGACCGGTCGATCGCGTTATTCGAGCGCGCACACGCGCAGACGCCAAAGGTCACCGACACCCGGATACGGGGCGACATTCTTCTCCACTTGGGGCTGAGTTCATCGCGCATTGCAGAGCAGACCGAGGATTCGAATGCCGAGGCCCTCTTATACGCCTACCGCACGTTCGGCGAGGTGGCTCAGCTCACCGCATCGGGCGGCGAGCCTCGACTCCGGTCTCTCGCCCTCGGCGGCCTCGGACATCTCTACGAGTTGGAGGGTCGCGCCGAGGAAGCGCTGCGCCTCACGGCGGAAGCGCTGCGCGAAGCACGCAGCGCCGCTGACGCGGACGCGATCTATCGGGCGAAATGGCAGATGGGTCGTCTCCTCTATACACAGGGTCGTGCGCAGCTCGCCGTGGCTTCGCTTCGGGAGGCCGTCGCGGTGCTCGACGAAACCCGCCAATCCCAGGTGCGGGATGGCGACGCGGAGGCGGCCTTCCGGCGAAATGTCGCGCCGGTCTATCTGGATCTGGTGAGCGCGCTGCTTCAGAGCTCGGAACGGGTCGCTGCAGAGGCGCAGCCCGGACTCTGGAGGGAGGCCCGCGCAGTCGTCGAGTCGCTCAAGGCGGCGGAGCTTCGCAACTACTTCCGGGACGACTGCATCGCCGCCATGACGGCGAGCGCTCGAGAAATCGAACAGATCTCGGGATCCGCTGCGGTGATCTACCCCGTTCTGATGCGAGACCGCGTCGAGCAGCTCGTTTCGGTCGCAGGGGAGATGCGGCGCTACACCCTCGCGATCCGTGGCGCAGCGCTGACCAAGAAGGTCGAGGCCTTCCGTCGTTCACTATCGTCGGGTGTGAGTTGGAGCCAGCAGGCAGCGGCTCGCGAGCTCTACGATCTGCTCATACGGCCCATGCTGGCCGATCTCGAGGCGGCGGGCGTCGACACACTCGTGTTTGTTCCGGATGGTGCGCTGCGCACCATCCCGATGGGTGCTCTCCACGACGGCGAGCACTTCCTCATCGAACAATATGCGATTGCCGTGACGCCTGGCCTCACGTTGATCGACCCGGTTCCCTTCGACAGAAAGAACCCGGAGCTGCTGCTGGTGGGCGTGAGCGAGGGGGTCCAGGGTTTTCCGGCACTCCCCGCGGTCGGACCCGAACTTGCCGCAGTCCAATCGATCTATGGCGGCAAAGTCCTGCTCGACGCCGATTTCGATGTGGCCAGCGTCACTGCGGAGCTTGCGAGCCGCGAGCCCTCGATCCTGCACATTGCCTCGCACGGGGTCTTTACTGGAGATCCCGCCACCAGCTTCCTGCTCGCGTACGACGAAAAGATCAACATGAATCAGCTCTCGGAAATCGTGGGCACGACGCGCTTCCGAGACCAGCCGCTCGAGCTTCTGGTTCTGTCTGCCTGCGAGACTGCTGCCGGAGACGAGCGATCGGCCCTCGGCCTGGCAGGAGTCGCGATCAAGGCGGGTGCGCGCAGCGCGCTCGGGAGCCTCTGGACGATTGGAGACGAGGCGACTCAGATCCTCATCGAAGAATTCTACACCCAGCTCAAAGACCCCTCGATCAGCAAAGCGCGTGCGCTCCAGCTTGCACAGGTCAAGCTGCTCGAGAACCCCAAGTTTGAGCACCCACGATATTGGTCACCCTATCTGATCATCAGCAACTGGCTCTGAGCGACGGGCTCGCTGAATCCCGAGAGTGACTCGATCCAGCAGGCGACACGAGACCTCAGTCGCGACGCTGCGAATCGCGCCCAGCGGCGAGCCAGGCGATCGGTTTCGCAGAAGAGCGGATCGAATCCGCCCTGATTGAAATCGACGGCCGCGAAGTCGTTCAGCTTCGTGCTCGGATGTCCGATCCATTGCGCATCCGGCGCTGCCGCCGCGAATCGAGAGCATCTGATGAAAGAATCCACGCGCTTGGAGTCGCTTTTCGCCCAGAAGTTCGATCAGGCGATCTTTGGCATCTACTTCCTTGGGGCCATCGTGCCCCTGATCGGAATGGCCTTTCTCGCTCAGCGTTACGTGTTCCCGGTTCTCGAAGATCAGTCCTACGGCGTATCCGGACTGGTCGGGTTGATCGGCGGAATCGGAGTGCTGTCGCTCTCGTGCTTCTTCGCCCTGCGTCGCATTACGCGCAGCGCGCTCCTTCAAATAGATGCCGACAACGACCGCTTGAAGAAGCTGCTGCGGATGTCGCGCGAGCTTTCGGACGCACCCCACTCCGATGTGGTCGCGGCGACTGCTGTGCAGTCGGCGCTCGTCCTACTCGATGCGAGCGCGGCCTTCGTGCTGGTGCGCAGCGGGGCAGACGAGGAGTTGGTTCTCAACGAAGCGGCGGGAGGCAATGCACGCGCTCTCTACGCCGCCCATGACGGATTGCTGCAGGAACTCGTCGAAGCCGCGGAGTCTCAGGGCGGTCATGCCAGCCTCGACTCCAGCGCCTGCGAGGGCCTACACGACAGCGGCCATCCCATCGCGGGCGCGGTCGCGATCGTGCTTCAGGGTGAAGCCGAGAAGTCGCGAGGCGCCTTGATCGTGACTCACGCGGATGCCGGGCGCAGCTTCAGTTCTAGCGAGTTCGATTCCATATTGACGCTGTCCAGCCTGACTGCGGTCGCGATGCAGAATGCGCGTCTCCAGGACACGCAGCGAAACTTCTTTTCCCACCTGACCG
>Ga0114950_10004313_pt1 | contig 11038 bp, 10 predicted proteins | sample N075metaG_FD_83503 | JGI IMG/M metagenome (GOLD analysis project Ga0114950, IMG submission 83503) | Deep subsurface microbial communities from Kermadec Trench to uncover new lineages of life (NeLLi) - N075 metaG | ecosystem: Environmental > Aquatic > Marine > Ocean trench > Sediment | place... | reverse complement strand
CGCTTTGCAAGATCGCCGCGCCTGTTCGAGTGCGCTCTCGGTGGCGGCGCTGAAGTCGAAAGACTCTGAGCCGGAGGCAGGATTCCATGCTGCTTGCGCGCCCGACCGATGAGGTAGGCGGCTTTGTTGCGAATAAAGACCGGTCGGAGGAACTCCAGTGTCTGGACATTTTCCTCCCCCCAGGCCGCTCGGAGAGCGCTGCGGATGCGGGAGGCCGTGGTGCTGGAGGAGTGCTCCAGGTCACGAAAGGGGGTGCGAAACCCGGCGTCCTCCAGGATCTTGGCGACGACCTCGGTACTGATGTCTCGAGTGGCGTACATTCTGGCGGAGGAGAGCTCCCAGCCGAGGAAGGGGAGTGGAAAGTCACGAGACAGATAGTCGATCTCCGGTTCGACTCCGACGTGCGAGAAGACCCGACGGGTCAGAGAGTTGAAGAAGGTCTGAGCGAGCTCGAAGTCCTGGTGCCGAGGATGGAGTGGCTGTAGACGCCCTTGGTAGTGGCCCAGAAGTTGCGCTCTTCGACTTCCGTTCCGAACTCTTCGCGGAGCGACTCGAGGGTTTCGTCGACGCCACGAGCGTGAATTTGAAGGCGGCGGACCGTGTCGCGACGGATTCCGTGCCAGTCGCGCTTCTCGAAGCGTTCCAGAGCGCGTCGCGTGATAGCGCGGAAGCTCTCGTGGAACTCTTGGAAGCCCCGATAGATGATGTCGGCTGCGCGATGGTCCGGAAGGTCCGCGCTCACGTGGCGATCCTAGCAGCGGTCGGAGTGGAATTGGCAAGAGGCATCGCCGATCGTGCGGTCATTGACAAGGCCGAGTGCTGCATTAGAATCTACCGAACGGTCGGTAGGTTTCCTTTTGACGACGACAACCGCCGCAACGAGAAAGACTGAGATCCTGCGGCGTGCAGCCGAGATCTTTTGCGCCAAGGGCTTTCATGCCACTTCGATGAGTGAGATCGCCGACTCTGTCGAGCTCACGAAGGCGGGTCTCTACTACCATGTCGACGGCAAGGAGGACCTCCTGTTCTCTATCGTTAGCTACGGTATGGACCGTTTGGAGAGCTGGATCGAGCGCGCCCGGGTGCTCGAAGACGCACAGGAACGCCTGCGCAGCGTAATCCATGATCACGCAGCCGGCATTACCAGCGACGGCACGTCGATCACTCTGCTGGTCGATGCCGTCGATGCGCTCAGCCCGGATCACCGGCGACGGATCCGCGACCGACAGCGCGCCTATGTCGGGTTTATTCAGAGTACGTTGTGTGAGCTCCGACGAGAGGGCCGACTCATCGATGTCGACCCGAGCGTCGCTGCTTTCGCGCTCCTGGGCTCGGTGATGTGGATCGCTCGCTGGTACCGGCGAGACGGGCGGCTCAGCGGGGAGCAGATCGCCGACGAAATCACCGCGCTCGGGCTATCAAGTATCTTGAAAAAGGAGAAATGATGAAGATCCTCGTCTGTTTGAAGCAAATCCTCGATCCGGACCTCCCGGCTCGAGATTTTCAGATCGATAGCGAGAAGATGGAGGCCAAGAGGGGGACAGCCAATCTGGTCACCAACATCTTCTGCGAGAACGCGCTCGAAACCGCGCTGCAGTACCGGGAGAATCATGGCGGCGAGATCACCGCCCTCTGCTACGGCGGCGATCAGGCGGAAGACTCCCTTCGCAAGGCTCTAGCCATGACTGTCGACCATGCCATTTTGGTTGCCCGCGAAGGGAGCGACAACCCCGATCCCTCTGCAGTGGCACGAGTTCTGGCGGCGGCGGTACGCAAGGCTCAAGACGTCGGCGAAGCCGGAGAGGTCGACGTCATTCTCGTAGGTCGAGAATCCGGCGACTGGGGAGTGGGACAGACAGGCGGCCTCCTGGCCGAGGAGCTCGGTCTGCCGTCCCTGTCGCTGGTGGACGACATTCAGCCGTCGGCAGACGGCTTGCGAGTTCGCCGCCAGACCGATGTCGGCGTCGAGATCGCCGAGACCCGAACGCCGGTGGTTCTGACGATCACCAACAACGAGTTCAACGTTCCTCGAATCCCCAAGACTCGCGACGTCATGATGTCCTATCGCAAACCGCTCAGCCAGTGGTCGCTGGCGGACCTGGGGCTGGACGATGACGAGATCAAGGCCGGGACTTCGTTCTATGAGGTTCGCGAGCTCTACGTTCCGGCCAAGGAAGTGAACTGCGAGTTCATCGAAGGCGATACCATCGCTGAGAAGATCGATGCTCTCGCCACCAAGATCAACGACGTCGCGGCATCTGTCGGTTAGGCGAAAGGAGTCGGTTCAATGAGTAACGTAGTCATCGTTCTTTTCGGAGAAGCGGGCCTCGATCGCTCCGCACAGGGTGTCGCCGGAGCCGGCCAGACTCTCTCGAGCTCTAGCGGCGGTCAGCTGATCGCAGTCGTAGTCGGGCCGCCGCAGGAGGGCATGGTCGAGGGGCTTTCCGCTCTCGTTGATCGGGTCCTCGTAGCGAGGCAAGAGGACCTTGCGGAGTATCAGCCCGGGAGCGTTCTGCAGGCACTCGTGGAGATCTGCCGGCCGCTCGACGCGGCGGCGGTTCTCCTCGGAAGCGACGTGTACAGCCAGGAGTTGACTCCGCGCCTGGCCCATCGGCTCGGTGGCAGCTCGGTAGCGGACGCGGCACAGGTGGAGTGGGTCGACGGCTCGGTGCGTGCCACCCGGTCTGCCTACGGCGGCAAGGCAGTGGCCGTGTACGAGCTCAAGAGGAGCCCGGCGGTGATCTGGGTCCGGTCTCGAGCGATCGATCCGGCAGCCGAGACCGGGGCCACAGCCGAGGTCTCGGAAGTGGCGGTGACGCTCGAGGAGCTTCGCCTGCGGATCATCGAACGGCGGGCAGCAGAGCAGGAGGGAGTTCGCCTCGAAGACGCTCAGCTCATCGTGTCGGGCGGGCGCGGCCTCGGCGGCGCCGAGCCGTTCGAGGAGTTGCAGAAGCTGGCTTCGGCGATCGGAGCGGAGATGGGCGCCTCCCGGGCCGCCTGCGACTCAGGATGGGTGCCACCGACGTGGCAGGTGGGGCAGACTGGCAAGAAGGTGGCCCCTGAGCTGTATCTCGCAATCGCGATCTCCGGGGCGAGCCAGCACCTGCTCGGCATGGGCGACTCGAAAACCATCGCCGCGATCAATACGGATCCGGACGCGCCGATCTTCAAGCACTGCAGCTTTGGTATTGTCGAGGACTACAAGAACGTGGTGGGACCGCTTACGGAGAAACTGGCCGAGCTCAGAAAATGAACCCAGCCGAAGCGACGCGGGAAGTCTATTGGAACATTTCCAACCACTGGTTGGTTTATGTCCTCCTGGTGCCCACCGTCCTGGTGGGTGGCTGGGGCTTCGTGCGTAAGCTTCGCCTGTGGCGCGTGGGTCATTCCGCGGCCCGATTCGATCGTCCGGGCGAGCGCATCAAACTGCTCTTCCGGCACGCGGTCGCCCAGCAGCGAACCGCCCGCAAGCGCTACGTCGGCGTCTTCCATCGGATGATCGTCTACGGCTTCGTGATCCTCACGGCTGCGACGACGGTGGTGCTCTTGCAGCAGGACTTCGGCCTGCAGATCATGAGGGGTCGGTTCTACCTCTACTTTCAGTCCTTCATCGTCGACATCTTCGGTGCGCTGGTAATCGTCGGCTTGTTGATGGCGGCAATGCGACGCTGGGGTCGAAAGCCGGCAGAGCTGATCTACACCCGCGAAGCGAACCTGGCTGTCGTCGCGATCTTCGTGATTTCGGTAACCGGCTTTCTGCTGGAGGGATGGCGTATCGCGGTGACCGAGGACCCGTGGGGTGCCTGGTCTCCGGTCGGCTATGGCGTTGCGTGGGCGTCGAGCGCGGTGATGTCGACCGAGGCCATGCGGCTAGGCCACCTCGGGTTGTGGTGGTTCCATCTCGCCCTGGTCTTCACCGCTTTAGCCTGGGTTCCCTACACCAAGATGGCGCACGTCCTGACCGCCCCTCTGAACATCTACTTCGCCAATCTGGACGGCTACGGCGGAAGCCTGAAGACGATCGACTTCGAGACCGCCGAGAGCTTCGGAGTCAACTCGCTCAACGACTTCACTTGGAAGGATCTGATGGATCTCGATGCCTGCACCGAGTGCGGGCGCTGCACCGCGGTCTGCCCGGCCAACGTGGTCGGCAAGGCGCTGTCGCCGCGCGATCTGATTCTGGATCTACGCAGTCTGATGCATTCCCGGGAGTCGGAGTTGCTGGCGGTAGCTGCCGGGGCCGGCAACGGTGATGGGGAAGGAGGCGAAGCCGTCGCCAAGAGTCCGATCATTGCCGAGGGGACGGCGATCTCGGCCGAGGCCCTGTGGCAGTGCACGACCTGTGCGGCGTGCATGGAGGCGTGCCCGGTGTTCATCGAACAAATGCCGAAGATCGTCGATGCTCGCCGCTATCTGGTGATGGAGGAGGCTGATTTTCCTGAGTCGCTACAGACGGTGATCACCTCTCTGGAGCAGCGTGGTCATCCGTTCCCCGGGACTTCGTTCAACCGGGTCGAGTGGGCCGATGGTCTGGACATACCGGAGCTCGCGGAGATGGACGATCCGGCGGATGCCGAGGTACTGCTGTGGGTAGGCTGTGGCGGCGCTCTCGTGGAGCGCAACCAGTCGACCGTCCGCTCACTCGCGCAGTTGCTACAGAAGGCTGGGGTGAAGTTCGCGATCCTGGGTCGCGAGGAGAGTTGCAATGGCGACCCGGCTCGCCGAATCGGCAACGAATTCCTCTTCGAAATGCTTGCCAAGAGCACCGTCGAGAGCTTCGAGAAGTACGGTGTCAAGAAGATCGTGACCTCCTGCCCTCACTGCTTCAACACGTTCGCCAACGAGTATCCACACCTGGGTGGCCGCTATGAGGTGCTTCACCACAGCGAGTTTCTGGCTGAGCTGGTCAAGTCGGGGGCCCTGGAGCCCAAGGCGGATGCCGGCCTCAAGGTCACATTTCACGATCCTTGCTATCTCGGTCGTCACAACGGCATCTTCGATGCTCCCCGGGAGCTCGTGCAGTTGACGACCGGTAGCGCGCCGTCCGAGATGGAGCAGAGCCGTGAGTCGAGCTTCTGCTGCGGTGGCGGTGGAGCCATGTGCTACGTCGACGAGGCGCCCGATCAGCGCGTCAACCAGGAGCGAGCAGACCAGGCGCTGGCAACAGGCGCTGACGTTGTCGCCGTGGGCTGCCCGTTTTGCACGACGATGCTCGAGGACGGCATTGCCGCTCGCCGAGGCGATCGCGAGGTCGTCGTCAAGGACATAGCCGAGCTGTTGTGGGACTCGGTCAGCACCGGCTAGCCGGCAAAGCCTTCTGAGTCGATAGCCGGTTCGTCGTGGCGTCTGAACGGCTTGACAGCGCTTGGTCGGCTCTTTAGGATCCATCAATCCGGATGAACGGATGTATCTGGATGAGAGTCCCGATCACCACCTCGTTCGCCACCCAGCAAATGACCTCGCTACGCCAGCCCATCCTGGAGCAAGCCGCATTGCTCTCCGACTCGACGCGCTGCCGCCTTCTGCTCGTCCTCGAGCGGCAGGAGCTCACGGTCTCCGAGCTGTGCACGGTTCTGCAGATGCCCCAGTCGACCGTCAGTCGACATCTCAAGGCCCTGCGAGACCAGGCTTGGATCGACTCTCGTCGCGATGGCACACGGCGCTTCTACACCTCGTCAGTGCACTCGGTGCCTGAGGCCCAGAGGAGGCTGTGGATGCTCATCCGAGAGTCCGTGTCCTCTTCCAACGGCCAAGAGCAAGATCTGCAGCGCCTCCGCGAAGTACTGACTCAGCGCAGCCGGCGGTCTCAGGAGTTCTTCGACAGCACTGCGGGTCATTGGGACGCTGTACGTCAGGAGCTCTTTGGCGACCGCTTCGACCTCTACGGCCTACTGGCCTTCTCGAGCCCCGATTGGGTAGTGGGCGACCTCGGCTGCGGTACTGGTGGCGTGGCGAGTCGCCTGGCTCCTTTCGTCGACCGCGTGATCGCCGTAGACAGCTCCCCGGCGATGCTTCGAGCGGCGCAGGCTCGGGTGACCGAATGGAGCAATGTCGATCTACGGCAGGGGGCGCTCGAGAGCTTGCCCATCGCCGACGGCGAGCTCGACGTCGCCCTCGTCTTTCTGACCTTGCATCATGTAGCCGAACCGCGAAAGGTGATTCTCGAGGCGGCTCGAGCTCTGAAGAAAGGCGGCAGTCTGATCCTGGTCGACATGCAGCCGCACGATCGCGAGAGCTACCAGGCGGAGATGGGTCATGTTTGGCTGGGATTCTCCGAGGACTATCTGCAAACTCTTTTTTCGACGGCCGGGCTTTCCGGGTTCGCGTATCGAGCGATTCCGGTCGACCTGGCTGCCAAGGGTCCTGCGCTATTCGTGGCGCGTGGCCAACTAGAACGTCAATCACAGGAGCTCCTTCACGAGCCCCTGGCACCGCACACAGTGGAGACACACACAGGATGACCATCACAGACGTCGCAGCTACCGGGACAGCCGCCGATTACAAAGTAGCCGATCTCAGCCTGGCCGAATCGGGTCGCAAGGAGATCTCCCTCGCCGAGCACGAGATGCCGGGACTGATGACTCTTCGCGAGCGCTACCGAGATTCGAAGCCGCTCAGCGGATCGCGCATTACCGGCAGCCTGCATATGACGATTCAGACCGCAGTTTTGATCGAGACTCTCGTCGACCTCGGCGCCGAAGTTCGATGGGCCTCGTGTAACATTTTTTCGACCCAAGACAACGCCGCCGCCGCGATCGCCGTGGGCAGGCCGGAAGCCGGAGGTACGGTCGAGGATCCGCATGGCGTTCCTGTCTTCGCCTGGAAGGGCGAGACCCTCGAGGAGTATTGGTGGTGTACCCAACGTGCCCTGGACTGGCCCGGACATCCCGGCCCGACTCTGATCGTGGACGATGGCGGAGATGCCACTCTCCTCGTTCACAGGGGGGCAGAGTTCGAAGCCGCTGGAGCCGTCCCGAGCTTCGACCCGGAGACCGAGCCAGCGGAGTGGGGTGTCATCCTGGGAGTGTTGCGCGAGAGTCTCACCGAATCCGGGTCGTACTGGACCGAGATGGGGAAGTCGCTGCTAGGCGTGAGCGAGGAGACCACGACCGGAGTGCATCGTCTCTATCAGATGGCGGAGGAGGGATCGCTCCTCTTCCCGGCCATCAACGTGAACGACTCGGTTACAAAGAGCAAGTTCGACAACATCTACGGCTGCCGCCATTCACTCATCGACGGAATCTTCCGTGCCACCGACGTCATGCTTGGCGGCAAGCTCGCCGTAGTGTGTGGATATGGCGAAGTCGGCAAGGGATGTGCCCAGTCGCTGCGCGGCCAAGGCTGTCGCGTTGTTATCAGCGAGATCGATCCGATCTGCGCTCTGCAGGCTGCGATGGAGGGCTTCGAGGTCAAGCCGGTCGAGGAAGTCGTGGCTGAGGCCGACGTCTTCATCACTGCGACCGGCAACAAAGACGTCCTCACGGTCGAGCACATGAGCTCGATGAAGGACAAGGCCATCGTCGGAAACATCGGGCACTTCGACAACGAGATCGACATGGCCGGGCTCGAGGCGGTACCGGGCATCCAGAGGGTGAGGATCAAGCCGCAATACGACCAGTGGATCTTCCCCGATGGGCACAGCGTGCTGGTGCTCGCCGAAGGCCGGCTCTTGAACTTGGGCTGCGCTACCGGCCATCCGAGTTTCGTGATGTCGTCTTCCTTCACCAACCAGGTTTTGGCGCAGATCGAGCTTCACGAAGGTGGCAACAAGTACGAGAACAAGGTCTACCTGCTTCCCAAGCGTCTGGACGAAGAAGTCGCCCGACTCCATCTCGAGCACCTCAGTGTGCGCCTGACCAAGCTGACACCGGAGCAAGCCGAGTACCTCGGACTCGACATCGATGGACCCTACAAGCGAGACGACTATCGCTACTAGTCAGGGCGGCGATCGCACGCCATCTCGCCCTGACGAGCTTCGATCCTCGGTCCCAGAAGACTTGACCCATCTGTCCTGAATAGCGTTGATGGAGATGCCTATCCCCAGCTCTAGCTGCGTAGGAGTCGATGGCGATATTCATCGATTGCTATGAGATGGGCTACAATTGGCCCCGTGAGCCGCGGGGGACAATCTTTTTTTAGTTGGGTTGCGCTGGCAGCCCTTGTGTGGCTGACGATCGGGGCGGTTCCGACAGCAACGCATGCGAGCTCTAGGCTCGACCCGGATCTCTTTCCGGTCCCGGTCGAGCTGCGTCCCAACGTCGCTTTCTGGGTCGAGATCTACTCTCGCTATAGCAGCGATCAAGCGGTGCTCCACGATCAGCGCCATCTGGACGTGGTCTACCGAGTCGTCGAGCTCGCTGACTTGAACCGCGACGAGCCTTCTGCAGAGAGGCTCAGGAAGCTGCGCCAGAAGCGGATCGAGGATGCGCGGGACGAGGTGATCGCGACTCTCGAATCGCTAGAGTCCGGAGGGGCTGTGGGGAGTCCGGAGGCGAAGCGTATTCGTGCATTGTGGGACGGCAAGGTAGGAGGCGCCGAAGATCTCGCGGCGGCTTCGCGCCGGGTGCGGATGCAGATAGGTCTCAAGGATCGGTTTGCCGAAGCGGTGGTGCGATCGGGGCGCTATCTGACCCACATCGAGAATAGGCTGAGAGCCGAGAACGTGCCTACCGTTCTCAGTCGGCTGCCCTTCGTGGAGTCGATGTTCGTCTCTGGCGCACGATCCAAGGTCGGGGCGTCTGGCGCCTGGCAGTTCATGCCCGGCACCGCCCGGCTCTTCCTTCAAATGAGCGCTGGTGTGGACTCGCGCATCGACCCGATCTTGGCCGCGGCAGGTGCCGCTCGGATGTTTCGAGGCGACTACGATGCCCTGGGTAGCTGGCCTCTTGCGATCACTGCCTACAACCACGGTCGAGCCGGCATGTCGCGGGCCGTCGCTCAAGTCGGTACGAGCGATCTCGGAGCGATCGTTGAGCGTTATCGCGGCCGGCGGTTCGGTTTCGCTTCGCGGAATTTCTACGCCGAGTTCATCGCCGCCGTCGAGGTCTTCGAGCAGCGAAAGTCGTATTTTCCGGGAGTCGAGCCGGATCCTCCCCTCGAGTTCGACGAGTACCGTGTTGCACGCTACGTGGCGCTGAGCGACCTTTCCGAAGGCAGCGAAGTAAGCATCGAGACTCTTCGCGCGCTCAACCCCGCTCTCGATGAAGATGTCTTCGCCGGCACGCTGTTGGTGCCACGGGCCTATCCGCTGCGCGTCCCGGCCGGATCGCTGGCCGCCGTCGAATCGGCCTACGACGCGATCCCGGTTCATCGCAAGAGCACTTCCCAGCTACAGGTAGGGTACAAGGTGCGTCGCGGCGACACTCTGAGCAGTATCGCTCGCCGGTTTGGTACCGGGGTCGCCTCGATTCAACGCGCCAACCACCTCAGTACCCCGAACCAGATCTACGTCAACCAGTATCTGCGAATACCGGGACAGAGCCTCGCCGCACACTCTGCCGGCAACCGGGGGCGACCCGAGGCCTCGACGTACATCGTCGGTCGCGGGGAGACGTTGACGAGGATCGCCTGGCAAACCGGCCGGTCTGTCGCCGAGGTCGTCGCCGCCAATAGCCTGCTGAGCCCCGACAAGATACAGATCGGTCAGCAGCTCGTGATTCCGGCCCACGGCGAGTCTTCTACCTCGGCGCCGCTACGACACGTGGTTCGAAGTGGAGAGAACCTGACCTTGATCGCGAGTCGGTACGGCGTGAGCGTGGAAGCGCTGAAGAAGAGCAACCGCCTGGGCTCGAGCCGGATCTACCCGGGTCAGGCGCTGGCGATCCCCTGATCGGATGCGTCCTCCGTCATCGAAAAACGTCCGCTTCAAGGCCCTTTGAGGGCGCAGCGACCTCAGACGCGCGCTCAGTTGGGATCCCGGAGCGGCTCGTAGGCTCCTCCGCGCAGGGCACCGAAGAAGGTGTCGAGGAGGGGATGGTGAATAGCGACGAGCTCAGCGTCAGGCTCGAGGTTCTTCTCCGCGACGTAGGTCGTCTGGTCGGTTCCGTCCGGCAAGACGTGGTACCACGGCTCGTCGCGCGGCGGTCGCGAGCGGGCAACCTGCTCGTACCAATCCTCGGTGCCGCGGAAGAAGGGGTCGACGTCGAAGATCACACCGCGGTAGTCGAAGAGCCGATGGTGGATCAACTGTCCGGGGGTGAACTTGGCGCTATTGCCCACAACTGAGGTCCTTCATGCCATGACGGATGGGAGCCGGCACGCGAGTCGATGCTGTAGTCTAACCCTCGTGAAGGCCGACGTCCGACGATCTGCACTGTTTCTCCAAACAGTGCCGCTTCTGTTGATGGCACTGCTCGCGGCCGGGTGCAGTGGAGATGCGGTGCCTTCGCAGGCGACGGCAGACCTGGTGCTGATCAACGGCAAGATCGTCACCATGGATCCTGCCATGGAATCGGCCGAGGCTCTGTCGATTCGCGGCGATCGCATCGTCGCCGTCGGCAGCACCGAGGAGATTCGCGGCCAGATTGGTGACCGTACAGAGGTATTGGATCTCCACGGCAAGCTGGCGATCCCTGGCTTCATCGAGGGCCATGGCCATTTCTTGGCCTTGGGCCGGAGCCTGGCCGAGCTCGACCTGACCCGGAATCCCACGTGGGCCTCAGTCGTGGAGCAAGTGGCCGAGGCGGTCGACACGACGCCGGCCGGGGAGTGGATTCTGGGAAGAGGCTGGCATCAATCGAAGTGGGAGGTAGCTCCCGAGCCTAGTGTCGCTGGTCTTCCGTACCACGATGCCCTGAGTGCCGTATCAGCCGACAACCCCGTACTGTTGACCCATGCGAGTGGTCACGCCGTGCTCGCCAATCGGCGCGCCATGGATCTGGCTGGAATCGGCCCATCTACTCCCGATCCATCGGGAGGTGAGATCGTCCGCGATGCAGAAGGCCGCGCCATCGGGGTATTTCGGGAGAACGCCGCCGGGTTGATTCGAGGCGCCGGAGAAGTCGGATGGAACGAAATCGCGGCGAGGCACTGGGTCGAT
>Ga0114950_10004306_pt1 | contig 11041 bp, 10 predicted proteins | sample N075metaG_FD_83503 | JGI IMG/M metagenome (GOLD analysis project Ga0114950, IMG submission 83503) | Deep subsurface microbial communities from Kermadec Trench to uncover new lineages of life (NeLLi) - N075 metaG | ecosystem: Environmental > Aquatic > Marine > Ocean trench > Sediment | place... | reverse complement strand
TACCTGGAAGACCTGTTCGTCATTCCTGAGTTTCGCGGCCTGGGTATAGGCAAGGCGCTTCTGAGACACCTGGCCGGACTGGTGGTTGAAAATGGAATGGGCCGTCTCGATTGGTCGGTACTTGACTGGAATGACCCCGCGATCCGGTTTTACCAGCAAATCGGAGCATACGGACTGAATGACTGGACACAATTTCGTCTCGATGGAGATGCCCTGAAGCAACTGGCGGGCTAAAGCACAATCAAACTGATATTATCTGCCCCTGTACTGATTTCAAATGATCACCGGAGACAATAATGTATTTCAAACCCCTTCTGTTGCCGTTGTTGGCGCAAGTTGCGCTGACGTTTATTGTGATGCACACGATGTACATAAAGCGTATCGCAGAAATGAAAGCAAAGAAAATCCGGCCACAGAGCCTGGACACGCGGGCGAGTGCTGGTCCAATACTGACATCGTCCGCCACCGCATCGGATAACTTCAGCAACCTGTTTGAGTCTCCAGTATTATTTTATACCGCAATGCTGCTGACGATGAACTTGATGATTATTGATTCAGCCATCGTAATTCTGGCGTGGTCATATGTTGCACTTCGTTATATCCACAGCTTTATCCATATCAGTTACAACCGTGTTCTGCATCGGTTTTCAGTTTTTATGCTCAGCAGCGTGGTGCTGTTCGCGCTGTGGGTGCGATTGGCCTGGCTCATCTTGCAGGCCTGATTGAATAGCCGTGGCCGGGTCTGAAAACGTAATGGGAAGCTGTCTTTGCACGGCGGTTGAGTTCTCGGCGTCCTTGCCGAGTAAATGGTGTGCGCACTGTCATTGCAGTATCTGCAGAAGCGCGCACGGTGCCGGATATGTGACCTGGGTTGGGTTCGAACAAAATCAGGTGGCGTTCGTCAAGGGTGAGGAAACCGTAAGCTGGTATGAATCATCACCCGGTGCCAAACGCGGTTTTTGTAGCCGTTGCGGAAGCAGTCTCTTTTTCCGCTCGCTACGATGGCCGGGTGAATTACACATCGCCCTGGGATGCATTAAAGGTGAAATCGACCGGCGGCCGCTGGCAAATGTGTTTTTTGACAAACACGTTGACTGGATGCCTATCGATACCAGCCTTAAACAGGTGGACGGTTAAGGTTTTTCAGGAATGTTGCGTGATCGACCAGTCTATCGGCTCAAGCCGATGCTGTTTCAGGTATTCGTTTGTACTGGAAAAATGACGGCAACCCAAAAACCCCCGATGCGCCGAAAGCGGCGACGGATGCGGCGCCTTCAATACAAGGTGTTTGTTGCGGTCAATGGCAGCGCCTTTCCTCATCGCATAACTACCCCACAGCATGAAGACCAGGTGCTGCCCCTGATCATTCAACAGCTGCACGACCGCATCGGTAAATTTTTCCCAGCCTTTACCTTGATGTGAGCCGGGTTGTCCGCGCTCAACGGTCAATACGGAATTGAGCAGCAAAACACCTTGATCGGCCCAGCCCTGTAAATAGCCGTGATGTGGCGCGGGAATACCCAGGTCTGACTCAATTTCGCGATAAATATTTGCCAGTGATGGCGGCGTGTTGACACCCGGGAGCACCGAAAAACACAAACCGTGTGCCTGACCCGGCCCATGGTAAGGATCCTGCCCCAATATGACCACGCGCACACGATCTAGCGGAGTCGAATTCAAAGCGTTAAATATTTTTGATCCAGATGGATAAATGACGCTGTTGTGCTGTTTTCTGGTTAAAAGAAATGCTCTCAGCTCCCGCATATATTCCTGCTCGAACTGCCCTTGCAAATGGCTCAACCAGGATTGATGCAGTTTAATATTACTTGCCTCAGCCATGTTTTATAACGCCTCCATGCTTGATATTATACGCTTTGACCGCATACTGCCTGAAGGCGTCTTGCATGAGCTGGTACTGTCCATCTGCAAGCGCATCAAATGTCGAATTCCGCGGAGAACTCATGTCCATTACCACAGACGCAGTCATCATAGGCGCCGGACCAACCGGATTGTTTCAAGTTTTCGAGCTTGGCTTGCTGGATATAAAAGCACATATTGTGGACTCCCTGCCCCACATTGGCGGCCAATGTTCTGAACTATATCCAGAAAAGCCGATTTATGACATTCCGGCCTACCCTGTAATCGGCGCGCAGGAACTTATCGACCGCCTGCAGAAACAGATTGCGCCCTTCAATCCCCAGTTCCATCTTGGGCAGACAGTAAAAGAATTGCGCAAAACGCCCGGCGGGCGGTTCTATCTGCTCACCTCAAGCGGCACCGAATTTGATACTGCCACGATCATCATAGCTGCCGGGCTTGGTGCCTTTCAGCCGCGCACCTTGCGTGCACCCGGTGCAGCAGATTTTGCAGGTAAAAATATCCACTACCGCATCAGCGACCCTGCTGAACTTGCAGGAAAAGATATCATCATCCTGGGAGGCGGGGATTCAGCCCTGGACTGGACACTGGAACTGTACGACAAGGTCAACAGCCTGACTTTGATCCATCGCCGGGTGGAATACCGCGCCCAGCCCGCTTCAGTCAAAAAGATGAAAGCCCTGGCGGACAGTGGCGTGATCAGGGAATTTCACGGCATGATCCGTGAAGTTCTGCACCAGGATGGAAAATTCAAGGGTTTGTTCGTTGCCGACGCCGTTGGACAGACACATGAAGTCAACGCCGATGCTGTTTACGCATTTTGGGGCCTGTCACCCAGCCTTGGGCCCGTTGCCGAGTGGGGTCTGGAGAGCAATAAGCGGCAAATCCTGGTCGACACCGAAAAATACCAGACCAGTGAAACCGGTATTTTTGCCGTGGGTGATATCAATACCTACCCGGGTAAGAAAAAGCTGATTTTAAGCGGTTTTCATGAAGCAGCACTGGCGGCATTCGCGGTCCAGAAACACCTCGATCCTGACAAACGTGTGTTTCTGCAATACACCACGACCAGCCCAATCATGCACCAGCGACTTGGTTTGAAATAAGACCATACCTGACTGTTTTTTGTTTTTTATTATTTGGCTTTTAGAAAATACATTCAAATCTGACTTGAAAAATATTTTTCTCCAACTATCCTTAATGTGTAGTCCTGACACAGTCCCCCCCTTCTTCTGTGGCGCAGGTAAAAATGCGTAAAGGACTACAGGCAGGCGGCCTTCGGGTCGCCTGTTTTTTTGCGCTATCCCGGGGTGTTTAAACGCCTATGTCTTCGTGCCATAACTGGGGCTGAGCCTGGATAAACGCTTCCATCATTTCAATGCAACCGGAATCCTGCAGAACTTCAACAATGACACCCCTGTCACGCAACAGTGCCTCTTCCCCAACGAAAGTCAGGTTCTCAGCGATCACCACCCTGGGGATTCCATAAAGCAGGATTGCCCCGCTACACATGGCGCAAGGTGACAGCGTGGTGTAAAGCGTGCAGTCATGATAGACGCTGGCAATTTGTCGGCCAGCGTTTTCGAGTGCGTCCATTTCCGCGTGCAGGATGCTGCTTCCGTTTTGTATCCGTCGGTTATGCCCACGCCCCAAAATGCGTCCGGCGTGCACGATCACACAACCAATTGGAATCCCGCCCTCCTCAAGACCCAATCGGGCTTCACTGATGGCGGCGGACAGGAATTCATCCATCACTGGTAACAGACAGCGGAATAGTTACAGCATAAGCCGCAGCGGTCTCATTCATTGCGATTCCGCCCCGCCGCGTGGAAGCACGGGCCATTCGGATACATCAAGCGTCTCCCGATAACCATGCCAGGTCGCATAAGCAAGCCATGGGATGATTATTATCAAACCAATCCCTGCAGTCAAAAATCCGACCAGGGTTAGCAGGCAAATCAATATCGCCCATACCAGCAATGCCGGCTTGTTACGCAGAACGGCGTTGATACTTGAGATCACAGCAGTAATTACGTCTATATCACGATTGGCCAGCATTGGCAGCGAAAATGTACTGGCGGCGAAGCTGATACTGGCAAATATTGAGCCAACGGCGGACCCGATCAGCAAAAATGTCAAAACATGACCCCAGTCAAGCTGCCCACCCAACGGAAAAAATACCTGCACCATCATCGCTGCCCTGGCCCAGAGCAGGAAAACCACCAGCAAAACCAGTGTATACACCATCGCGTTACCCATGGGGCGCTTGATCGCTCGCAACGTCTGCCCAAAGTCGGGCTTTTTACCTTCGCATAATTTTCTGCTCACCGAATACAGACCAAATGCCAGCAACGGAGCGATAAATACAAACCCCATCAGGGCACTTAGCAACAGAACAAAGCCCCCCAGGTTCCATGCAAGCCAGGCAACGAAGGCGCTGATTAGAAACACAAAAAAACCGTAAATCAAACTGACGCTGAGCGCGCTCCTTAAATCCTGCCAGCCAGCGGCTAACCAGGTAAACGCCGCACCCGTGTCCAACCGCCAGCAAGGCACCATCATCTGTTTCGATGCTGTTCTTTTTTCCAGCACGGAATATTGTTGTCGGCCGTTTTCATTCATGATCTAAACCTTTCGCAGCGTTTGAATTGGAGTCCATGGTATCGCTGTATCTGATGGCGTCTCTGGCACTTGCACCGGAATTGATTACAAAGTCTATCAATTGATCTTTGTCTGCCCAGTTTTTTTCCAACCAGGTTTTCAGGCAAACTTTTGCTGCGGGGTCTTCACGAAAGTTTGCCCCAAGCAAACCATCATCAATTGATTTCAAGCGCACACAAATCTTGATTTTCGTCGGTTGACCAGAAATAAACTCCCAGAATGTAGGCGTTCCTGCGGGGTAAATGATCGTCACATCGATCAAGGCGTCGAGTGCATCACCGAACGAATAAAGTACTTGCCCCACACCACCGAAACGCGGTCGAAGTAAATGCCTGTAAGGCGATTTCTGCTGTTCACGCTTGGCTTCCGTGAAACGCGTGCCCTCAGGAAATGTCATCATCGAGACCGGGATGTGCTTTAATTTTTCACAGGCCTTTGCGGCATTTTCAAGGTCTTTACCGCGCAATAACGGGTCTTTAAGCAACTGCTGCGGACTGTAGCGCCGCAGAAACGCCATATCCAACGCCCACCAGGCAAAACCCAGGAACGGCACCCAGATCAATTGCTGCTTGAGCAGAAAGCGCATGAACGGGGCACGCCGGTTCAGGCAGTACTGCATGACCATGATATCCGCCCATGAATTATGGTTGCAAAAAACCAGGTAGCGGCCACTCATATCCAGCTTGTCCGGGAATTCAATATCCCATTCCATCCCCCGGTAGCACCTCAACACCATCTTGTTGATCGACACCCATAATTCCCCCAGTGCTGAAAGGTAGCGGTTGATCCTGCTTCTTAAGCCACCCACCGGTATCAGCAACTTGAATATCGCCAACACAAAGATAAGCAGCGTTACCGCAATCGTATTCAGGCCCACAACCAATAATGCAGCTACACCCTGCATCATGTAGCGCAGTTTGCTCAGCAAGGTTTTGCCACTCAAGTTCCGAACACCAAGCTAACGGGTTTTCCTGAATCGCAGTGTCATGCGGTCACTTTCACCGATCGCAGTGTACTTTTCCTTGTCCTTCTCACCCAGCTGATTGGTTGGTGGCAGGGTCCACACGCCCTCCGGATGATCTTTGCTGTCCCGGGGGTTTGCATTGATCTCTGAACTGCTCTCAAACTCTAAACCTGCATTGCTGGCCAGTTTTTTCACTGCCGCTTCAGATACATAACCATTTTTGGCAGTTTTTACAGGATCCTGTCCATCTTCGGCCCGGTGCTGAACAATTCCCAGTACCCCGCCGGGTTTCAAAACCCTGTAAAACTCATTGAAAACGTCCTGCGCCAGACCGCTGTTAATCCAGCCATGGGCGTTGCGAAATGTCACGATAACGTCAAGCGAATCCGGATCGCCCAGCGAAGGAGACCCGGGCGGGGAAAAGTATTCAAAATTGACCTGATCGTAAACTTCCGGATTATCCGCAAACTCCTGGTCCATTTTTTTCGGCAGGTCATATCGATACGCAGGCTGTCCTTCGATCTCCGGATCCCATGTGGCGATAATCAAACTGCCGTAATCGCGCATGGCGGGCGCGAGTATTTCAGTGTACCAGCCACCGCCAGGCCATATTTCCATCACCGTCATGCCTTGTTCAATACCAAAGAATTGCAGGGTTTCCGATGGGTGCCGGTGAGCATCACGCGCCTTATTTTGCTCAGAGCGATGTTCGCCCTGCATGCCAAGCGCCACCCGCTCGGCAAAGCTGAGTTGCTGCGCTGCCGCGCTTGTTGAAAGAAACAGCATTAGGATAGAAAAAATAATATGCTTCATTGAATTTCTCCTGAAAAATATTGGCCGCAGGAATAATACTCTAATATCTCATTGCAATGCGGGTTCAAGAACCTCCCAGACATTATCCAACAATACCGGCTGACCCTGTTCGTTCGGGTGAATGCCGTCCTGCTGGATCAACTCCGGATTAAAAACCACCCCTTGCATGAAGAATGGCACAAGCAATGTATTGTATTCACGGGCAAGATCAGTATAAATGGACTCAAACTGTTGCAGATAGACTTCACCATAGTTTGGTGGCAGCTTGATTCCTGTCAACAAAACCAGTGCACCAGTGTCCTGGCTTTGGCTGATCATGCTGGACAAGTTGATGCGCGTCACAACCGGATTCAAGCCACGTAAACCGTCATTGGCACCCAGTTCTATAATAACGACCTGTGGTTGATAACGGTCGAGCATTCGTGGAAGACGGGCAAGTCCACCCTCGGTTGTGTCTCCGCTGATGCTGGAATTAATGATGCGAAAATCGTGGCCGGTCTGTTGCAAACGGACTTCAAGCAGGGCCACCCAGGACTGATCGCGGTTCATTCCATAACCCGCGCTGAGACTGTCGCCCAGTATCAACATGACTGGTGGATCGGCAGAAAAGACAATCTGTGGTATAAACCCGAAAATTGATAACAGAAGCGATAAAATAACTTTCATGAAAACTCCAGAATTCGCACTCAAAGCAGACAAGCTGACAAAAATCGTAAGCAGCCCCGAAGGCATGCTGACCATACTAGACCAGGTCAGTCTGCAAGTCAGTTATGGTGAACGAATTGCCATCATCGGCGCGTCAGGTGCCGGTAAATCCACCTTGCTGGGTTTGCTGGCCGGCCTGGATCTTCCATCATCGGGGGACGTCTGGCTGGGCGCGAACAAACTGACCGACCTGGATGAAGATGGCCGGGCAGCATTGCGCGCGAATGAAGTCGGCTTTGTATTCCAGTCTTTCCATCTGATCCCTTCGCTGACGGCTTTGGAGAATGTAATGCTCCCTCTGGAACTTGCAAGGCATGACCAGGCGGCAGAAGAGGCCATGCAGGCATTGAAAAATGTTGGTTTGGGAGAACGGTCCGGTCACTACCCCCGGCAACTTTCAGGCGGGGAAAAGCAACGGGTCGCGATCGCACGCGCCTATGTCATACGGCCCACCGTCCTGTTCGCAGATGAACCAACCGGCAACCTGGACCAACGCACCGGTGAAATCATCATCGACATCCTGTTCAGAATGAACGAGGAGTACGGCACCACACTGGTTCTGGTCAGCCACAACATGACGCTTGCGCATCGCTGTGACCGCGTGATTCAAATGGATGCGGGTAAAATCACCCAAACAAGCTCACCGCGTACACCAGCAGACACTGAGGATTCAGCTTGAGCACGCTGTCCTTCGCCTGGCGTTTTTTGATCCGGGACTGGAAGTCCGGTGAGCTTTCGGTGTTGATTATAGCTTTGAGCATTGCTGTTACGTCGCTCACTGCGGTGGCATTTTTGACCGACCGCGTCGGACACGCCGTTGAATTACGGGCTGCGGAATCTCTGGCTGCTGACCTGCGGCTCGGTTCGAGCCAGCCGTTGTCTGAAACCTATATTGAATTGGCAATTGAAACTGGTCTGCAGACAGCCCAAATGGCTACGCTGCCAAGCGTGATTTTTGCAGGTGAGCGCAATACACTTGCCGCGATTCGCGCAGTGACGCCTGAATATCCTCTGAGGGGAGAGCTCAAAACATCTGCAAAGCTACTGGCCGGTGCGAAAGCAACACAAGAAATCCCGGCCCGTGGAGAAGCCTGGGCAACAACGCGGCTGTTAGCCCGGCTCGGCGCAGATACGGGGCAGACTATAACCGTTGGCAAGGCCACACTGAAAATTACCCGGGTGCTCGATTTCAGGCCCGACCAGGGCTGGCAGTTCGTTGACCTGGCACCGACACTGCTGATCAACATGCAGGATTTGGACAGCACTACACTCATTCAGCCAGGCAGCCGGGTCAGTTACCGAATGTTGTTTGCCGGCCCACGAACCACCGTCAACGAGTTCAAACCTGTGCTTGAAGCTCAACTGTCTCAGGGCGAGCGCCTGAGTGACATCCAGGATACAAACCCTCAAATCCGTTCCGCAATGGATCGTTCCGGTCGTTTTTTGAACCTGGCTTCACTGGTCAGCGTGCTGCTGGCGGCGGTCGCCGTTGCAATGGCCGCGAGGCGTTATGCCGTTCGTCACCGTGACCGGATAGCCTTGTTGAAGTGTCTTGGAGCACAACAGGCGTTCATACTGCGTTTGAACCTGCTTCAGCTACTGATGCTGACACTGATTGGTGCCACAATCGGCATCATGCTTGGATATCTTGCACAGGAAGGGCTGGCCTGGGTGGCCCGCGACCTGATTGCCCAGGAATTGCCGGCACCCGGGGCCAGCCCCGCTCTTCTGGGCCTGGTTACCGCGTTTTTCATTCTCTGCGGGTTTGCGCTTCCGGATTTGATCCAAATGGGTAAAACACCGGTTTTACGTGTTCTCAGGCATGATGTAGAACCGCCGCCGTTGCGTTATGGGATCAGTTACCTTGCCGGCGCGTTCGCTGTTTTGGCGCTTTTACAATGGATGATGAATGACATCCGCTTGGTCCTCGGCATTGCGGCCGGTACAGCCGGTACTTTTGCAATTCTCGGGCTTGCGGGCTGGCTGCTGGTGAAAGCCACCGGCCAGTTCAGAAGCGTGGGCGGTGTTGCCTGGCGCTACGGGCTTGCCAACCTGAGCCGCCGCGGGCGGGAAAGCATCGTACAGGTGGTTGCGTTTGGTATCGGCTTGATGGTGCTGATGCTGCTAACCCTGGTCAGAAATGACCTGATGGACACCTGGCGTGCCAGTTTGCCGGATGATGCGCCGAACCAGTTCATGATTAACATCCAGCCCCATGAAGTTGAACCCATGCAGAGGTTCCTGGCAGCAAAAGGCCTGCAGGTTCCCAGGTTTGTGCCGATGGTCAGAGCCCGCATGACCTCGATAAACGGTGAAGACGTCAACCAGATCAGCTTCGAGGACCCACAGGGCGAGCGCTGGGCAAAACGTGAGTCCAACCTGAGCTTTAGTGACGAGATACAGATCGGTAACGAACTGACCGAGGGCGTCTGGTGGCAACCGGGGAGTTATGTGACCGAAGTTTCCGTCGAGCAGGATTTCGGTAGGGAACTCGGCGTCAAACTGGGTGACAGGATTGATTTTGATATTGCCGGTGAACCGGTCAGCGCAACGGTAACGAGCTTCAGAACCATCGAATGGGATACATTCCGACCCAACTTCTTTATGGTCTTTTCACCATATACACTGAAGGATTACCCCGCCAGTTACATTTCAGCGCTTTATGCCACGGAGGATCAAAACAGTAAACTGATTGACTTGATGCGCGAGTTTCCCAGCGTGACGGTGATCGATCTTGATGCATCCTTAGCGCAGGTGCGTGATGTTATGGATAAGGCATCACTTGCTGTACAGGCGGTATTTGTGTTTACCCTGTTTGCCGGTCTGGCCGTGTTGTGGGCAGCGGTACAGTCAAGCCTGGACGAGCGCAGCTTTGAGAGTGCCATCCTGCGCACCTTGGGTGCTTCCCGAAACCGCGTGTTGAGCGGTGTGGCTGCTGAGTTTATTGCGATTGGCTTGTTGGCGGGACTACTGGCTGCCACCGGCGCCAGCCTTGCCGCCTGGCATCTTGCGGTCAATGTCTACGAGCTTGAGTATCATTTCAGCATGGCCCTGTGGCTCGCGGGGCCCATTCTGGGCATGGTGTTTGTAGGTGTCAGCGGTCTGATCGCAACCTGGAGGGTGATTACCCATGCCCCGATCAGCGTTTTGAGAGCCGCTTAAGAACGAGCGGGCAAAAGACCTGGTGATGTTCGCTAATCGTTGCCAGGTCCATCAGCACCGCCTGAACCTGTACAATCTCTAACTCCATTTTGAAACAGATTATCAGAGATGCAGCCAAACATCGTTAGCCAACCCGAACTCTCCGCCAATGGTAAGCAAAAAATAGAATGGGTTCGCCGCAACATGCCAATCCTGCGGCAATTGGAAGCAGAATTTAGTCAACTGAAGCCATTTGCAGGTAAGCGAGTTCTGGTGTGCGTACACCTGGAAGCAAAAACCGCATACCTTGCACTGGTAATGGCGGCAGGTGGTGCGCGGGTCGCGGTCACCGGTAGCAATCCCGGCTCTACCAAGGATGAAATCGTCGCGGCGTTGGATGAAGCGGGTCTGCATGTGTACGCCCGACATGGTGAGAGCCTGCAAGAAATGCAACATCACATGGGTCTGGCGTTGGAAATTCGACCGCACCTGGTAATTGACGACGGCGGTGACATTGTTGAACTCCTGCATGGCAGTCACCGGCATTTGAGTTCTGATGTGGTGGGTGTCTGCGAGGAAACCACCACCGGTGTGTTACGGGCCCGCAAACGTGCGCTAGCGGGCGGGCTTGATTTCCCAATCATGCTGATCAATGAAGCACGCTGCAAGTACCTGTTTGACAATGTCCACGGAACCGGCCAGTCGGTTTGGGATGCCATCATGCGCAGCACCAACCTGCTCCTGGCAGGCAAGACAATCACCATTATCGGTTTTGGCTGGTGTGGCCGGGGTTGTGCGTTGAGGGCCGCAGGTCTCGGCGCAAGAGTCATTGTCTGTGAGGTGGATGCAGTCAAGGCCGCTGACGCTGCAATGACCGGT
>Ga0114950_10004304_pt1 | contig 11042 bp, 9 predicted proteins | sample N075metaG_FD_83503 | JGI IMG/M metagenome (GOLD analysis project Ga0114950, IMG submission 83503) | Deep subsurface microbial communities from Kermadec Trench to uncover new lineages of life (NeLLi) - N075 metaG | ecosystem: Environmental > Aquatic > Marine > Ocean trench > Sediment | place... | reverse complement strand
CGCACGGCGAGCGCCACCGCGTCACCCGCCGCCCCCGAGTAGGGCAGGATCGTGGCGACGGGTCCGAAGACCTCGTCGGAGTGGATCACGGCCGCCTCCGGGTCGCGCGCGACGAGGAGCGTCGGCGCCACGAAGCAGCCGGTCTCCGCGATCGGGTCCGCGCCGCCGCAAGCGACGTCGCACACCGCCGCGAGCCGTTCGATCCCCGCGCGCACGTCCGCGAGCTGGGCGGTATTCACCAGGGGACCCATCCTGTGCGCGGCGTCCGCGGGGTCGCCGACGGCGGTGCGCGCGAGCTCGGCGACGAGGTCCTCCGTGACGGCAGGGACGCGATCCTGCGGGACGAGGATGCGCCGCACCGCCGTACACTTCTGCCCCGCCTTCTGCGTCATGTCGAGGGCGACGTACTTCAGGAAGATTCCGTACGTGTCCGACTCGGCGTCGACGTCCGGGGCGAGCACCGCGGAGTTGAGGGAATCGGCCTCGATGTTCACCCGGACGTTCCGCTCCACGAGGTTCGGAATGCCGCGGATGAGGGCGCCGGTGCGCGCGGAGCCCGTGAACGCCACGCAGTCGAGCGGCTCGAGCCGGGTGAGCAGGTCGCCGACGCTGCCAGCGATGAACTGAAAAGCACCCTCGGGCAGGATGCCGCTCGCCACGATGATCCGCGCGATGCGCCAGGCGAGCATCGCGGTCGACGTGCCCGGCTTCTCGATGACGGGGACGCCGGCGAGCAGCGCGCAGGCCGCCTTCTCCAGCATGCCCCAGGCAGGGAAGTTGAAGGCATTGATATGAACCGCGACCCCGGGCCGCGTCATCCAGACGTGCTGCCCGGAAAAGCGGGCCGTGCGACCGAGCTGGATCGGGTCGCCGTCGACGAGGAAGGGCCGGTCGCCGAGTCCGTTGGCAATGCGCGCGTACGCGGCGAGCGTGCCCGTCGCGCCGTCGATGTCGAACTTCGCGTCGCCGCGCGTGTTGCCCCCGTTCGCGGTCCCGATGCCGATCAGCTCCTCGCGGTGCTCGTGGATCACCGCCGAGAGGTCCTTCAGCAGCCCTCCGCGCTCGACGAAAGTCAGGGCGCGGAGCGCCGGACCGCCGACCCCGCGGGCGTGGTCGAGGACGGCCTGGAAGTCGATCCCCTCCGAGGACACCTCGGCGAGGGCCGCGCCCGTCGTCGGGTTCGAGAGCACCGTGGGCTGCCCCGTGCCGGTCTGCCACTTTCCGGCGACGTAGCTGTCGAGCGTCTGCATGGCTGTCTCGGATTCAGGTGCGGCGCGCCGGGTCGAGGCCCCCTCGCGGGCGCTCTCCCACGGGGTGAGACCGCGCGGAGGGCGGTCACGGTCCGATCGGGGGCGAACACTCTAGCGGCTCCCGCGGCGGGGCGCGACTCCCGCGGCGGCGCGGCACTCCCGCGGCGGCGCGACATGCCCGCGGTAACGGGCCGTGCAGCGCGCCACGTCGTGCAGCGCGCCACGCCGTGCAGCGCGCCACGCCGTGCAGCGCGCCACATGGAAGAGTCGCCGTTTGGCGATTTCAGGAAATGCCGGCGGCAACCCGGCGCAGGGTCGGGCAGTCCCCTGCTTCAGCGCCATGCTCCCCACGATCCTCCTCGCCGGCTTCGGCTTCCTGCTCCTGCTCACGCTCATCGGCCTCGCCCTCATCCGAGGCTTCCGCCGCGGGACGAATGGCGGTGCGCCCCGGGTGCTCAGCGGGCTCCTGCTCTTCGGCGGCACGCTGGTACTCGGCCTCCTCGCGATGATCTTCACGGCGGTGCTGCTCGCCGTCGCCGTCGTCACGATCGTCGTCGAGCACGGTCCCGTTCGTTCCATCGAGATCGTGCGCACGGCCGACCCCGACGATCCCGCTTCGAGCGCACTCGAGGGCCTCTTGCAAGCGGGACTGGACCCGCGCTATCCGGTACACGTCCTCGTCGAGTACCGCGGCGACTACGACAGCGTGCGGCTCGCGCGCTGGCTCGAGCGCAAGACCGGTGGCGACGTCGAGCTCGTGGAGGAGACCCCGGTCGCGGGCTTCGCCGGCCGTCTGACGCGCCTGGACTTCGGCCTGAGCATCTCCCGCCGGGAGCTGCGCAAGCTCGAGCGGGAGTTCGAGCGCGAAGTGCCGCTGCTCGATTTTCCGCGAGGCTTCCGGGTGCAATTCCGGGATGCCACGGTCGCGACGTACTGAGCGACGTACTGAGCGGCGGCTCTCCTCTCTTGCCTTCCTAGCTCTACCGGTCCGTCATGACGGACCGGCAGAGCTAGGAAGGCAGGTGAGGAGAGGCAGGCAAGCAGGCACGGAGAGCGAGAAGACAGGGCCAGAGTGAACGGAATCGGGGCCAGCCCCGGCCTGTTCCCCGCTCCGCGTATCTGTCACTCTCCCCGGCATGGAGACTGGCGGGATCGCGGCGGCGCGCTGGCTGCCCCAGGGGACGTTCGCGGACCGGGTCGCCGTCGTCACCGGCGGTGGAACGGGGCTCGGGCTCGAGATCAGCCGCGGGCTGGCGGCGCTCGGCGCGACGGTGGTGATCGCGTCGCGCAACGCCGGACACCACGAAGCGTTCCGGGCCGAGGCCGGCGAACGCGGGTGGCGGACCGAGGCGATCGTGCTCGACGTGCGCGAGGCACAGCGCGTCCGTGAAGCGGCCCGGGGCATCCTCGAGCGCCACGGTCGCGTCGACATCCTCGTCAACAACGCCGCCGGCAACTTCGTCTGTCCCGCGGAGCGACTGTCGACGAACGCCTGGCGCTCCGTGCTCGGCATCGTGCTCGACGGCACGTTCCACTGCTCGAAGTACTTCGGCCGCGCGATGCTGGCCGCCGGGAGCGGCGTGATGCTCAACGTCGTGGCGACCTACGCCTGGACCGGGATGCCGGGTGTCGTGCACTCGGCGAGCGCCAAGGCGGGCGTGCTCGCCATGACGAAGACGCTGGCCGCCGAGTGGGCCGGTCGCGGGGTGCGCGTCAACGCGATCGCGCCGGGCCCCTTCCAGACCGAGGGCGCGGCGCGGAACCTGTGGCCGGATCCCGAGACCGAACGCCGGATGCTCGCGCAGATCCCGCAGGGACGATTCATCGACCGCGACGAGGTCGCCGCGCACTGCCTCTACCTGCTCTCTCCGGCCTGCGAGTCGGTGACCGGCGAGTGCCTGGTCGTCGACGGCGGTCTCTCGCTCGCGGCCGGGCGCATGTGGGCGCCGGGCGAGCGCGTCCAACGCCGGCCGGGGACGAAGTCGTGAGTTCCGTGCCGGGGGACCGCGGGCAGCTCTCGACCGAAGCGATCCATCCCGCGAGCGAGGCGCTCGATCGGATGTCGGTCAGCGCGGCAGTCGAGCTCATGACCCGCGAGGACAGCGGCGTCGCGGAGGCCGTCGACGCTGCGCGGGCGGACATCGCAGCCGCGATCGAGCTGGTCGTCGATCGTCTGCGGGCGGGCGGACGGCTCATCTACGTCGGTGCGGGGACGAGCGGCCGGCTGGGGATGCTGGACGCGGCGGAGTGTCCGCCGACGTTTCAGTCGAGCCCGGAGCTCGTGCAGGGCGTGATCGCCGGTGGCGAGCGCGCGCTCCTCCACGCGGTCGAAGGCGCGGAGGACTCGCGCGAAGACGGCGCGACAATGATGGCAGCGCGCGGCATCGGCCCGGCGGACGTCGTGTTCGGCATCACGGCGGGCGGCACGACACCCTACGTCCACGGCGCGCTCGAGGCCGCCAGGGCACGCGGCGCAAGGACGGTGTTCTTCGCGTGCGTAGCACGCGCCGAGGTACCGGACACCGCGGACGTCAGCATCCGCGTCCTGACCGGCCCCGAGGTCATCGCGGGCAGCACGCGCCTCAAGGCGGGTACGGCGACGAAGATGGTGCTCAACATGGTCAGCACGCTCACGATGGTTCAGCTCGGCAAAGTGCACGGCAACCTCATGGTCGACGTGAACACGGCCGGCAGCGAGAAACTCCAGGATCGCGGCGAGCGCCTCGTCCAGCACATCGCCGCCATGTCCCGCGACGAAGCCCGATCCCTCCTCATCCGCGCTTCGGGCTCCGTCAAGCTCGCGGTCCTCGTGCACCTCCGCGGCCTGAACGTGGACGAAGCCAGCGCGCGGCTTCGCGCCGCGGGCGGCCACCTGCGCCGCGCCCTGGAGCACGCGCCGTGAACAGCCGCCGCCCTACCGCTGCTCTCCCTCGCCTCCTGCGCAACGGCCCCCGAGCCCGCCATGCGACGCCCCGTCCTCACCCTCTCGATCGTCGCCCGCGACCCGCGGTACCGGGGAGCTCGGCGCCGCCGTGCAGTCCCACGGGTTCGGCCTCGGTGCCCTCGTGCCGTGGGCCGAGGCCGGAGTCGACGCCGTCGTTCGTGAACGTGCCCTTCGGCCCGCGGGGTCTCGAGCTCATGCGCGCGGGAAGCGCCGCGGAGCGAGCACTCGCCACCCTCGTGGCGAGCGACGAGGGCGAAGCCGTGCCCTTGTTCGAGCGCACCTTCGCCGCGGACGCGAACTGGATCCTCCTCCCGCGGCGCCGGCCCGCCGCCGGACCCGTCGACGCGGAGACGGTGGCCGCCATCCTCGCGCGCGGCGGACACTGAGCGCGCGGTCCTGTTCCGGCCGCTGCCTTCACCGCGCGAGCAGTTCCCGCACGATCGGGTCGACCGCCTCCGCGATCAGAGCGTGCGCCCGGACGTTGATGTGCTTGTCCCCGTCCCAGTACAGCGGCTCCTCCACACGCCGAAAGACAGGCCGCAAGTCCACTCCAGCCACGCCCTCCAGCTCCAGCCACTCGAGCCACCGGTCCGCGATGAAATCACTCGCGGATAGACTCTCCGGGCCGATCTCCACCCCAGCCATGAGCTCCTTCGCCTGCGCTTCGAAGATCGCGGGCTGACCACGCGAAGGCGGCGGCAGGTACACGCAGACGAGCCTGGCACCGAGCTCCCGGCAACGCTCGCGCACCTCGACGGTAATCGCCGCGATCGTGCCCACCGCGATCGCGATGTCCTCCTCGTTGCTGTGGAAGAAGAGCGCCTGCTGCAACTCCTGGGGCACGATCCCATCCACGCCCTTTCCGACCGGCAGCTTTCGGAGCGGTCCACGTGGGGGCCGGCGACGCTCGAAGTGCCGTTGCAGGACCATCATCGAGCTGAAGTCGTTCCCCCCGTACACCACCATCACGAACACGTCCGGCGCCAGCTCGCCGAACCGCTCGATCGTGCCCAGGTAGTTGTGCGGGCCGTACCCTCCCTGAGCGGCGTTCACGACGTCGACACTTCCCAACTCCGCGTCGTCCGCCAGACGCTGCTCGAGCACGTTCGGGAAGCTCTCCACGTTGTTGCAGACACCCGCGATATGCGAGTCCCCCGCGACCAGGATGCGAAGCCCCGCAGCCGTCGCCGGCACATCCTCGTCCTCGTGAAGGCCCTGGGCGTTCGTTCGAAGCCTGAACTCCCCGTCCGGATGCTCCGCCCACTTCATCCTCGCGGTCCAGTTCGGGTGGTGGAGAAAGTACGCCACGGGATCGTAGCGGTGCCGCTTCCCATGCCGGAGCCCGGGGAAGTAGATCGCGGCCGTCGCCTCGTCGAGCGGCTCGCGCACGAGCGGAGGCGGCCAGTCGGCGTCCGTCCGATCCGGTTGAGACGCGTCCGCCCCGAGCCGCCGGCGCTCGAGCAACTCGATGATCTCCGCCGTAGTGTCGATCACATCCACCGTCTGCGGAGCCGGCCGGTAGGCGCGCAAGAAGACCCACCCGGCGAGGACGCTCGCGGCGGTAGACACGAGGAGGACGAGCAGCCGCCCGCGCGTGAGACCCCTCCGGCTCACCAGGTCCGGCTCAGGTCCCCGAGGACATGAGACGCATTTGAACGCGGACGAGAAAAGACTCCCACTCGAAGGCCGGGCCGGGGTCCTGCTTGTTCTTCGAGACATGGAGGTGCCCCAGGATGCCGGAGTAGGCGCGCCACTCCGCATCGGACATCACCGTGGTCCGCACGCGCCCCCGCGCGTCGCGCGGCACCGTGGGCTCCAGGTTCGGGAAGATCTGGCACAGCGCGGCCGTGAGCTTGACGAGCGAATCGTACTGTTCCGGCGTGAAGTCGTACTGCTCGCGGACCTCGCCTTGAATGCGGGCCCGGATCCGTTCGTCGCGCGCCGGCCGACCGACGAATCCGAGTGTCCGTACGCCCGACTCCTCGACCCAGGCCGGGATGCGGATCCGCGTACCTTTCCAGTCGCGCGAGTACCACGTCTCGAGCTCGGCAACCTTGCTCAGCTGCCATGCGCCCATGTTTGCGATCTCGATACCGATCGATCGCGGATTGGCCTTGGCCGCGTGCCAGGCCTGGTCACGCAGATCCAGGGTCTGGTAGATCGTGCCGTCGATGTCGAGCATGAAGTGCACGGAGAGCCCGCGCCGGTCGTGAAGGACCTTGAAGCACGAGCGGGAGAGCCCGGCGACGTCGTAGTGCAGGACGAACTGGTCGACGACCTCTCCCAGGGCGTCGATGTCGTTCGACCCGGCGGGGAAGAGCACGGTCACCCCTTCACTGCGCGTCTCCCGCCCGGGGGTGTAGCGCAGCTTCCCGACGCGTGGGGGCTTCTTGACGGATCTCGGCGGCGACCCGAAGTGGAAGTCCGTCTGATAAGCATCGTAGCCATCGGGATCCGTCCACAGAACGACGGGCGCTCCGATGGAATACCGCTGTCCACAGATGACGATCTCGTCTCCCACCTCGGGGAGGTCTCGTCTTCCGATCGAGTCCATATCGAGCCTGCCCCTCGTGCTGGCACAGGAGCCGAGGACCAGGAGGAGCATCGCCAAGGAGAGCTTCATCCCCGCAGCATACCGGTGCCCGACGGCTGTTTGGAGCGCGAACCAGGCCGGGCCGCCTGCCCGGCGGGCGAGGCCGCGCGGGAGGGACTCGACTCGAGCTGGTGCGGGCCGGGCCCTCAAGTCCCCGCGATCTGCCCCCCGCAAGAAGAGCCGCTCCCCGCCGTGCAACCGAAGCAGTGCCGGCCGGTGACGATTCGTCGGTGCTCGAGCAGCGCTAGCTCGAACTCGGCGAGGTGGCGCGGCGCGCCATAGCCCACGGAGAGGTCGAGCATCTGGTTGAAATCGCAATCGTAGAGCGCCCCGTCCCACCCGACGGACAGGGTGTTCCTGCACATGACGCCGGTCGCGGCCGAGAGGTTGAAGGCGTCCACGAGGCGCTGCATGTAGGTCTGCAGGTTGCCGGAGTTCTCGAGCCACTCGAGGTAGCGGCTGATCGGCATGTTCGTGATCGAGATGAGGGCACTGAAGTCGATGTCGAAGCGGCGCTTCAGCTCGCGCTTCCACTCGGCCTCGAGCGAAGCCTGCCCGGCGGGGAGGAACGCACCGACCGGGTTCGTGACGATGACGAGCCGGAGGCCGGTCCCGTCCTTGCCGTACCCCAGCGCGTTCAGACGCCTCAGGGCCTCCAGCGAGGCGTCGAAGACCCCTTCGCCGCGCTGCCTGTCCGTGCTGACCTGGCGGTAGTGCGGCAGCGAACAGACGACCTCGACGCTGTGCTCCGCGAAGAACCGCGGGAGGTGCTCGTGGCTCGGCGTGAGCAGGATCGTGAGATTGCAACGATCGATGACGTGCCGACCGAGTCGCCGCGACTCCTCCACGATGAATTCGAATTCGGGGCAGAGCTCGGGCGCGCCGCCCGTGATGTCCACCGTCGGAATCTCCGTGCGGGCGAGCACGCGCATGGCGAGCTCAGCGGTCGCGCGCGACATGTTCTCCCGCCGATCCGGGCCGGCGTCGACGTGGCAGTGCGAGCAGGTCTGGTTGCAGACGCGCCCCAGGTTCAGTTGCAGGATATCGATGCCGGTGGCCGCGAGTGGAGGCCCACCCCCCGCGGCGAGGTGCCGATCGAAGTCCCCGCCGAGCCCGTCCCGAACCTCGACGCTGGAGAGGAGCTCGATCTGCCGCGCGGGCTCCGCGAGCGGGGACCCTGCGCGCTGCAGCGTCGGACGCACTCGTATCCCGAGGTTTGCCGGGCGCGCGTTCGTCTCTACCTCGCTCACGGTCACATCCCGAGCTTGTCGGCTACTTTGCGCATCTGCACCCCGTGCACGAGGGCCGCTCCACCCTTGATGGCGGCGGCGACGTGCACGACCTCGGTGAGCTGCTCGATGTCGCAGCCCTTCGAGAGCGAGTCCTGGGTGTAAGCATCGATGCAATAGGGGCATTGCACGGCGTGGGCGACGCCGAGGGCGATGAGGGACTTCTCGCGCGCCGTGAGGGCCCCGTCCTGGAACACCGCGCCGTACCAGTCGAAGAACTTCTGCCCGAGCTCGCCCGCGTGGTCGGCGATGTCGTGGAACTTCGCAAGGTCGACGGGGTCGTAGTAGGTGTCCATATATTGGGGCGGGGGGCTCCAGGAGAGGATCCCCGAACCGCCCGGACAGCGCAAGCCTCACGGGTTCCTTCGCCGGGCGCGAGCGCGAGTGACCGGATTTGCACGTTTCCGGCAGGTCCCCCGCAACTCGCCGCGTCCGTGGCGGTCCATACGCGTGAAGACCGTACGCGTCATGGGCGCTTCGCTCGTCGGGACCTGCGCCGAGATCGTGACGATCGAGGCGCGGTTCACCGGAAAGGACCGCGGGCGGACCGAAGTCGTGCTGACGGGCCTCCCGGACCCGGTCATCCGGGAGAGCCGCGGCCGGCTCGTGTGCGCCCTCGCGGAGAACGGCCTCAGGTTGCCGCCGGGGCAACTTTTCCTGAACCTCGTGCCCGCGGGCCGCAAGAAGTCGGGCGAGATCCTCGACCTTGCCCTCGTCCTGGGCGCCGCCGGGGCGGGCGGCCACCTCGACGCGCGCGCGCTGCAGGGCATCCTGTTCCTGGGCGAGGTCGGCATCGACGGCACCCTGCACGCGGTGCCGGGCGGACTCGCCGCGGCGCTCGCGGCGCGGGAGGCCGGCATCGGACGCGTGATCGCCCCGGGCGCGACGGCGGAGGAGGCGGCGTGCGTCCCCGGGCTCGAGGTATGGGTCGCGGGGCACCTCTCGCGCGTCCTCGCACACCTCACTCACAAGGAGCCGGTGCTCCCTCGCGCGCGCGCGCCGGAACCCCTGCACGGCAGGCCCGACGGACCCTCGCTGGACGACGTGCGCGGCCAGGCGGCCGCGAAGTACGCGCTCGCCGTCGCCGCGGCGGGAGGTCACGGCATCCTGTTCATCGGTCCGCCGGGCGCGGGCAAGTCGATGCTCGCGCGGCGCCTCCTCAGCCTGCTCGAGGCGCCCGACCAGGACGAGCGGCTGGAGATCACGCGCGCACTCTCGGCCTCGGGACGCTGGCCGGGTGGGCTCGCGACGACGCGACCGTTCCGGGCGCCCCACCACACGACGAGCTACGCGGGGCTCGTCGGCGGCGGCCCGCGCCTCACGCCGGGGGAGATCACGCTCGCCCACCGGGGCGTGCTCTTCCTCGACGAGCTGCCCGAGTTCCGACGCGAGGCGCTCGAGGCATTGCGCCAACCGCTGGAGTCGGGCACGGTCCTCATCGCGCGGGCGGAGCGGCGGGTCGAGCTGCCGGCGCGTTTCCAGCTCGTCGCCGCGATGAACCCCTGTCCCTGCGGCTACCTCGGGCACGCCCGCGTGCCCTGCTCCTGCCCGCCGAGCCACGTCGCCCGCTACCGGCGCCGGATCTCGGGCCCGCTCCTCGACCGCATCGACCTCCGCATCGAGGTGGCGCCGCCGACACTCGACGACATCGTCCCTCTCCGAGCGAGCGGAGACCGGTCTGGCTCGCACTCACCGGGCGAGGCGTCCGAGCAGGACCTCCGGCGCTCCGTCGAGCGCGCGCGCGCGATCCGGCGCAGCCGGGGCTCCGCGGTGCGCAACGTGGACCTGGACGGCGCCGACCTCGACCGCCTGGCCCCGGTCGAAGGCGAGGCCCGCGCCCTGCTCGCCGCCGCGGCCGGGCGCCGCGACCTCTCCGCGCGCGCCCTCCAGTCGCTGCGACGCGTCGCGCGCACGGTGGCCGACCTCGAGGGCACCGAGCACGTGACCTCGTCGCACATCGCCCAGGCACTGGCGCTACGCGCCCCGATCTGACGGATGCTTCCCCTCTCCTCCCCTCCCCTCTCCGTTCCGTTCCGTTCCGTTCCTGCGCTTCCTGTCTTCCTGCTATGTCTGCTTCTGGTCAGGCACGGGCGGACACCCATGCCTGACCAGAAGCAGACATAGCAGGAAGACAGGAAGCGCAGGAAGGGAACGGAACGGAATGGGGGAAGAAGGAGTTTCCTCGTATCACTCGTGCCGCAGCGCCTCGACGGGATCCATGTTGGCGGCGCGCCAAGCCGGGTAGAGACCGAAGATGATGCCCGTCGCCACCGAGATGCCGAAGGCGAGGAGCGGCGCCTGCACTGTCACGATCGTCTTCATCTTCGCGAAGTGCTCCACGCCGAGCGGGATCGCGAGCCCCAGGGCTACGCCGGCGAGCCCGCCCCCGGCCGAGAGTACGACCGTCTCCACCAGGAACTGCGTGATGATGTGATGCCGCTTGGCGCCGAGCGCGCGGCGGACTCCGATCTCGCGCGTGCGCTCGGTCACCGTGGCGAGCATCACGTTCATGATGCCGATGCCGCCCACGAGCAGGCTGATTCCGGCGATGCTCCCGAGCACGATGTTGAAGATGCGCTTCGTCTCTTCGGCGCGCATGAGGAGCTCGAGCGGCACGATGACTTCATAGTCCCGCTGCTCGTGGTTGCGGGCCAGCATCGCGCGGCAGGCGTTGGCGACGAACGGCACGTCGGCGGCGCGCGCGACGTCGACGACGATCTCGTGCAGCTCGACCGATTCCATCTCCCGGCTGCCGCTCCGGATCTTCACCTGCATGCCACCGAATCGTTTGCGGCCGGTCGCGAGCGGAATGAACACCTCGCCGCCGACCTCGATGCCCGGTTTGGGAGCATCGTCGGAGAGCGGGACGCGCGGGAGCATCGCGCCCACGACGGTGAAGTACTCCGACCCGATCCGCACGCGCTCATCGATGCAGGACTTGAACGGGAAGAGGAAACGCGCGACCT
>Ga0114950_10004303_pt1 | contig 11043 bp, 7 predicted proteins | sample N075metaG_FD_83503 | JGI IMG/M metagenome (GOLD analysis project Ga0114950, IMG submission 83503) | Deep subsurface microbial communities from Kermadec Trench to uncover new lineages of life (NeLLi) - N075 metaG | ecosystem: Environmental > Aquatic > Marine > Ocean trench > Sediment | place... | reverse complement strand
TGGCGAGGTCCTGGTCGTTGGCCGCGGCGATGACCTCGTCGTCGCGGATCGAACCGCCGGGCTGGATCACGGCGGTGATGCCGGCGGCCGCGGCCGCCAGCAGGCCGTCGGCGAAGGGGAAGAACGCGTCGGAGGCGACCACCGCGCCGGCCGCGCGGCTGGTGGCGTCTCCGGCGGCCCGGGCCGCCTCCTCGGCCTTCCAGGCGGCGATGCGGGCGGAGTCGATGCGGCTCATCTGACCGGCGCCGACCCCCACCGTGGCGCCGTCCTTGGCGTAGACGATGGCGTTGGATTTGACATGTTTGCAGATGGTGAAAGCAAATAGTAAGTCGTTGATTTCTTTAGGACCGGGCGTTCGTTTGGTCACCACTTTCAAGTCATCCGCCGTGACCCGCGCCGAATCCCGGCCTTGCACCAGCAAGCCGCCGGCCACGGTCCGCACGGTCGGCGCCGCGGCGGCCGGGTCCGGCATGGCGCCGGTCAGCAGAACGCGCAGATTGGCCTTCTCGGCGAGCGTCGCGCGGGCCGCCGCGTCGGCGTCGGGCGCGATCACCACTTCAGCAAACAACTTGATTATCTCCTTGGCAAATTCCAGATCGATCGTTCGGTTGGTGGCGATGATGCCGCCGAAGGCGCTGAGGGGGTCGCAAGCCAGGGCGCGGCGGTAGGCTTGCGCCGGGTCGTCGGCCAGCGCCACGCCGCACGGATTGGCGTGCTTGATGATGGCCACGGCGGGCCGGTCGAACTCGGCGACCAGCTCGAACGCCGCGTCGGTATCGTTGAGATTGTTGTAGCTGAGCTCCTTGCCCTGAATCTGCTCGGCGCTCGCCACGCCGAGTCGTTGCGGTGACGTAACGTAGAAGGCCGCGCTCTGGTGCGGGTTCTCGCCGTAGCGCAGATTTTGTTTGCGCCGTCCCGCGATGACCAGGCGCTCCGGCAACGCGTCGCCCGCCTGCCCGGCGAACCACTGGGAAATGGCGCCATCGTAGGCCCCGGTGCGGGCGAACGCCGTGGCGGCGAGGCGGCGGCGCAAGTCCGCCGACACCGCGCCGCCGTGGGCGCGCATGTCGTCCATCACCGCGCCGTAATCGTCCGGGTCCGTGACCACGGCGACGAAGGCGTGGTTCTTGGCGGCCGAACGGATCATGGCCGGGCCGCCGATGTCGATATTCTCGACACAGGTGTCGAAATCGGCGCCGCCCGCCACGGTCTCCTCGAAAGGGTAAAGATTGACCACCACCAGGTCGATGGCGCCGATGCCATGTTCCGCCATCGCCGCGCGGTGCGCCGCGAGGTCGCGCCGGGCCAGGATTCCGCCGTGGATGGTGGGGTGCAGGGTCTTGACCCGCCCGTCCATCATCTCCGGCGCGCCGGTATGGTCGGACACTTCGGTGACCGCCACGCCGGCCTCGGTCAGCGCGCGCGCGGTGCCGCCGGTGGACAGGATCTCGACGCCGAAGGTGGCCAGGCATTGGCCCAGGTCGACCAATCCGGTCTTATCGGAAACGGAAAGCAGGGCCCGCTCGATGGGCTGGGCGTCGGACATGGCAGTTCTCGCGTGGTTGGTTCAGGTGGATGGTGGGCGGCGGCGAACGTTTCGAATTCGGAACATTCCGCGTGCGATACGATCACCGGGCCGCGGACGCCTGGCCGGCTCCGGGACCGGATTCGGCCGCGACGTGGAATTCCGGCACCAGCGCCTGGATCAGGGCCAGGGTCGTTTCCGTCTCATGCGCGTTGGCGCGCGCCGCCAGTTCGTCGAAGCGGCGCGCCAGGGACTCGGCGTCGGCGGCGCGCGGATTGGCGAGGCGGATCGCCCCGTGCGCGGTGGGCAGCAGCGATTCGCCGGCGTGGAACAGTTCCTCGTACAGCTTCTCGCCCGGCCTGAGCCCGATATATTCGATGGCCACGTCCTCGTCCGGGCGGCGGCCGGCCAGACGGATCATCTGGCGCGCCAGGTCCTGGATACGCACGGGCGGGCCCATGTCGAGCACGAAGATACGCCCGGCCGCCGCGCCGTCGTCCAGCCCCATGGCGCTGGCCTGCAGCACCAGTTCCACCGCCTCGCGCACGGTCATGAAATAGCGGGTGACGTCCGGGTGGGTCACGGTCAGCGGTCCGCCGCGCGCCAATTGCTCCTGGAACAACGGCACCACGGAACCGGTCGATCCCAGCACGTTGCCGAAGCGCACGGTGACAAAGCGCGTGCCGCCACCGGCCCGGTCGAGCGCTTGGCTATAGGCCTCGGCGAGGCGTTTGGTGGCGCCCATCACGTTGGTTGGATTGACTGCCTTGTCGGTCGAAATCTGCACCATGGCGAGCGCCCCGGCGGCGCGGCTGGCGTCGGCCACGTTGCGCGTGCCGAGGACGTTGGTCAGTACCGCCTCGCACGGGTTCGCCTCGGCCAGGGGCACATGCTTGAGCGCGGCGGCGTGGAACACCAGTTCGGGCGACTCGGTCGCGAAAACCCGCGCCAGGGCCGCGGCGTCGCGCACGTCGGCCAGCACCGCGCGGCGCGGCAGGTCCGGCGCCATTTCGCTCAATTCGCGATCGATCCGGTACAGATTGAACTCGCCGTTGTCGAGCAGCACCAGGCTCGCCGGACCAAGGCCCGCCACCTGACGCACCAGTTCGGACCCGATGGTGCCGCCGGCGCCGGTGACAAGCACGCGCCGCCCCGCGATCAAGCGCGCCATGGCGGCGCGGTCGAGCCGCGTCTGCGGCCGGCCCAGAAGGTCCTCCAAGGCCACCGGACGGGTTTTGACCCGGCCCGGCTCCTCGGTCTCGAAATCGGTCATCCGGGGCAGCCGCGCCAGGGTCATGCCCAGGGCGTCGGCGCGCTCCAGCAGCGCGCTCAGCGCCGCGCCGCCGATACTGTCATCGGTCACCAGGAGGCGTTGCGGGCGCTTGCCGGCGCGGCGCAATTTGGCCACCGCGCGCTCCAGCGACGCCACCGCGCCATAGACGCGCACGCCGTGAATATGACGCCCGTTATTGGCCGGGTCGTCGTCAAGCAGCCCGACCACGCGGTAGCGCCGGTCGGGACGGCGCATTTCGCGCAGGAACGCTTCCGCCGCGTCGCCCGCGCCGACCAGCAATACCGGCACCCGCGCGTCGTAGCCGCGGTCGGCGATCCCGGTCAGGCCGCGGTCCTTGATCAGCCGGTACAACATGCGCGGCCCGCCCAGCAGCAGCAACAGCACCAGCCAGTTGATCACCAGGGTCGAGCGCGGCATCAAATCGAGGCGGGTCAGGAAGAACATCGCCAGCAGGAACACCAGGATCGCCAAGGTCACCGCCTTGGTAATGGCGATCAGGTCGTTCAGCGAGGCATAGCGCCACACGCCGCGATACAGCCGCATGCCGACGAACACCCCGGCGCAGACCAGGGTGAAGACGATGGTGCCCTCGAGCAGGAAATGGCGGACCTGCGACCAGAAATCCTCGCCCAGGCGTAGGTATAGCGACAACACGAACGAGGCCGCCGCCATGAAGACGTCATGGGCGGCGGCGAAATGCGGTCGGTCGAAACGAAAACGGCGCGAAGCCATGGTCAGGACTGGCCCCCCGGGCGAGGCGGCCGGCGGGCCGCGCTTCGAAAATACCACAACAGCGCGGCCACCGACACCGCGGCGGCGCATAAAGCGGCGATCGTCGCGCCGGTCCCCGCCAGGCTCAGGGCGGCGCAAGAAACCAGCGCCGCGTTGCACGCAAGAACGGCGCGCACGGCGGCGGCGTGGCTCAGCCCGCCGTGCACCGCGCGCTGGTAGAAATGCTCGCGGTGGGCGCGCCAGATCGCTTCGCCGCGCAGCGCGCGGCGCGCCAATGTCCATGTCGCATCGGCCAGGAAATAGGCGGGCAGGATCAACGCGGCGGCCCACGCGCCGCGCCCCGCCAGGTCGAGCAGCAACCAACCCAGCATGAAGCCAAGCGGCACGCTGCCCACGTCGCCCAGGAAAATTCGCGCCGGATGCCAGTTCCACGGCAGAAAACCCACCGCCACCGCGACCAGCAGCAGCGCCGGCAACAGCGGCGCGCCCGCCAGCCCCGCGAGTCCCATGAGCCCCGCGAAACCGGCGATCAGGGCCACGCCTCCGGCGACGCAGGCGGTCTCGGCGCCGGCGATGCCGTCGATGCCATCCATGAAGTTGAACAGGTTGACGAACCACAGCCAGGCGATGGCCGCGGCCACGTGGTCGAGGGGCGCCGGCAGCCAGCCCTGAAACGCCAGGCCGGGCGGCACCGCGACCATCACCAGCGCCACCGCCGCGACCTGCGCCGCCAAGCGCGGTGGCGCACCGAGGCCCTTCACATCGTCGACCCAGGACACCAGCGCCAGGCCCAGCGCGCCGAGGAGCACCGGCGCGTTCGTCGTGGCCACGACGCTCAGCGCCATGGCCAGCGCCCAGGCAACCAGCGCCGCGCCGACCACGGCGATCCCGGCGCCGCGCGGCACCGGCGCGCCGTGGCTTGAGCGCGCGTTGGGATGGTCGAGGATGGCGCGCGCACGCAGCACCCCGCGCAAGGCGCCCGCGCCGGCCCAGGCCGCCGCCCCGGCGCCGGCCGCGAAAGCCGCGATGATCAGCCCGTCCATGCCCCCTTATAGCCGCGCGCCCCGGCCGGTAAAGCCCACGAAGCGGCCACGTCATCGCGGAACGCCCACTAAAGGTATTGTCACCCCGGAATGCCCGTCAGGGCATGTCCGGGGTCCCTCTCGCCAGCGGCACACATGGACCCCGGATTAAATCCGGGGTGAGGGTACTGGATTGGTAGGCTTCGCGCTTGACAACCCGGCGAGTCTCGATCATCGCTCACCGTGGCTTCGCGGGACCGTCTGGCTCCGTTGCCCGACACCACCATTTTGTTGAACAACTTCCGGGCCAAGGGGCCGCGCGGACGTGATCGGTACAAATCTCCACGATGAATTGGCGCCGGACGACGAGGCGGCGATCGAGGCGGGCCGGTTGCTGTTCGCGCAACCGTGCCTGTTCATGCGCGGCGTCGCCGAAATGGCGCAACTGCCTGTTATCGGCGTGGCCGAGGTCGCGTTCGCGGGACGCTCCAATGTCGGCAAGTCCAGCCTGATCAACGCGTTGTGCCGGCGCAAGGCGCTGGCGCGCATCTCCGACACGCCGGGACGCACGCAACAGATCAATTTCTTCGACCTGGGCGCGCGGCTGGTGATCGTCGACCTGCCGGGATATGGCTACGCGCGCGCGCCGAAAGCCGCCATCGCGGCATGGACCGAACTGGTGCGGGATTATCTCAAGGGTCGCCCCAACCTGCGCCGCGTGTGTCTGCTGATCGATGCCCGGCACGGAGTCAAGCCACCCGACCGCGACGTCATGGCGCTGCTCGATGACGCGGCGGTAAACTACCAGGTCGTGCTCACCAAGGCCGACAAGGTGAAGGCGGCGGCGCTGGAGGAGATACGCACAACGGTCGCGCGGGAACTCAAGAAGCACGCGGCGGCGCACCCGGAACTGGTCGTGACCAGCGCGCGCGACGGCGCCGGCATCGCGGAACTGCGCGCCGGCCTGGCGATGCTGGCCGCCCCGGCGCGACTGGTCTAAAGTTCGCGCCCATGCGCACGTCCAAAAGCACATCACCGGCCGCCGGCCTGGATATGGAGGAACGGCTCAGGGTCGCCGCGACCTTGTCCGAGGCGTTGCCCTATATGCGCCGCTTCGCGGGCCAGACCTTCGTGATCAAGTTCGGCGGCGCCGCCATGGGCGATGAATCGCTGGCGCGCAAGTTCGCCCGCGACGTGGTGCTGCTCAAGCAGGTCGGCATCAACCCCGTGGTGGTGCATGGCGGCGGGCCGCAGATCGGCCGTATGCTGGACCGGCTGAAAATCCACAGCAGCTTCGTCGACGGGCTTCGCGTGACCGACGCGGCCACCGTGGAGATCGTCGAGATGGTGCTGGCCGGGTCGATCAACAAGCAGATCGTCAGCGCCATCAACAACGCCGGCGGCACGGCGGTCGGCCTGTCCGGCAAGGACGGGAATTTGATCGTCGCGCGGCGCCTGGAACGGCGCGAGCGCGATCCCGATTCGAACATCGAAAAAGTTCTCGATCTCGGTTTCGTCGGCGAGCCGGAACGCATCAACCCGTATCTTCTGGAAAGTTTCGGGCGCTCCGACATCATTCCCGTGATCGCGCCCATCGGCGTCGGCGTGGACGGCGCGACCTACAACATCAACGCCGACACCGTCGCCGGCGCCATCGCGTCCGCCGTGCGCGCCAGTAAGCTGCTGATGCTGACCGACGTCGCCGGCGTGCTGGACGGCGACGGCCACCTGATCACCCGCCTGAGCCGCGCCGAGGCGCAAGCGCTGGTCAAAAGCGGCACCATCAGCGGCGGCATGATGCCCAAGGTGGCGACCTGCCTCGACGCGGTGGCGGGCCATGGCGCGGCCGCGCATATCCTCGACGGGCGCGTCCCGCACGTGCTTTTGTTAGAGATATTCACCGAACACGGCGTCGGCACCATGATCGAGCCCGACGACGGCGACACCCGATAACCCCGCGGCGCGCCACCGCCGCCCGCTCAGTTACCTCGCCGTCACCCCGGCCGGAGCGAACGCGGAGAGCCGGGGTCCATGCGCGCCGGTGGAAAAATGGACCCCGGATCAAGTCCGGGGTGACAGTTAGAGGGACATTAGGAGAACCCCGCCCCCTGAAGCGATGAACCCGCTACTACGTGTAGAGTTCGAGGCGCCAGGTCAGCTCGTCTTCGTCGAGCGGAAAGCCGCCGTCGTCGGTCGGGCGGAGAATGGCGTCCTGTTCGATGCCGGCCAGCTTGGCTTGCAGGATGGTCGCCGCGCGCATCGACAACCCGGCGCCCCAGGTCAACGCGGTCACGCCCTGGGCGCTTTTGGACTGGAACACGCGCTTGACGTTGACCGGGGCCATGTCCGTCAGACAGCAGAGAGCCTGGACCACGAACTCGCGGTCTTCGCCCTCCACCCGCGCCAGAATGACCGCTTCGTCGAGCGTGCCGGCTTTGTGCATATCACGCGCCACGTTCGGCGGTTCCTCGGGTTCCTCGGGTTGCTCGGGCGCCGGCGACTCCCCGTCCAGCCGCCGCTCGGCGCGATCGGCGATTTTGTCCATGGTATCGGGGTCCACGTCGTGGCGTTCCTTCAACATGGTGATCAGCGACGAGGCCACGAACCGCGCCAGGCGGAGGATCGCCCGCTTCGACAAATGCGGGCGCAAGACCAGCGGCTCGTGCCAATCGTCCTGGTCGGGCGCGCGGTCGATCAGGTGGTCGAGGGTTTCCTCGCGAATCTGGGCGCTGGGATTGGCCAGCAACCGGGCGATGGCGTCGACGTCGAACACGGCGGCGATGGAATCGGAAATCGATTCCGACAGGCCCTCGCGCCTGGCGATGGCGGACAACGCGCCCTGAACCGGTTTGGAACCGATGATTTCCAGCAAATCGTCGTCGCGCAATAGGGGCGAGTATTCGAGGATCGGCGCCGCCACGATCAGCTCGACATCGCGCGCCAGTTCGTCGATCAGGGCCTTGGGGATGTTATCGAGCCGCTTGATTTCCTCGGCGATGATGGCGCGCACCCGGGGCAAGGTGTCGCGGGCGAGAATTTCCAGCGCCTCGAGGGTCAGGTGCTCCAGGTGGTCCGTCTCGCGCTTGGACAACTGTGGCGCCAGCCGGCCGATCTTGCGCGCCAGGTCGGTGCGCACCTCGTCGTCGTCGTCGCGGGCCAGCAACACGTCGGCGTGTGGCGGCGTCGCCTTGTTGCGCGCGATCTCGCGGCGCACGCGCCGGTCGACGTCCTCGGCCAAATAATACAGGATCTCGGGCTCGACATTGGTCCGCGCGGCGACCTTGCGACGCGCCTCGGGGTCCGCCTCGCGCGCCTTCTGCTTGGCGGTCTCGTATTTTGGGCCGCGCTTGCCGCGGCGCGATTTGCGCGGTCCGAAAAGTCGCGACACCAGCGAGATCATGAGCCGTCGGCCTCGCTCATGCCGCCGCTCGACGCGGCCGGCGCCACCGCGAAACTGGACACGGCGGCGCGGCGCTTGGCCACGTACATGGCCTTGTCGGCGCGTTCCACCAGCGCGTCCAGGGGCTCGTCGCCGTTGGGGTCCAGCGCCGCCACGCCGAGCGCCAGGCCGAGCGGCCGCTCCGCCGAGGCCGACAGATGTTGCAGCCGCTCGCTGTCGGCGACCAGGGCGGTGGCCTTGACCTGCGCGCCGATGGCGTTGGTTTCGTCGAGCCAGATGATGAACTCGTCGCCGCCGACCCGCGCCACCACGTCGCCCGACCGGCAGCCGGCGCGGATCAGGTCGGCCGCGGCGCGGATCGCCTTGTCGCCGTGGCGGTGGCCGAAGCGGTCGTTGATCAGCTTGAAATTGTTGAGGTCGACATAGAGCACGGCCGCCGCGCGCTTGTAGCGCCGCGCCTGGCCGAAGCGGCGGCCAGCCTCGTCGATGAAGGCGCGGCGATTCAACAGGCCGGTCAGCGCGTCGGTGCGCGACAGGATTTGCAGTTCGTCGTGAATCTTGGCCTGCTCGATGGCGATGCCCAACTGGTTGGCGACGCCAAGCAACAAGGTGCGGTCGTCGCTGGTCCAGGGATCCGCCGATTCGGAGCGCGCCACCGCGATCACGCCGCTGATCTTTTGCGCGCGCTGCGCCGTGGCCAGCATCGCCGCGCCGACCTCGACCACGGATTCTTGCGAATCCATCTTCGACAGCTCCTCGATGCGCGCCGCTATACGCGCCGTCGGCGGCGCCGCGCCGCGCGGGTGCGAGGCCGCCAGCCGGGCGCCGCCGTCGGCGTCGAGCAGGAACACCCAACAGGCGGTCGCGCCCAGGGTTTCCGCCGCCGCCCGTGTCGCCTTGACGAGCACCGTGTCGAGGTCGATTTCGGTACGGATTTCTCGGATCACCTCGGCCAGGGCGCGGTCGCGCTTGTGCGCGCGCTCAAGCGCCGCGTCGCGTTCGCGTTCGTCGGTCACGTCGCGGCACACGCCGCGCGCGCCTTCCCAAAGCCCACCCGCCGAGACCAAGGGCATGCTGGACACGGTCAGGCACGCCGGTTCGCCGCCGGCGGTGCGGAACCACACCATCTTGTCTTCCAGGGGCCGCTCGGCCTCGAAGGGCAGCGGATCCGGCGCCTCCCTTCCCTCGGCCAGGAACTCGCGCGGGTGATGGCCGACGAACTGGTCGGCGGCATAGCCCAGCGCGCCGCGCGGCGACACGAAAACGAAGCGGCCGTCCTTGCCGGTCTCCCAACCGAAATCGGTCGAGCATTCGACCAGGTCCTTGTAGCGCTGGCGCGATTCGACCAGGGCGCGGCGCAAATTCCGTTCCAGGGTGACGTTGCGCGCCAGCACCACCAGCCGGTCGATGCGGCCGTCCTCGGCGCGAAGCGGCACGATGCTCAGTTCAAGCACGCCGCCGTCCTGGTCACCCGTGAGCGCCACCTCGCGGGTCAGGGAAAGCCCGCTCGACGCCGCCTCGGCCAACACGCCGGTCAACTCCTCGGGCGCCGGGCCGCGCGCCAGGGCGATCAGCTCGCCGGCGCTATCATTGGCCGACAGCATCGCGCCACGCGCGTCGAACAGCGCCGCCGGGCCGGGAAATCCCAGCACCAGTTGATCGGCGTCGGAGGCCCCCAGCTTGGCGGTCTGGGCGGGATCGACGTGAAAAGCAATTCTTGTTTCGTTCATGCGCAATGCGGTCTCAACGAAGCTCCCAACACCCCTTGCCACGCGGCCCGTCCGCCCGCCCCGTCCCGAGGCGCTTGTCAGGGCCGTATGCGTGCGTCACCTTAGCCTTCGATGGTTAACGATTCCTCTCCCTCGGCGGTTCGACAACGGGCCGGGCGGCGTCCGGTCGCGACCTGGGTCTTCGACCTGGACAACACGCTCTATCCCGCGCGCTGCAACCTGTTCGCGCAGATCGACCAACGCATGGGTGAATATATATCGCGCACGCTGGGGATCGAGTTCCAGGCCGCCCGAATCCTGCAGAAACGCTATTATTCCGAGCATGGGACGACCCTCAACGGGCTCATGCTGCACCACGGCATCGAGCCCGCGAGCTATCTCGACTACGTCCACGACATCGACCTGACGCCGGTGGAACCGTCGCCGGAACTGGACCGTGCGCTGGCCCGCCTGCCCGGGCGCAAGCTGGTCTACACCAATGGCTCGCTCGGCCACGCCACGCGGGTCCTGGAGCGCCTCGGCGTGGGGCACCACTTCGAGGCCGTGCACGATATCGTGGCGGCCGAGTACCGGCCCAAACACGACGCCGCCGCGCACGCCCATTTCGTCGCCCGCCACGGCGTCGAGCCTAGGGCCGCGGCCATGTTCGACGACATCCCCGCCAACCTGCGCCCGGCCGCCGACCTCGGCATGACCACGATCTGGGTGCGCCACGACCGCGTGGACGGCGCGCCCGACACCGCCCACGTCGACCACGTCACCGACGACCTGATCGCCTGCCTCGAAGACTGGCCGGTGGCGGAGTGAGGGGAGTGATTGACTCGGCGGCGACGGCGGTTGTAGCTTCGGTGCGTTAGCGGGGGAGTCCCGGCAGGGGACTGAGATGCCGACGGGCGCGAGGCGCGGCGCGGCGACCCTTTGAACCTGATCCAGTTCACACTGGCGTAGGGAGAGGACGGAACTTTCCGCCACACGCCTGTTACGAAGGGCTACCGAGCTGGATCTCCACGGCAACTCTGTTGCGGGAGCATCCAATGAACGTTATCACGCCAAAAATCACGGCGGGGCCGCTGCCAGCGTCCCGCAAGGTCTATAAATCCGGCGATTTGCATAAAGACTTGCGCGTGCCGATGCGCGAGATCGCCGTGCATCCGACCGCCGGCGAGCCGCCGGTCACGGTTTACGATTCGTCCGGCCCCTATACGGACGCCGACATCGAGACCGATATCACGCGCGGCCTGGCGCCGCTTCGGACGCCGTGGATCGAGGCGCGCGGCGACGTCGAGGCCTACGGCGGGCGCCATATCGAGGCGGCGGACAACGGTTTCGTCTCCGCCGAC
>Ga0114950_10004302_pt1 | contig 11043 bp, 8 predicted proteins | sample N075metaG_FD_83503 | JGI IMG/M metagenome (GOLD analysis project Ga0114950, IMG submission 83503) | Deep subsurface microbial communities from Kermadec Trench to uncover new lineages of life (NeLLi) - N075 metaG | ecosystem: Environmental > Aquatic > Marine > Ocean trench > Sediment | place... | reverse complement strand
TATGATCATAGGCGTTGTGGCCATGACCATGCTGTTCATTGCTGGCGTGCGCACCAAGTTTCTTATTTATTCTGGCCTGGCAGTGATCCCTTTCATGGTGTCTGCGGTATTGGGCGCGGAATATCGAACCCGAAGGATCATGGCTTTCCTGGACCCTTGGCAAGACCCTACTGATGCAGGCTTCCAGGCCATCCAGTCGTTTTACGCATTCGGGCGCGGTGGTTATTTAGGCTTAGGCCTGGGCGACAGCAACCAAAAACTTTTTTATCTGCCAGAAGCGCATACCGATTTTATCTATTCGGTCATTGGAGAGGAACTTGGCTTCGTCGGCGCGATTGCGGTTGCCGTTCTTTTTGGAATTTTAATCTGGCGTGGATTTATAACCGCTTATCGAGCCAAAGATCCATTCGGCTCCAACCTGGCGATTGGCTTGACCTTGTTGATCGGAGTTCAGGCTTTTATCAATATGGGAGTGGCCGTTGGCCTACTTCCTACCAAAGGTTTGACTTTGCCATTTATCAGCCTGGGAGGATCTTCAATGGTTGTGTGCATGCTTTGCATGGGAGTGTTGTTGAATATTTCAGGACAGACCGTTCGACGGTGATGGGTGATTCATGAATGTGAGAGTGGTGATAGCTGGAGGCGGAACAGGAGGCCATTTATATCCTGGCATTGCCTTGGCTAGAGCCCTACAAAAAAGTGATGCGAACATGGAAATCAGTTTCATAGGAACAGAGCGGGGAATCGAATCGAAGGTGCTTCCAAAAGAAGGCTTTCCATTGAAGACGATTCATTCCGCCGGCCTATTGGGTAAGAAAGGCAGTGGCCGCATTAAATCACTTATGAAATTACCCTTGGGAATATTTCAAGCCATGTCCTATCTGGCAAAACCTCGGGCCAGCCTCGTCGTCGGAGTCGGCGGTTATGTTTCCGGTCCGGCAGTACTGGCCGCCTGGATCCTGCGAATTCCCACTCTCATTCATGAACAAAATTCTTATCCAGGGATGACCAACAGAATGCTAGGGAAAATTGTCAACAAAATCGCCATCTCTTTTGAGGAATCAAAAAGTTTCTTCCCGGAAAAAAAAGTCACCTGGACAGGCAACATGATCCGCGAAGAGTTTAGTCAGGAGCAGGAATCAAACCGGGTGGACGAATCGAAAAAATTTACCCTGCTGATTCTGGGAGGAAGTCAAGGAGCGCATTCCATCAACATGGCCATGAACGACGCCCTTCCTCATTTGCAGTCGGAAAGAGAAAATCTCCACATCGTGCACCAAACCGGAGAACAGGATTGCGACCATATGCAACGCCAGTATGAAGAAAGTGAATTTTCCGCCGATGCCCGCGCTTTTATTTACGACATGGCCGATCAGGTTCGGCAAGCAGACCTGATCCTATGCCGCGCCGGTGCCACCACCATCGCTGAAATCACCGCTTGTGGTAAAGCGGCGATCCTGGTGCCTTTCCCCTTTGCGGCGGACAATCATCAGGAAAAAAATGCCCAGGTTTTGGAAACCGGCGGCGCAGGAGAAATGATTCTGGACCGCGATTTAAATGGCGAGCGATTGTCGCAATCAATCCTTAATGCCATGCAGAATCCAGAGCAGTTACAGAAAACGGCCGAGCACAGTTATCGTTTGGGAAATCGTGCCGCAACCGAAAACGTCAAACAACTTTGTCACCAACTTTTGCGGATGACTCCGTTATCTGGGTCCACCGCAAAAAACCATGTTGCATTATCATGTATCTAGGAAAAACCAAACAGATTCATTTCATCGGGATCGGAGGTTCGGGAATGAGCGGAATTGCTGAAGTACTGATCAGTCATGGTTACGAAGTGACCGGATCCGACATAGGCAGTACTGCGGTGACCGACCATCTGGAAAAGCTAGGCGCAAAAATCAGCTTTAAGCATGCGGCTGAAAATATCGAAGGCTCACAGGTGGTCGTGGTGTCCAGCGCAATCAAACCCGACAACGTTGAAGTGGTACGGGCGCGGGAGAAAATGATTCCGGTGATCCCGCGTGCGGAAATGCTGGCGGAACTGATGCGCATGAAATATGGAATCGCCATCGCCGGGACGCATGGCAAAACCACCACCACATCACTGGTAGCCACTGTGCTGGCGGGCGGTCACCTGGACCCAACGGTGGTCATCGGCGGTCGACTGATGAACATTGGCAGTCACGCGCAGATGGGCCAAAGCGAATTTCTTGTCGCAGAAGCGGACGAAAGCGATGGATCATTTCTCAAGCTTTCGCCCACCATCGCCATGGTCACAACGCTGGATGAAGAACATATGGATTTCTACAAGACCCTGGACAATATGAAGGAGGTATTTCTCACCTTCATCAATAAGATTCCATTTTATGGGACGGCGATCATTTGCCTGGACGACGTCAACTTGCAGTCGCTGATTCCCCGAATTGAGAAACGCTATATCACCTATGGCCTCACCAGCCAGGCAGACTACACAGCTAGAAATATTTCCGTCGAAGGATTGAAAAACCGCTTCACGGTTTATCACGCAGGCAAAAAATTGGGACGAATCTATTCCGGCGCGCTCGGTGAACACAATGTATTGAACACTCTGGCCGCCGTGGCGGTGGGCATGGAACTGAATTTGGATTTTCCTACCATCGCCAGAGCCTTGCAAGATTTTAGTGGCGTTCAGCGGCGTTTTGAAATTGTTCATCAGTCCGATGAATTAATCCTGGTCGATGATTACGGACACCATCCCGTGGAAATCAAGGCAACGTTAAAAACCGCCAGGGACGTATGGCCCGAGCGCCGTTTGGTCGCAGTCTTTCAACCTCACCGCTTCAGCCGTACGCAACACTTGATGCGAGATTTCTGGTCGGCGTTTAATGACTCCGATCATTTAATCGTCATGGATATCTATCCAGCAGGAGAAAAACCCATAGAGGGCGTGCACGCCAGCAAGATTGTCGAAGGCGTACGCAATTTAGGTCATAAAAATGCTGAATACATTAAAAATAGGAGCGATGTCGTCCCCCATCTTTTGAAAATCCTGAAACCCGGTGATGTTGTGATGACACTGGGCGCCGGAAACATATGGGAACTCGACCAAGAGCTCTTGTCAAACTTTACCAGTTCAAATCCAAAAAGATCTTAACGAAAGGATAAAACACGTATGGTAAGCGAACCTTTAAGACGCAGATTGTTTCGCATTGCTTATTCCAGTTCGACCACAGGATCATCACTGCAAACGCGGCTGGAACTTCCCAAAACCGTTCTCGGACGAAAAATTTTCAAGAGTAAAATCATGACCAATTCTTATGCCTGGCTAAACCAGATCAAAGGCAAAGTTTTAAAAGATGAAATGATGTCAGCGTATACCTCAATGCGCATTGGAGGCCCAGCCGATGTCTTTATTTTTCCAAACGATGCCGCGGACATCCAAACCATCTTCAATAACCTGTCGGGAAATCGCCTGCTAGTTTTAGGAGAAGGGACCAACCTGCTGGTGCCGGACAAGGGGATACGTGGCGTTGTCGTCTGCCTGAAAGACAGTTTTAAGAATGTCGAGAGTCCGCAGTTTTTCAAAACTTCCTCAGGGGAGGATCGAGCTATCCTCCGGGCAGGTGCCGGAGTCAAGCTGTCCTATCTGGCGAAGTATGCGGCACGCTTTTCCCTGACAGGTATTGAGCGTCTCGTGGGCATCCCCGGATCATTAGGCGGTTCCTTGATAATGAACGCCGGTGCGGAAGGCACAGAAATTGGTCAGGTGGTGCGGAGCATTACCCGAGTGAACTCGAAAGGGGAAATCGAGAAAATAAAAGGCGAGGACCTTAAGTTTCATTATCGAAAAACCCAGTTCCCGGAAGGCAAGGGAAGTGGAATCGTCATCGAAGCAGAGTTGGAGCTAGCCAAAGGTAAGGTCGATGAAATCCATGAAAAAATAAATCAACATTTATCCCGGCGAAGTGCAACACAGCCGCTAACTTTGCCCAACTCCGGATCGGTTTTTAAAAATCCTCCAGATGACAAAGCCGGGCGACTGATAGAAGAGGCCGGACTGAAGGGCTACACCATCGGTGGTGCAGGAGTTTCCATCAAACATTCAAACTTTATCGTTAACAAGGACAACGCCTCCGCCGATGATGTGTTGCAATTGATCGATCATATTAAGAATGTAGTGTTGGAGAAAAGTGGGATCAAATTGGAAACAGAAATTGTAATTGCAAAAGGCTGATCTTTTAAAAATGAATTTAGGTCCGTTATCAATGGTACCCCTCCTCCTTTGACTCTGGTCTTTTGGCCGAAAGATCGGGGACGGACCTCCTTATAAATAGAGGCAGGCATTTGGAAAATTTGCAGGACAAAAACATTGGCGTTCTTATGGGCGGGTTATCTCCCGAACGAGAGATATCCCTGATCACGGGAAACTCAATACTGCAAGCCATCAAAAACAAAGGTCTGAATGCAATGAGCATCGAAGTGGACCACAATATTGCCGTTAACCTGAAAGACAGTGGCATCGACCTGGCTTTCATCGCCTTGCACGGCACCTATGGAGAGGATGGAACCATTCAGGGTTTGCTGGACTACGCCCAAATCCCTTATACCGGCCCCGGAGTATTGGGTAGCGCCATCGCATACGACAAGGTGAAATCAAAAGAGTTGTTCAAAGCTAATGATATCCCTTCAGCGGATTACCGAGTTGTGCATATTAATGATCGAAAAAATATTACCCGGCCCTTCGATTTGCCAGTCGTGGTCAAGCCACCTAACCAGGGCTCCAGCATTGGCATCACCATCGTCAATAAAGAGGAAGACTGGCAATCAGCTTTGGACTTGGCTTTTAAATACTCGGATGAAATTTTGATCGAAGAATTTATTAGTGGGAGGCTACTCGCCATCGGCATGCAAGAGGAAATTCCCATGCCTGTCGTTCACATCAAACCGAATTCCGGATTTTACGATTATGAGGCCAAATACACGGAGGGCAAAACCCAATACATCTGTCCGGCGGACTTGAGCGCTGAAGAAGAACAGCGTTGCAAGGAAACCGCGACTCAAGTCTTCAAAGTGCTTAAAGGACGTGGATACCCGCGCGTCGATATAATCCTCGATGATAAAGGAGTCCCCTACGTTCTGGAAATGAACACGATACCAGGAATGACGCCGACCAGTCTCTTACCAATGGCGGCGAAGGAAATGGGACTGGAATTCGATGGCCTGGTCATCGAAATATTAAAAACCGCCCGGGCCACGCCCGCCCACTAGCATGGGAGGCCAATAGTCATAACCTGCTTGAATGACAACACCCTCAAGCCTTTTACTTTAGTAGGAATTAATGGACTACAAAGTTTCCAGTAAAAACTACCCGTCAGCGAGTTGGGAAGATATTCGAACCCAGCACAAGAAAAATAAGAAGGTCAAGAAAGTGATCTTGCGGGCGGGTGGGCGAAAAAAACCGGTGCGGGATTTCTGGAAACCAGTGCGCTCGATTATCAGTTTCTTTTTCAAACTAGTTATTTTGGCGGGATGCGGCTATGCCTTTTATACATTTTTTATAATTCTCACTACCTCATCGCAATTCGCAGTGAATGATATTGTTATTGTGGGAAACCAAAGTCTGGATCAAAAAAAATTGCATAAGATGATCGACCATATATCAGGACAAAATATTTTCACCCTCGATCTGGAAGACGTGACAAATGCGTTGGTACAACATACCTGGATTCGATCCGTATCGGCGAGAAAGGTCTACCCGCAGAAACTGGAAATCGGCATTAGCGAAAGAAAACCCTATTCCCGTATCCAGTTGGATAAAGTTTATGTCATGGATAATTATGGCGTGTTGCTGGATCAAGACGGACCCCAGTACCGGAAACTTCCCCTGATCGTGCAACGCAATAATGAAATAACGCCGAAACTGGGACACAACATCGCCGGGGAAGGCATGATCCGAAGCCTTAAGACCATGCATTACTTCAACCGCTTGCCATTTTTTCGCAATAATCCGCTCATCCGCGCGGAGATTGACGATCAATCACGAATTACTTTTTTTACCCGTAAAAGTAACCTGAAAATATTTATGACGCTTGACCGAATCACTGAGAGTTTCAAAAATTTTATGATCATGCTGGAGACTCTAGATAGAACAATCGACGACATCGAACATATCGATTTATCATTTAAAAACCAGGTGGTAGTGAAACACCGAAACTAAGCCCCCTTTTTATTTAAGACAAGACTCAACCCAGTAGGAGAAAGGACGTATGTCCAAGAAATCAAATTATATTGTCGGCCTCGACATTGGCACCACCAAGATCTGTTGCATTATTGGAGAAGTCACTGCGGAAAATGAAATCGATATCATTGGCCTGGGACAATCTCCCTCACGAGGATTGCGCAAAGGCGTTGTTGTCAACATCGACAGCACCGTGGAATCCATCAAAACTGCTGTGGAAGAAGCAGAGTTGATGGCGGGATGCGAAATCGATTCGGTATTCGTTGGCATCGCCGGAGGCCATATCAACAGCCTCAATAGCCACGGCATCATCGCCGTCAAAGGCAAAGAAATCGTCCAGAAAGATATCGAACGAGTCATCGAAGCCGCCAAAGCCATCGCTATCCCCTTGGACCGTGAAGTGATTCACGTATTGCCGCAAGAGTATATCGTCGATAGCCAGGACGGCATCAAAACGCCACTGGGAATGGCGGGGGTCCGCCTGGAAGCCAAAGTGCATATCGTCACAGCCGCCGTGACCTCGGCACAAAATATAGTCAAATGTGTCAACAAGGCAGATCTCGGTGTGCAGGACATCGTTCTCGAACAATTGGCATCCAGTGAATCGGTTCTTTCCACGGACGAAAAGGAATTGGGCGTTGCAATGATCGATATCGGCGGCGGCACCTCGGACTTGGCCATTTTCTTTCAGGGCGCAATCAAACACACGTCGGTCCTGACTATAGCAGGATCGCAAATGACCAACGACATCGCCATCGGTCTTCGGACCCCGAATTCAGAGGCGGAAAAAATCAAGCATTCATACGGATGCGCGTACTCCTCTCTAGTGCGCGAAGACGAAACCATTGAGGTGCCAAGTGTGGGCGGACGCGAACCCCGCACGGTTTCCAGGCAGATATTGAGCGAGATCATCGAAGCCAGGGCCAAGGAAATGTTTGAACTGCTGGACCATGAACTCAACGCATCCGGCTTTCGAGAAATCATCTCATCCGGAATTGTTCTCACCGGCGGCGCGGCAAATATGCAGGGAATCGCTGAGCTGGCGGAAAGCGTTTTCCAGGGACCCGTCAGGGTGGGAACCCCTATAGGACTGGGTGGCCTCATCGATGTGGTGAACAGCCCTATGTACGCAACCAGTACCGGACTTATCCAATATGGATCAAGACGGATCAAATCTGGAGCCATCAGGGAACTTCAAGGACGTAATTTATTCGAAAAAATATTCAGTCGCATGCGTGACTGGGCCGAAGAATTTTTTTAAACAAGGAGGAGGATTATTATGAGTATGATCGAATTCGTTAGCGAACATGAGTACTCTGCAAAGATTAAAGTGATCGGCATCGGTGGAGGCGGGACCAATGCAGTCAACTCCATGGTGCGGGAAAACCTTCGCGGAGTGGATTTTGTAGTCACCAACACCGACATTCAGTCACTGGACGCGTCTCCCTGCGAGGAGAAAGTCCAGATTGGCGTCGAACTGACCCGAGGATTGGGAGCAGGCTCCAACCCGGAGATTGGCAAAAAGGCGGCGGAGGAAAACCAGGAAAATGTCCGCGAAATAGTCGAAGGCACCGATATGGTTTTCATCACTGCAGGCATGGGCGGCGGAACCGGCACAGGCGCCGCACCTATTATTGCCAAGGCGGCAAAGGAAAGTGGCGCTCTAACAGTGGGTGTGGTCACCACACCATTTGTCTTTGAAGGCAAGAAAAGAGCCCAACAGGCAGAGGATGGAATCGCTCAATTAAAAGAAGCAGTCGATACCCTGATCATCATCCCAAACCAAAAACTGCTGAGCTTTGTCGGCAAGAACACCTCTTTCACCGGAGCCTTTTCCCTGGTCGACGATGTTTTGAAGCAAGCCGTCTGCAGTATTTCCGACTTGATCGTTGTTCCCGGCCTGATCAATCTGGATTTCGCTGACGTCAAAGCCATCATGGGAGATATGGGTAAAGCCCTGATGGGTAGCGGCACCGCATCTGGAGAAAGCCGGGCAGTGGAAGCGGCGCAAAAGGCCATTTCCAGCCCTCTGTTGGACGAGGCCACGGTGGACGGCGCTCAAGGAATTCTGATCAATATCATGGGCGGCGAAGATCTGACATTACTGGAAGTCAGCGAAGCTTCCATGCTCATTCAGGAAAACGCCCACAAAGATGCTCACATCATTTTTGGTGCGGTGATCGATCCCTCGATGGAAGGACAAATGCGGGTGACTGTTATCGCCACCGGATTTGACAAAAAAGAGGAAGTCGCTGAGGCAAAACCATTTCTTCTGCCAAACATCGTAGCCGAAGAAGAAAAAACGCCGGAAAGTATTCCTCAAATTGCTTCTCAAAAAATTACTAAGGAGATCGGCACAGGTACTTACAAAAATTTGAAACACCTGGCGGACCGAATCAAAGAGGAGAACCCCAGCCAGCTTTCCAATTCAGTCAACTTTGATATTCCTACCTTTCTCAGGAAACACGCTGACTGAGTAAATTGCAAATCAACGAAGTCGATTTTGGTAGGGGCACGGCATGCCGTGCCCCTACCAAGTCAAAATCATATAATTCAAAACCACTGGACAAATAAGTTCCATTTTTCCTGCCAACAGAGGTTCATCTTGGTTATACCCGGCCAATATTCCACCCCAATCCCAACAGGCCAAAGAGTAACTAGGTTTACATACACCACTATCAAGGTAAATTAAATTTCCCACACCTGTAGCTTCTGATTTCCATCTAATAAGTGAAGGAAATACTATTTTTTAACTTTAATTATCAAATAGTTAAAAAAAATGGTGTAAAGCTATTGACAAAATACGTAGTGGTTCCTATATTCACCCATTTGGTTACACAAAGGACTTATGATTCTTAAAGAAAAACTCCTTTCAGACATGAAAGGAGCTATGAAATCGAGAGATAGTATCCGTCTTAATACCATCCGCATCGTTAAATCCGAGATCAAAAACCAGGAAATAAACCTCCGCCGGGAACTTGAGGATGAAGAAATCATCACTCTCATTTCCAGCCAGATAAAAAAGCGAAGAGAAGCCGCGGCTTTATTCCAAAAAGGCAATCGTCCGGAACTCATGCAACAGGAACTTGACGAACTAGGTGTGCTGGAAGACTATTTGCCGGAACAGGTTTCGCACGAGGAGTTACAAAAACGCGTCGAGGAAATTATAAATGACCTTGCGGCGCAAGGCCCCAAAGATATGGGGAAGGTAATGAAAGTCATTGTTCCAGAATTCAAAGGCAAGGCGGATAACAGCGTGATTAAGGAAATGGTGGCAAACAGTCTAGGGATTTGAACTTCAGGTGGCTTGTCGCCCTCATCCCCTAATGCTTTTGCCAATAGAAAATATTGAATTACTAGTGGTTCTTAATAAGGTTTCTTCAACTGCCCTGTTTGATCTTGTAAAAGTAGTCGTTAACGGAAAAACAGAAATTGCCAATTCCCAATAATACCTTAGATGAAATTCGCCTACGATCCGACATCGTTGAGATCGTATCGGAACACGTCCAATTAAAAAAGACGGGAAAGAACTGGAAAGGACTTTGCCCTTTCCATTCGGAAAAGACCCCTTCCTTTACCGTCAGCTCGGATAAACAGATTTATTATTGCTTCGGCTGTAGTTCCGGAGGCAACGTTTTCAAGTTTTTGATGGAAATAGAGGAGATTCCTTTTGTTGAAGCGGCAAAAAAACTGGCCACCAGAGCCCATATGCCTCTTCCAACCTCCAATTGGAATGAAAAACAATACGGTGGCAACGAAGAAAGAGCCCGCTTGCAAAAAATCAATTCCATTGCGGCACAATATTTTCAGTCCTTGCTAGCGGACCCGGAAGGTGGAAAATCGGCCAGGGACTATCTGCAATCGAGGAATTTCGATGCGGACACCTTGGAGCGCTATCAAATTGGCTGGGCTTCCCCAGCGTGGCGCGCCCTGCTCACGACCCTTAAAGCCAAAGCCAACTGCGCCCTTGGCGATTTGGAAAAAGCCGGTTTGATCTTGAAAAAAAACGAGGGCAAGGATTATTATGACCGATTTCGGGGCCGAATCATTTTCCCTCTCAAGGACAGAAATGCAAATATCATCGGCTTTGCAGGTAGAGTCATTAATGATGAAGAACAACCAAAATATCTCAATTCCCCCGAAACGCCTCTATATATAAAAGGCAACCAACTTTTTGGGCTGGACAGCGCCAGAGAATCGATTCGCAAAAATAACAATGTCCTGATTGTTGAAGGGTATTTTGACCAGATTCGTGCCAATCAAAACGGTATCCGAAATGTGGTTGCAACTTGCGGCACTGCTTTGACCTTGACCCAGGCCAGATTGCTGAAGCAAATGACCTCTCAGGCTACCTTGGTGTTTGACTCCGATAGCGCGGGGGAATCCGCCGCAGAAAGAGGGTTTGACGTACTATTTGAACAGGGATTGCGGGTCAACATCATCACCCTGCCGGACAAACACGATCCGGATTCTTTCATCCAGGCCAACGGAAAAGAGGAGTTTTTAAAAGAAATTCAGAACTCTAAGCCCTATATTGAATCTTATATTCTCAAAATAATTAACAGTGAAAACAGGGAAACCCCTGAGGGTCGCCTCAATATGGTGAATCGGATATTGCCGTTATTTGCCAAGGTGAATAATGAGGTGGAACGAAGCGAATGGATCCGCTATTTTTCCGATAGTACCGGAATTGACGATGCCGCCCTTCTCAAGGAGCTTAAGAAGGCCCTGCAACAGAAAAAATCCGCCATCGGCAAAGAGGCAGCCCTGGTTCCCCTCGAAAAACCCGACCCGGAATTATATCTGGTGCATTTGCTTTT
>Ga0114950_10004301_pt1 | contig 11043 bp, 10 predicted proteins | sample N075metaG_FD_83503 | JGI IMG/M metagenome (GOLD analysis project Ga0114950, IMG submission 83503) | Deep subsurface microbial communities from Kermadec Trench to uncover new lineages of life (NeLLi) - N075 metaG | ecosystem: Environmental > Aquatic > Marine > Ocean trench > Sediment | place... | reverse complement strand
GCTAATGGCGGCTCGCGAAGACGTGGTAGATTATTTTGTGATTGGGCTCGTGTACCCCTCCGGGGCATGAAGACAACGGAAAGGATATCACAAGCGTAGTGAGCGGTCCCTCCTGCGTAGCAGGCTTTTCCTCCCCTGTAAGGGGCTAATCGTAGGACCAGGGTTCCTTAAGGTTGTCGGTGGTCCATAGGGTCAAGCCGTCCATATCTTTATAGATCCCCTCGGTAAAGAAATTGAAGGGGTCAAAAAATCGAGCTCCCTTTTCCGGGTCGAGTTCAAAATTTACCTTTTCTTTTTGCAGTGGATGAGCTTTGCATTCCAGAAACTTTTCGCCTTCCACTCCCGACAACTTGAAAATTTTCTCAATCTTATCTGGAGGATATTCTCCTGAATCGAGAACCTCCTTGACCACCCCCATGATGGCTCCCACCTTTTCCTTATCCAAATGGTGCATCTTCATAGAAAATTCTTGCCTCAAATTAAGTTGGCGTGTCTTGAAAAGAATTTGGGACGTCTCGAAAAATACAACCCGAACTTAAAATAATGGGAGACTTTATGAAAACGCGTTGTTACCCAAAAGTTTTTAGGTTAAAAGAAACTATTAATTCCTCAATACTTGGCCCAGCGACTACGCTCGCCCCGTTACACGGGGAGGAAACTTGGGCCTGACGCTACGCGAGGCCCTGAAAACATACAAGGGGTAGCAGGGATATGTGATATTCTACCGTTGCCTTCATGCCCCGCAGGGGTACGCTCCGCTTTCCAGCCCCGAAAAGCCATAAACCCATTGTACGTTAATATCTGGTCCAGCGCTACGCTGGTCGCAAGTTGGACGTTATCGGGATCACTGCTGGGCGAGGGAAATGATGGGGTCGGGAAAAATTCCCAGTTGGATAGTGCCAATGACGGCCAAGGCGACCACGAACAAAGTTACGGGTGAAAGTGATAGCTGAAATTCCCTGACAGGTTCTTTCATGTACATGAAAACGATCACCTTCAAGTAGTAGTATAAGGATATGGCGCTGTTCAAAACCGCAATGATGACCAGAAAAAGGAAGCCCTCCTGGAGGGCGGCGCTGAAGATGTAAAATTTGGCGACGAACCCGGCCAGTGGTGGCAGGCCCCCCAGGGAAAGAAGAAATATGGACATGCTCAGTGCGATCATCGGGTGCTTGAAACCCAGACCGGAATAACCTTCGATTTCAAGATTTTCATCGCCCTCCCTGCCGAGAATAATAATAATCGCAAAGACCCCGAAAATCATGAAGGCATAGGTGATCATGTAAAACACCAGACTGGAGCTACCAAGGGTGTCTTTTACTAGCACCGCCATCAGAATATAGCCAACGTGGGATATACTGGAATAAGCCAGCAGACGCTTGATGTTGGTCTGCATGATCGCGCCCAGGTTGCCGACAAACATGGTCAGAATCGAAATGGTAATCAGCAGGGTTTCCCAGAAGGACGAAATTTCCGGAAGCGTAATGGCAAAGACCCGGAAAAAAGCCGCAAATGCCGCCGCTTTCGGACCCACCGCCATGAAGGCCGTGACCGGCGATGGCGCTCCCTGGTAAACATCCGGTGCCCACATGTGAAAAGGAACGGATGCGACCTTGAATCCGAATCCAATCACCAGAAGAACCACGCCCATCAGCAGGAGAGGCTCGGAAATGATCTCCCCGGATTTGATCAGGTCGGCTATTTTAATCAGGTTGGTGGTTGCAGTTGCCCCGTACATAAGAGCCATTCCGTACAGGAGAAAACCCGTCGCGAAGGCGCCTAAAAGAAAATATTTTAATGCGGCTTCGTTTGACTTTACACGATTCCTGTGGATACCAGTCAGAACGTACAAGCAGATAGATACAATTTCAATGCCCAGGAAAATCATGATCAGGTCGGTTGATGAAGCAAGCAGGATCATCCCCACAGTACAGAACAAAATGAGACTGTAAAATTCACCGGCATGGATGTTTTCCCGTTTATTGAAGTCGATGGAAATCAAAATGGTAAGGGCGGAAGTGAAGGTAAATATGAGGATAAAGCAAATGGAAAAATTATCGACGATATAACTGTCGTTGAAGGAGTGAGCCGGTAAACCCACCTTGGCAAAGGCGCTAATGGCAGTCATCAACAATCCGACAATGCTGACGAAGGCCAGGAGCATCTTGTTTTTTCCGGCAAACAGGTCGAGAACCAGAACCCCCATCGCAAATACAGTCAGCACTATAACGGGCGCGAGGCTGACTAAATCGATAGATTCGGGTGCTAAAATAGGTTCCACGTCAACTCCTTACTGGTTTTTTGTCTGAAGCTTTTTAGTTAACTTCGCCAGGTCGTCTTGTTTAATCAAGGCCGCATGATTTTCCTGTATTCTTTGGGGCCGGAAATTGTCGGGACTCACCTTGGTGATCAGTTGAGTGACCGACGCGTCAAAGGTTTTCAAAAACGGTTGTGGGTAGAGGCCGATCCAGAAAACCAGGACAATCATCGGCACCATCGTAATCATTTCCCGCATATTCATATCCGGCAACTTGAAATTTTTTGGATTTTTCAATTCCTCAAACATGACCCGCTGAAACATCCAAAGAATATAACAGGCGGAAAAAATGACCCCGCTTGTTGCCAACGCCGCCCAAAGCCCATTGACCTTGAAAACTCCCAGAAGAATCAAAAATTCGCCAACAAAGCCGTTCATCCCCGGCAGTCCGATAGACGAAAGCGCGATGATCATGAAACAAATGGCGTATTTGGGCATGACCTTGGCAAGCCCTCCAAACTCAGAAATCAAGCGAGTGTGGCGGCGGTCATAAATCATCCCCACCAAAAGGAAGAGAGCGCTGGTGCTGACTCCGTGGTTGATGTTTTGCAGGAGCGCTCCCTGAATGCCGTATTGATTAAAAGCAAAAATTCCCAGCGTGATAAAACCCATATGGCTGACACTGGAATAGGCCACCAGTTTTTTCAAATCCGTCTGGACCAGGGACACCAGGGCCCCATAAATAATTCCGATGATGGACAAAACGGCGATAAACGGCAGGAACTCGTTACAGGCATGCGGAAACAGAGGCAGGTTGAACCGCAAAAATCCATAGGTTCCCATTTTTAACAGGACCCCTGCAAGAATCACGCTACCGGCCGTTGGCGCCTCCACATGGGCGTCCGGCAACCAGGTGTGAAAAGGGAACATCGGAACCTTGATGGCAAATGCCAGGAAAAATGCCAGGAACAGCCATTTTTGCACATCCAGCGAAACATCGAGATGTTCCGTTATGTAAACCAAGTCCGTTGTCGCAACCCCGGTTTGTTCTTTAATGATTATATAAATCCAGATAATGGCTACCAGCATCAGCAGGGAGCCGACCGCTGTGTAGAGGAAAAACTTGATCGACGCATAGATGCGTCGTGGACCGCCCCACACGCCTATGATGAAGTACATGGGGACCAGCTGGAATTCCCAGAAAAAGTAAAACAGGAACAGGTCCAGTGAGATGAAGACTCCCAGCATTCCGGTTGAGAGGGCCAGCATGGCCATCATGTATTCGCGGATGGATTTTTTTATTTCCCAGGAAGCGATGATGGCGATCAACGTAAGAAAAGTGGTCATCACGAAAAGAAGAAGCGAGATTCCATCAATTCCAACGTGGTAACTGACTCCCCAGGAGGAAATCCAGGGCACGGAGAACTCAAACTGCATCCCGGGCGTAGTGGAATCGAAATCGATCCACAGTTGCAGGGACAAAAGGAAATCGGCGGCGGCAATCCCGACCGCCGTTTGCTTGATAAGGCTGTCGTTTCCTTTTGGCAGAAACGCCAGGGCGGCGGCCCCTGCAAGAGGTAAAAATGTCAAAAAAGTCAGAAACATGCTTTTAAATTCCCACCAGTGGGTTTTATACCCCGTGGCCAGCGTGACGCTGGACCCGAATGGCAACAGTTTTCTCCGCTAACCAAGGTTACTCGGTGAAAGGATTTTTTGCCTGTTGCCCCTACGGCCAGTAGGCACGGCTTTTAAAAGAAAATCCTTGTAAGATAACCCGTCCGCTTAGAGCGGGGTCGTTCATTGACCGAAAATACCTTTTAGAACGAAATGATCAAAAATCCGATAAAGCCCATTGCGATGAACAGGGCGTAGTTGCGGACAAATCCCGACTGAAACACTCTTAGCTGCTTGCCAAACCAGCCGATAACATTGGCGACTCCATTGACTGTTCCATCAATGCCCTGGTTATCGGCTTTTTCCCAGAGCAATTGCGATCCTTCCACGGTGGGTTTCACAATCGTTTCATCGTACAACTCATCCACCATATATTTGTTTTTAACAATTTCGTAACCCCATTGACCCTTTGTGAGTTTTTCGGGGAGGTCGGGTTTTTTGATATAACACACGTAGGCAAAAACGATTCCCGTGATGCCAACAACCACCGAAAAGATCATCAAGGATATTTCCAGCAATGTATTGTGTTCTTCTTTAACCAGAAGGTGTGACCAAGACGGGGTATGTTCCCCGGCTTCGTGGAGAAGATGTTCTGAATGACTCAAGGCGGAAGCCAGATCAAAATACAGTACCGGCTCCAGCCAGTTTTGCAGAATGTGCCACCCATGAATGAGCGGAATACCTAAAAGTCCTCCAACAACCGCCAGGCCGGCAAGAATGACAAGCGGCATGGTCATGATTTTTGGTGACTCATGAACGTGGACGTCTGGGTCGACTCTGGATTCTCCATGAAAAGTCATGAATACCAGCCGGAACATATAAAACGCGGTCAGAAGAGCGGCTGATATCCCCATTCCCCACAGGATGACGTTTCCGTCTACCAGCGAGTGATAAAGCACCTCATCCTTACTGAAAAAACCTGAAAGGGGAGGGATGCCGGCAATCGCCAGGGTGGAAACCAGAAATGTTGCATAAGTGATCGGCATTTCACTCTTAAGCCCGCCCATCTTACGCATGTCCTGTTCGCCTCCGATTCCGTGGATGACGCTTCCCGATCCCAGAAAGAGGCAGGCTTTGAAAAACGCGTGCGTGACCATATGAAAAATGGCGGCGGTATAAGCTCCAATGCCGCACGCGAGGAACATGTATCCAATCTGGCTGCAGGTCGAATAAGCGAGGACGCGTTTGATATCGAACTGCGTCATCCCGATAGTAGCCGCGAATATAGCCGTCCCCGCTCCAACAAAGGCCACGACCATCATGGTCATGGGGGCGAGATTAAACAAAATGCTGCAACGCACCACCATGAACACTCCTGCCGTCACCATGGTAGCCGCATGGATCAGTGCGCTGACCGGAGTGGGACCCTCCATCGCGTCCGGAAGCCAGGTATAAAGGGGTATCTGCGCTGATTTACCCGTCGCCCCGACGAACAGGAGCAGGGTGATGATGGTGATGGTCTCGCCTCCGTAAACGACCGTTTCCGGGGCGGCATGCATGACATCGGTGAAGTCGATGGTTCCGAAGATATCGAATATGAACATGATGGCGAGGAGAAAAGCAAAATCTCCCACGCGGTTGACGATAAACGCTTTGGTGCCTGCGTCGCAGGCCGATTTTTTCTCGAAATAATACCCGACCAGCAAGTAGGAGCAACAACCCACGCCCTCCCAGCCGATGAACATGAGCAGGAAATTGTTGCCCATCACCAAAAGGAGCATGGAGAACATGAAAAGGTTCAGATAGGCGAAGAAACGGTAATAGCTGTATTCCTCCTGCATGTAGCCGATAGAATAAACATGGATGAGAAATCCGACGCCGGTGACGAAGGTCATCATTATCAGGGACAGTTGATCGATTTGGAATCCGAAATCAACGTTGAAATCCCCAACCACCATCCAGGAATAAGCCACCTGCTCAAAAGCTCCCGTTCCTTCCTGCAACAGGAAGCCCAGGAACACCAGCAGGGTGGTGAGAAAGGAAAGCCCCACAGAACCGCAGGCGATAAATCCCACCATTCGCTTGCCGATTTTAAGGCCAAAGAAACCGTTGATGATGGACCCGATCAATGGATACAGCGGTATCAAAAAGGTTAGCTTTAACAGCATGCGGCTCCCTTTAACCCTTTAATATGTTAAATTCGTCTAAATTGACGGTTGGTTTATTTCTGAACAAGGAAATAATAATGGCGAGTCCAATCGAAACCTCGGCGGCGGCCACGCACATGACCATAAAACTAAAAATTTGACCATCGTTCTGGTCAAAATAGCGATCAAATCCGATCAGGGAAATATTCACCGCGTTCAACATGATTTCAATGGACATGAAAACCACGATGACGTTTCGGCGGACGAGAACCCCAAAAACTCCAATGGTAAAAAGAACCGCGCTGAAAATGAGATAATGCGTTAAAGGAACCATTTAATATCTGCCAGTTTACGATTACCAACATCATGGCTCCCGCCATTGCAGAAAGCAGGAAACGGACGCCAATTAAATTTTAAAAAATCAATCCAGTTTGCTTTTTGCCAACACCACCACTCCCACCATTGCCGCAAGCAGGAGAATGGATGCCACTTCAAACGGCAGAACGAAATCGGTGAAAAGGGCTTCGCCAATCCGGGCGACAGTTCCAAAGGAATCTTGTACGGCCGGAGCGGCCTTGAAATCTGTTTGCGTAAGGACGTCAATGATTTTATATAATCCCCCTACCAGCATGACCGCCGTCAGCCCGTTCAGCAATTTATTTTTATCACGCGCCATCCAGGAACCGGCGTCCTCTTTCAAATTGAGGAGCATGATAACGAACATGAAAAGAACCATGATCGCCCCAGCGTAAATAATGATCTGGAGAATGGCGATAAAATGCGCCTGCAGGAAAGCAAAAATTGCCGCCAGCCCCAGCATCATTCCGATCAGGGACATGGCCGAGTTGATGGGGTTCTTGTTAAGAACCACAGCCAGGGCAAGGGCTATGCACAATGCGGCGATGGGGTAAAAAATCAATAGTTCCATTTGGCGTACATTTTTCGGGTGAAATCAATTCTGTCTTGAAGTTCCGCCACCGGAGTGAGAAGTTGTTCCATGTTGTATTTCATTTTATTGCGGTCGAGCATGGAAATTTCACAATCATTACTCATATAAATTGCTTCTTCCGGGCAAGCTTCTTCACAATTTCCACAGAAGATGCAGACGGCATAATCAATGGTAAATTCAAGAGGCCATCGCTCGACTTCATTTTGTTTTCCTGAATTTTCAGCGGGAATGATGTCGATGCAGTAAGCAGGACAGGCAATTTCGCACAGCCCGCAGGCAACGCAATAAGACGTCCCGTCTTCTTTCATTGGCAATACGGGTCGGCCCCGGTACGCAATGGGGTAGTCCACCACTTGTTCCGGGTAGTAAACGGTGAAAATTTCCCGTTCCTTTTTCTGGCCCAGAAAAAAGGGAATGAACCCCAACAAATTCACGAAAAAATGCCGGGATGTAATGTACATCCCGTGAATAATTGCCGGCAGATACAACTTTTCCCAAAACGTCAGTTCGACATTTCGGTTTACATAATAAGCCATGGCATCCTCCTTTATTGAAGCGCCAGGATAACTATCCCCGTAACCAATATGTTGACCAGGGATAGAGGTAATAAAATTTTCCAGCCCAGTTTCATGATCTGATCATAGCGAAACCGGGGCAGGGTCCAGCGAATAGTCATCTGAATCCAGATGAAAATAATAATTTTGGTGAAAAACACGCCGACATGAATCAGCATCACGACGATGTTTGAGCCCGTGGTTCCCAAAAAGTCGAACAATGAAAGCAAGCCGGCTGTGGAAACAAAGGGAATGTGCCACGCCCCGAAAAACAGAATGGTCATGATGGCGCCAATGGTCACGATTTCGATAAACTCTGCCATGAAAAACATGCCGAATTTTAGACCACTGTATTCCGTAAAATATCCTGCCACAAGTTCCGATTCCGCTTCCGGATTGTCAAAAGGAATTCGCTTGTTTTCGGCGATGGATGCCGTCATGAACATGACAAATCCTAAAGGCTGATAAAATATCCCCCATCGAAAAAAATCTTCCTGAATGGCTCCGATCTCCGTGAGTTTCATGGTGCTGTATACCATGAGAACCCCAATTATGGTAAAACCCATCGTCACTTCATAAGAGATCATTTGTGACGCCGTACGCATCGCGCCCAGAAGGGACCAGTTGCTGTTTGAACTCCATCCCGCGATCACGTAACCATACGTTGCTATGGAAGCAATGGCGAAAATAAACAGCAACCCAACATCCAGATCGGCAATGACCAGGTTGACTTCCTTGCCGAATAAATTGTAGTCCCCGCCAAAAGGGATAACGGCAAAGGTAAGAAGGGCCGGGATCACGGCGATAATGGGGGCCAGGGTATGCAAAGCTCTATTGGCGCCATCCGGAATGAAATCTTCCTTGGTAAACATTTTCAAGGCATCCGCAATGGCATGAAACAGGCCGAGGACGGTAAAGCCCAAAATGTCGGCCCGATTGGCGCCAACCCTGTCCTGCATGATGGCGCTTTGTTTGCGTTCCACCCAGGTGAGAATCGGGGCGAAAAACCCTACGAGGAGGCCCAGGATAAATAATACTTTTACTAATGTGATAAGGAAATCGACGAGCATATCTTAATTTATCGGGCCTATCAAAGGCTGTCTCTTATTGATGGGGTAGTCCTTTCGCAGGGGATGGCCTTTAAAACCCTCATACATCAAAATTCTGCTCAAATTAGGATGGCCCTTGAACTTGATTCCGTATAAATCCCAAATTTCCCGTTCGTACCAGTTGACGGTTCTCCAAAGTGACGTAATGGACACGACACTGCAATCCTTTTCATCCACCGGGATTTTGACGCGAAATCGGAAATTGTATTTGAGGGAATATAAATGATAAACCACCTCGAAGCGTTGCGCTTTTTTTTTGAGGTAGTCGACCGCTGTCAGATCCATCATGAAGTTGAATTGCAATTCCAGGTCATCGCGAAGGAATTGAAATAATTCCAGGGTTGACTCATTTTTTACGGTGATGGTTTGGTCGCCACGAAAATTATGCGAATCGATCACCAATTCGCCAAATTTGGATTTTACTTTTTCAATGATATTTGTGTCGTTCATTTATTCCCAATCCAATCCGCCACGTTTCCAAACGTAGAGCAGGCCGACGCTAAGAATGGTAATAAAAAGGGACATTTCAATGAACCCGAATAATCCCAGCCGGCGAAATAAAACTGCCCAAGGGAAGAAGAATACGGCTTCGATATCGAACAGAACGAAAAGAACGGCGACCAGATAAAACTTGACTGAGAAACGCTGGTGGGGTGAAACCAGCTGGCTTTCCCCACATTCAAAGGGCTCCATTTTATCGATGAAATAGCGTTTGGGTCCGAGGATGGAGGTCAGAACGACCATTCCCACGGCGATCCCGGTTGCCATGAACAACATCAATGCGACGCCAATGTATTCTTCCAACATATCGTTCTCCGAAAGTTGTATGGAGCCTTTAGCGGTTGGCCGAGCTGATTCTGAAACTACTTTCAGCCCGATAAGTTAAGGGGTCCGAACGCCTATTATAAGTTTTTTAAGCATTTAATTTATGCCCTTAAGCAATCAAACCTGAGTGGTAAAAATCAACAAAAGGACCGCCCAAAACCCTAGACAAATAGAGGGGGATAGTACTCTAAGGCTGTCCTTTTTGTCAATGAAAAAGCGTTTAAAATCTCATAATTTCATTCAGTTGGGAGGGGGTTTGGTGAAACTTCAAAATAAGGATTCGGGATCCTGAAAGGTAGAATTATAGCAGGTTTGGGCCGATAACTGGAGGCAAGATTTGGCGGAGCGGTGGGGAAGGGAGGAAAAAAAAAGCCGCCTTTCGGCGGCTTAAAAAAGACCCGGCCTCGTCCTACTCTCCCACACAGCTGCCCGTGCAGTACCATCGGCGCAGAAAGTCTTAACTTCCGTGTTCGGAATGGGAACGGGTGTGGCTCTTTCGCTATCGAGACCGAGAAAATCTGAATTTGGAACAATTGAATTCGTTTGAAGCAGGCTGAGAAAAATAAAGGTCAAGCCTCTCGACTGATTAGTACCGGTTAGCTGAACACATTACTGTGCTTACACACCCGGCCTATCTACCTTGTAGTCTTCAAGGAGTCTTTGTCTTCCCGAAGGAAGAAGAGATATCTTATTTTGGGATTGGCTTCCCGCTTAGATGCTTTCAGCGGTTATCCGTTCCGAACGTAGCTACCTGGCAATGCAATTGGCATCACAACCAGCACACTAGAGGTTCGTCCACTCCGGTCCTCTCGTACTAGGAGCAGCTTCCCTCAGATATCTAACACCCACGACGGATAGGGACCGAACTGTCTCACGACGTTCTAAACCCAGCTCGCGTACCGCTTTAATGGGCGAACAGACCAACCCTTGGGACCTGCTTCAGCCCCAGGATGCGGTGAGCCGACATCGAGGTGCCAAACCGCCCCGTCGATATGGACTCTTGGGGGCGATAAGCCTGTTATCCCCGGCGTACCTTTTATCCGTTGAGCGATGGCCCTTCCATCTGGAACCACCGGATCACTAAGACCTACTTTCGTACCTGCTCGACCTGTATGTCTCGCAGTCAAGCTCTCTTATGCCTTTACACTCGAAGGCTGGTTTCCAATCAGCCTGAGAGAACCTTCGCGCGCCTCCGTTACATTTTAGGAGGCGACCGCCCCAGTCAAACTACCCGCCTGACATTGTCCCTGGTCCGGATTCACGGAACCGAGGTTAGAATAGCAGTGTAATAAGGGTGGTATTTCAAGGTTGACTCCACCCCGGCTAGCGCCGAGGTTTCAAAGTCTCCCACCTATCCTACACATACTAGACCGATATTCAATATCAGGTTGTAGTAAAGGTGCACGGGGTCTTTCCGTCCTGTCGCGGGAAACCGGCATCTTCACCGGTATGTCAATTTCACTGAGTCCCTGGTTGAGACAGTGTAGCCATCGTTACGCCATTCGTGCAGGTCGGAACTTACCCGACAAGGAATTTCGCTACCTTAGGACCGTTATAGTTACGGCCGCCGTTTACCGGGGCTTCAATT
>Ga0114950_10004300_pt1 | contig 11044 bp, 11 predicted proteins | sample N075metaG_FD_83503 | JGI IMG/M metagenome (GOLD analysis project Ga0114950, IMG submission 83503) | Deep subsurface microbial communities from Kermadec Trench to uncover new lineages of life (NeLLi) - N075 metaG | ecosystem: Environmental > Aquatic > Marine > Ocean trench > Sediment | place... | reverse complement strand
CAATTTGACAGCCATTACCGCTTCCAGTTTGGGTATTGATATTTTATCTGTCACTACCGCCGGAGCGGCATTGACCACTTTGGAAGCTATCAACACTGCCCTCAAGGTTGTTACTCAGGGTCGAGGTAAAGTGGGCGCAGTCCAAAATCGTCTGACAAGAACCATTGCAAATATATCGATCACGGTGGAAAACCTGACAGCCGCTGAATCGGCGATCCGGGATTCCGACATTGCAGAAGAAGTTGCCTTCTTGACCCGAAACCAAATTTTGGTTCAATCCGCCACCGCGATGGTTGGTCAGGCCAATTTGATCCCACAGGCAGTCCTTCAGTTACTCGGGTAATCGGCATTTTTATAAAAATACTTTTGGAAAATCTTAAGTTTGTGAATCAATAACCCAAATAATTAGCAAAAGGAAAAATAATGATTGCTCATTCTACTTGTATCATTGGGGGAAACCGGAAATATTCCGGCATTCCCCTCGAGAGTTTCCAATAATACCCAGAGGGTACTCTGGATAATTGCAGAATGGATTTCCCCTAAAATTTTTAGTGTGCCGCCTGGGACAAAAAGGTTCTGCGATTTGCTGGACTCAGGTTCAATATCGGCGGTTTTACCTCGGGAAAGTGAAAAAAATTCCCCTCTCACACCTAAAACGGAATTTTTTTCTCGCCCTCTATAAAATATAGTGCTAGGCCTCCCAGGCCTAGTCTTGAAGCGGGAATACGCCCGTGGATAGAATCCCTTCCCTCCTTCTATTACATCAATAAATTCTTTTAGGCAAAAATAAATATAAAGGAATTTTTTTAAATTCCCGATAGGGCTTTTAGTTAATCGGGATGACATAAGCCAAGTCGCACCACCGGCTGAAAATTCAATCCCGATTGGCTAGAGTCTAATATCAGATTTATGAAGTTTCTGATCCATCTGCAAAACACCCAGCAAGGATGCTGGTGCAGAACCCGGATCATTCCTATTATCAAGGAGGATTAGGAAATGCCCATACGAATCTTCAACAATATTCCCTCGCTCAATGCACAACGTATTTTGGGGATTAACAGTGACCGACTCGCTCAATCAGTCGAGAGAATTGCCTCCGGAATCCGGATCAACCGCGGTGCCGACGATGCGGCAGGCCTGGCAATTTCCGAAGCCTTGCGATCCGATATTCGGGCATTGCGGCAAGCCGTTCGGAATGCCAGCGATGGAATTTCCCTCATCAACGTCACTGAAGGTGCGTTAAATGAGCAATCCGGAATCCTCATCCGTCTGCGCGAATTGGCCTCCCAGGCCGCCACAGGAACAGTTGGTTCCACCGAACGCCAGACCATTCAGCTCGAATTCAAATCACTAAGAGACGAAATTGATCGTATCGCCGCCACCACTGAATTCAATGGCCAGTTGTTAGTCGATGGTTCCCTGAGTTCCTCAGTTCCCTTTGCCAATCACATCCTCATCCAGGTTGGAATCGATGCCTCCGCCGCCAGCCGAATCGATTTGAATTCGGAGGTCAACCTGACCGCCATTACTGCCTCCAGTCTTGCTATAGATGTTTTAAGCGTCACAACAGCTGGCGCCGCGTTGACCGCTCTGGATAGTCTGAACTCCTCCATTTCCGTCGTCACTCAGGGCCGAGGCAAGGTAGGAGCAGTGCAAAACAGGCTGGTAAGAACCATCGCCAACCTGTCCATTTCGATTGAAAATCTGTCTGCCGCAGAATCGGCCATCCGTGATGCGGACATTGCCGAGGAAGTCGCATTATTGACCAGAAATCAGATTCTCGTTCAAGCCGCCACCGCGATGGTTGGGCAAGCCAATCTTATTCCTCAATCCGTTCTTCAGTTATTACAGTAATCATTAAACGATATTTTTGAGAGAAGAAAACCATGCCTCTAAGAATATTCAATAACATATCCTCGTTGAACGCACAGCGAGTTCTAGAACTCAATCGCTCTCGATTAGGCCGCTCTATTACAAGAGTCGCTTCGGGCAAGCGAATTACCCGGAGCGCCGATGACTCTGCTGGCATGGCCATTTCTCAATCCCTGCGTTCGAGTGTCGCGACCATGAAACAAGGGGCGAGAAATTTGGCCGATGGAATCTCGATGATTAATGCCGCCGATGGTGCACTCAGTGTACAGGCAGGCATCTTGATTCGGACCAGAGAGCTTGCTTCCCAGGCCGCAACAGGTACCATCGGACAACCAGAGAGGGAAACGATCAACCTGGAATTCCAAGCCTTATTATCTGAATTAAATCGCATTGGGGAAACTCAGGAATTCAATGGACAAAAACTGATTGACGGTTCTCTATCAGCCACTGCCTCCAAAACCGTGATTCTGCAGATCGGTAATTCTTCGGCAGCTGTAAACCGATTTAATTTAAATAAGGAAATAAATCTGACGGCAGTCACCACCGAAGGTCTCGGTATTGCAGGTTTATCCGCTCTGTCTCAAAGAGACGCAGTGAATGCGATGGGAGCGCTCGTCCGGGCGGTCGACCAATTGAATCTAATTCGTGGGCGGGTGGGAGCCATGCAAAACAGAGCCGTTCGCGCATTGAATAATATCAATGTTTCTATTTTGGGATTGACTAGCGCTGTGGCTACTATTAACGATACTGACGTGGCGGCAGAACTGGCCGAATTGACAAGGAACCAAATCCTCGTCCAGGCAGGTGCCGCCATGATAGGACAATCCAATATAACTCCTCAAGCCGTTCTGAGCTTATTATAGTCTTTTCCCTACGATCCAAACTTCTTGCAACTCCTGATCAATTCAATCACATTTATGGCTTTATGAATTCAAGATCCCGCTTAAAAGGCATCACCATCTTTGCCAATGAACGACCCCGCTACAAGCAAACGGGGTATCCGACAAAGATTTTGCGGAGGTACCTCCGCTGGCAAATGGATATAAGTAATAGGCTTGACCATGCTAACGGCGCATACAAGTTATGACTAATTGCCTCCCACGCTAGTGGGCGGGGTATGAAACCCACTGGTGGGAATCATGATTTGGGAATGCTATAATACACGCTTTGTATAACTCCTTCTCGCAATTGATATCCTGAGATCAGCCTCACCTCCATGAAACGATACAAAGTAGGCCTTATTGGATGCGGTCGAATCGGCAGTTTATTGGAATCCGACCCTTTAAGAGGCAAACCCTGCACCCATGCCGGTGGATTCTCAGTGGTTGCCTCCGCAAAGCTGGTGGCTGGATGTGACATCCATCCGCAACGCTTAAAGGAGTTTGGCCGACAATGGGATGTGCAGAACTTATACTCCAATTACCAGCAGATGCTAAAGTCAGAACCTTTGGACATCGTCTGCATCGCCACATGGACCCATCTCCACCAGCAGATGGTGCTAGATTCTGTCAAGTCGGGCATTAAGGGGATTTTTTGCGAAAAGCCCATTGCCAACGATTTACTGGGCGCAAAAAAGATGGTCCGCGCCTGCGAAAAAAAAGGGATCTCTCTCATTATCAATCACGAGCGCCGATGGGATGTGCACTACAAAAAAGCCCTTAGCCTCATAAAAGCTGGTAAAATAGGGGCTGTCAGGACCATCATTGGAAATGCCCTGAGCTGGAGCCCACCAAAATTACCACGCAAAAAATTTGTCGGCGGGGGAATGTTTCATGATGGAACCCATCTAACCGATCTCTTGTTGTACTTTGGTGGACCGGTAGATTGGGTCTCTGGACATGATATTCGCCCCAATGGGAAACATTTTATTGAAGCGAGTTCCTGCGCCATGATCCGGTTCAAATCTGGCGCCATGGGTTTCATCGAGGGAGGAGGATCGAGAAAATATTTTAATTTTGAATTGGATATTCAAGGTGACGAAGGCCGCATCCTCATCGGCAATTCTGGCCGCAGATTATTTGTGACCAAAAAAAGCAAGCGTTTTAGCCATTTTCAGGAATTGGAAGAAATCCCGTTTCCAGAACCAAAAAAATTTGAAACACCATTCATCGGTGGGGCCCGGGACATGGTGCGTTGTCTCAAAACAGGAAATGAAAGTATTTCCAGTGGCCAGGACGGCCTACAAGCCTTGCAGATTATTTTAAGTATTTACGAATCTGCGGAAATGAATGGAAAACGGTTGAAAGTTAGATGAAGCTAAAACCGCTAATACTCCAGATCGGAATCATTCTGTTCATCATGGCGAGCAGTTTTCTGGTCAAAGTTTACCTCAACGCCAGCTCGCATCTGGAAACTGCAAATCAATTTCTCGCCGAAGAAAATTATGCTGATGCTTCCATCCATTTCCAACGCTCTTTGGATTGGTTTTTTCCTGGGCTAGACCTCAAGGAACAAGCGGCTGAAGGATTATGGAACATTGCCCGGCATTTTGAATCGAAAAACGACTTGCAACAGGCTCTGGATACCTATCGCCTGCTTCGCGGCGGATTTTATGGAGCCCGAAGCTTTTACACGCCAGGAAAGGATTGGATCTAAAAGTGCAACTTAAAAATTTCCGAATTGATGGCCCGGCAACCACCCACTTCACCCGCCGAGGAGTTGAAGTCGTTTGAACAGAGGCAGGCCGAAATGCTCGAAGTGTTGATGAAAGAAAAATCGCCTTTTCCGGAATGGGCACTACTGACAGAAGTGGGATTTTTCGGTTGGGTGACCTGCAGTTTTCTTTTTATTTTTCGGGCCATGTCTTCGACCGGGAAAATCATTAGCCGCCCGGCCATTGGGTATTCCACAGCTTTCTTAGTTTTCTATGGGCTCTGGATCTGGGGCATGTCGAATACTTGATAAAAGTGGAATGAACGATCCCGCTACAAGCAGACGAGGTATCCGACAAAGATTTTTATTTAAAATCGTTGCAAGCTGGTGGGAATTAAAAAATTTAATTGAAATAAGCTGTTCTTCTATGGTAGTTTGACCTACTTGTAGGCCTTCGTTTTCCCCTTACGTAGATCATCCTATCCATAGTTTGTTCTTAAAGCATTACTCACTTGAAAGATAAAACTTGGGGCTATTTAAAGATGTGCTTTAGTCGCATCAGTTTTCGTTGGAGATGGTGAATGATTGAGGTTCAAAACCTGACAAAGTATTACGGTCCGCGACCCGCCATTCACGACCTTTGCTTCAGTGTCGCTAAAGGCGAGGTGGTTGGTTTTTTGGGACCCAACGGCGCGGGGAAATCTACCACCATGAATATTCTTTCGTGTATTTTCCCAGCCACCAGTGGAACGGTTCGTATTTGCGGCCACGATATTTTTGAAGAATCGCTGGAAGTGAGAAAGCTCATTGGCTACCTGCCAGAGAATCCGCCGCTCTATTCGGACATGACGGTGGAAGATTACCTGGGATTTGCCGCCCACATACGAAGCCTGCCTGGTTCAAAAGTGGGCCAGGCCATTTCTAATGTTGTAGAAAAATGCGTTCTTGGCGAGGTTCGACACCGAATCATTGGAAAGCTTTCCAAGGGTTTTCAACAGCGGGTTGGCCTTGCCCAGGCGATGATCCATGAACCGAAATTGCTTATCCTCGATGAACCGACGATTGGGTTGGACCCTATCCAAATCATTGAAATTCGCAAATTAATAAAGGAACTTGCGGACTCTCATACTATTCTCCTGAGCTCGCATATTCTTCCTGAAATCACTCATATCTGCAAACGCGTCATTATTATTAATGAAGGCCAAATTGCGGCTGAGGATTCTCTGGAAGGCTTGACCTCTTCTTTACGAAAAAGTGAGCGTGTGATTTTGAAAGTACGTAATCCGAAAGATGATATCGCGAACCAATTGCAGGCTCTGGAAAAGGTCATTTCAGTGCAGATAGATGAGGTGGGAAGGTTTATTATCGAAAGTGCTTTGAACACTCAATTGCAAGATGAGGTGGCTCGCATGGCTCTCGATAACGGCTGGGGCATTGAGGAGTTGAAGCCTGTCACGATGACTCTGGAAGATATTTTTCTGAAATTGACGTTAGAAGAAAAGGAAGTTGCTCCATGAAAAATGCGTGGGTGATCGCAAAAAGGGACCTGGGATCGTTTTTCAATTCGCCGATCTTTTATGTGGTGACTACAGTTTTTCTGGTCATTTACAGTTGGATGTTTTTCCAAATTTTAAGCGAGTTCAGCAGTATTAATATGCAGGCAGCACAACATATTGTGATCACTATTTCACTGCAAAATGTCGCCCTTGTCTTATTGATGCTGATTCCAGTGCTAACCATGAAAAGTTTTGCTGAAGAAAAAAAATCTAAAACCATAGCTCTCCTAATGTCTTCGCCTGTCAGAGCAATAGAAATTGTTATCGGGAAATTTACTGCCTGCATGTTGGTCGTTTTTATAATGTTATTTTTATCCTCCTATTCCGTAATCGCTTTGCTCATATTTGGCAAACCTGAATTGGGGCCGATTTTAACCGGCTATCTTGGATTGCTATTGATGTCAGGTTGTTTCATTTCCATAGGAGTCTGTGCATCTTCCCTGACCGACAACCAAATCATCGCGGCGGTATTGAGCTTTGGGTTTTCCCTATTCATGTGGATCATTCAGTGGGGAACCCAAACTGCGGGTCCAGAATTAGCTGAGGTTCTGAACTATCTTTCTTTGATCGATCATCTGAATCGTTTCTTGGAAGGCATCCCCAACTCTAGCGATTTTATTTATTACATATCTTTTATCGGTTTCTGTTTATTTTTGACCCATCGTGTTTTGGACTCTGGGAGGTGGCGATAATATTATGAGTCGAGTTTCCGTAATTGCAGGTTGGACCGCAATGTTCTTTGCATTTTCCACATTATTTTTCTATTCGGTCATCCCGCAGAATAGTGAATTGACCTTGTCTCTCGGTTCCGTGGTGATCATTACCGGAGTTTATTTTTTATTTGCCGAACGAAAATTGGTGCGGACTTTTATTACCTCCCGCTCCACTGTTTATGGCATTAACTCCAGCATTCTCATCCTGATTGTTTTGGGTGTCCTGATTTTTGTCAACCTTCTCGCTTATCGCCATAAGCACCGTTTCGATTTCACTGAACAGGGCCTGTATTCTCTCGCTCCGCAGACAATTAAAATAATTTCCAATCTGTCGCGAGAAGTCAAAATCACCGGTTTTTTTGTTCCTGGATCTGGAAATAAAATGAAGGTACAAAACTTGCTCGATGGCTACCAGGAGAAAACCGACAAAATCAAAATAACCTACATCAATCCCGATAAAAACCCTGCAATCGTCAAACGCTATGGCGTGACGTTGGACGGCACCATTGTCCTGGAAAGTGGCGAACAGGAAACCAAAGTGAATACGGTCAATGAGGAAAGTTTGACCAATGCCCTTATAAAAGTGACGCGGAATGTAAAAAAGAAACTCTACTTCCTCGAGGGGCATGGAGAAAAAGCTCTCGACAACAATCAAAAGCTAGGAATTTCGGCCGCAAAAGCCGCGTTGGAGCGGGATGGTTACCAAGTGGAAAAACTACTGCTTTTGAAAACTGCAAAAATTCCTGATGATGCCAATTTGCTGGTTATCGCCGGTCCGGAAAAACCGTTTATCGATAAGGAAATCGATCTTATTGAGGATTATTTGAACCACGGCGGATCGGTCATGATCCTGGTTGATCCTCTTTCCAATTTTGGCATGGAAACCTTGTTGCTGAAATGGGGGGTGCAATTGAAAGATGACATTATCATCGATCCAGTTTCCAGACTATATGGTGGCGATTTCCAGGCACCTATCGTCAGCCAATACACCGTGCATGATATCACCCGCGATTTTGCACTGGCGACTCTTTTCCCCCTGGTACGTTCCGTCCATGCCTTAGAAATAGACGGAATAATGTCGACAAAATTGCTTCAAACCGGACAAAATAGTTGGGCTGAAACGGATTTTGATTCTCCTCAGGTCAAATTTGACAAGGGGGTCGACGAACAGGGGCCCATTCCTGTCGCCGTCATCGCCACCAAGGAAATATTCATCGAAGAAAAACCAGGGGAGCAGAGCAACGATCCTGAGTCACCTGAGTCAATGGAAACAAAACCCAAATCGGTAAAAAAAGGCAAACTCATGGTGGTCGGAGATTCTGATTTTGCCGCCAACGCGAAATTTAATTTTTCCGGCAACAGTGATTTCTTTCTCAACAGCGTTTCCTGGCTGGCGGAAGAAAGCGACTTGATATCGATTCGTGCCAAGCAAAGAAACATCCAGCCGTTCCACATGAGTCAAACCTGGGGAAACACTCTATTCATCTTTGGAATGATCCTGCTCCCAGGAAGCGTCATTTTTGCAGGCATCCGAACCTGGTGGCGGAGACGGCGTCTATGAAATTTAAGGGGACGTTGTGGATGCTGTTGGTGTTGGTTGCTTTCTCCTTCTATTATTTTCTCATTGAATTGCCGGAGGAAAAGAAACAGCAGGAGGAAAATAAACGCACGGAAACCGTCTTGCTGTTTGAAGATCATGAACTGGAAGAATTTACCTACACCCAAAAAGATTATTCGTTTCATCTGAAACGGACCGGACCAGATTCCTGGGGTCTCACCCAACCGGTGCAGGCCAAAGGCGATACCCTGGCCTTCCTGGATTACCTGGCGGAATTGCAAATTCTAAAAATCACTCGCGTAGTGGATGAGTCCGCAAGTGACCTTGCCAATTATGGATTAAAAAATCCCTCCCTCAAGGTCACCTTGAAGTTTAAGGACAAAAGCAAAAAGACCTTGCTCATTGGCGACAACAGTCCCATGGGCCATAACCTGTATGCCATGTTGGAAGGTGAAAGCCGTGTCCTGTTGATCTCGGCGTTTCGCGACAGCCTGGAAAGAAAGGTGTACGACCTGCGCGATAAAACGCTTCTGCAGTTTAAAGCTTCCGAAGCGTACGCAATCCAATTGACCCGCAAGGATGAGACTATCAATTTACAGCGGGATGAACAGGGCTGGAAATTTGCTAATAAAGCAGGCCTTAAATCTGATGCGGATGAGGTGCAAAATTTTCTTTATTCTGCACTGCGTGGCCAAGTAAAAGACTTTATCGATGAAAAACCCGAGTTGCTGAGCAAATATGGCCTGGATAATCCACGGATCAAGCTGGTGGTGAAACTGAAAAATGCGGCGGAGGAAAAAGAGGCCACTCTGCTGATCGGTTCGAAAAAAGGAGGCGAGGGTTACTATGCAAAATCCAACGCGTCCAATATCGTCCTGGTCAGCGATAAATTGATTGAAACCCTTTCCAAAAGAGCGGTCACATTTCTCGATCGGAAATTGACTGAATTCGATGAGAAAAAAGTCACTGCGTTTTCTCTGTCCAATCTTGAAGAACAGATAAAAGTCGTTCGAAAAAACGAGGCTTGGACCATCACCGAACCGGAAACCACTGCTGGCGACATCGCAACTATCAACAGCCTACTGTTTGACTTCAAGGAAGCGCGAATCAAGGAATTCATTCAAACGGAAATAACCGACCCTGCTCTGTTCGGATTAGAACAACCGAAACAATCTTTTTCAATCGAGCAAGAGGACCAAGCCCCCTGGTCCCTAGGCATTGGAAACCGCACCAGCGATGGCAAACATGTTTTCGCCAACCGTAGTTCCGATTCGACAGTGTTCCTTCTTCAAGAAAAAACCGTCAAAAAAATCTTTCGTAGTTTGCATGATCTAAAAGACAAAAAGCTCCTTAAATTTTCAACGGACACCATTTCTCGGATCCTCATTGAATATCCGGACAAGCTGTTTGAATTGGAGAAAAAGGACGCAGACTGGAATCTATTGAAACCGGAACCGATCAACAAAGTCCCGGCCTTTATTGGAACAGATGCGCTGTGGACCCTGAATAATCTGGAATATGCCACCATAGTGGATAATGCAGTAGACGACACACAATCTGGCATTTCTGTTCCCTCGTTAAAGGTCAGCATTTGGGATGATGATAAGAATTTGGCCGGACAGGTGACGGTTGGGAAAATACAAGTGGAGGACTCGTTGTATTACGCAAAGGTAAAAAACCGGGATGAGCTATTCCAAATTAAGAAACGGTTTTTGGATGAAATGCCTTCTGAATTGTCCAAGTTCAAAGAAAAATGATTTTTTAATTGTCCCATTGCAGTAATTTCTTCCCCAGTTCTGCTGGCATTAAATTTAAATTAAGTACCATCTCTGCCCTCTAGATCCCGCAAAGTCTCAAATCCACAACCCACTACATATAGCGTATGGAAAAATTTTACCTACAATTGGTTGTATAACCCCATGAAACTGATGAAAGTTTAAAAAAATTTTAAAAATAAAGCCTTTAAATTAAATAGTTTATAAAAGTTTAAACAAATTTACGATATAAATGATTGACAAGTACAATATGTGGTGGTACCGTTCCCCTAGTTACACTAGATAAGGGAATGAAACTACCCGCTAAAAGCAGTTCCAGGACTGATTTTGCTCGTAAATAATTGAATACCTGGAGTTTATCAAACTTCCAACGGCGGGTTACTAAAAGAGAGGCCTCCATGTTAGCAAATGCGCATCCTGAGATTTCCAAAACAATGGAAATTACTGCCAACAGGATGTACGCCAGTAACAAATTCCTTCCCAAACCCCCAGATGTATTGAGCGCCGGCCGAATCCTCCGTATCCATCGGCTGAAAATGTCCTTCCAATCGGCGTACCATGGAATCTCTTTTTACTGTCAACGTAAATTTGACGAAATAGTAGCCCGCTTCCTTTCAAGGTCATCTTCCGCCTCGCCCTTCCTATATCGGTCGGTTTGTTTATCTGATTCAACCCCTATGTCAAGGACGGTTGATTTAAGCCATTGTTTTAAATAATTTTTTTGAACTGACCGCTACCCCACAATTGGGAGCGGCGAGGCGGTTTCAATTTTTAAGGGAATTCCGCAAGGGATTCCTGTAACTCCTGTCTTCAATGAACAACCCCGTTGCAAGCAGACGGGGTATCCGAAAAAGATTTTGCGGAGGTGCCTCCGGTGGGCAACGCCCACAGGAAATATTAGCGAGAAATGTTGTCAATCGTGCGGTGCAGTCAAGCTGTCTATGAGTGTATGGTCTGGATTTAACCGGCCTCCGGCTT
>Ga0114950_10004299_pt1 | contig 11044 bp, 6 predicted proteins | sample N075metaG_FD_83503 | JGI IMG/M metagenome (GOLD analysis project Ga0114950, IMG submission 83503) | Deep subsurface microbial communities from Kermadec Trench to uncover new lineages of life (NeLLi) - N075 metaG | ecosystem: Environmental > Aquatic > Marine > Ocean trench > Sediment | place... | reverse complement strand
TCTTACTGAGCCTAGAAATGCTCTTGTCAAACAGTACAGCAAGCTCTTTGAAATGGAAGGAATAAAGTTGACAGTCAAACCACAAGCACTTGATTTCATCGTTGAAAAAGCCGTTGAGTTCAAGTTGGGTGCGAGAGGCCTGCGGTCAATTTGTGAAATAATAATGACTGATGCTATGTTCGAACTTCCTTCTCAAGAGGGAGCAGATAAGTTCATCTTGACCCGTGGATACGCCGAAGATAAATTCAACAAGTCAAAATATAGCCGGCTGAAAGTCGCCTAGTTTCCATCTATCAAATTCTTATTGATTCATAATTAACTTATTTTAACTTGACGGAAAATTAACTTCTGTCATGAAATATTTTCCATCAATCAGCCTGTGTCTGCTAATAACAACTCTGGCACTAGGCCAGGCTAAAAAATCAGTTACTCTTAAAGTTGAAAATGATCCTGTGGTTTTAACTGTGGGTGAAATAGTTAAACCGAATATAAAAGCTTATGATGGAGAGGGGAATCTCCTTGAAAATAGAGAGCTGATTTTCCGTGGTTTTGGCAGAAGCGCGCTCCGCTATATAGGATTTGTACCCGCAAAGGGTGCCCTTCTGGATTCATTGGGGGTTCATGGCCTTGAACCTGGAATTTTTACCGGTGCGGTGATCAGACCCGGAAACGAGACCGAAGAGTTCTCAAAAGCTTATTTCAAAATTCATGTAAATAATGCTCCTGTAAAAGAAGTTAAAATTGACCTCCCTGAAAAACTCTATGCTGGCACCTCTGTACCAATGAATGTACATGTTGTGGACGAAGCAGGCTTTGTTGTCGAACCCTCAAAAATTTCCCTGAGATCACGATCAGAGGAGATTGCAATCATTGATGCCCTGGGAAACCTTAGGTTAATTAAACCCGGTGCTACAACCATCCTGACATCAGCAGGAGGAGTTACCCATAAAACAGAAATAAATGTGCTTGAAAATCCGGTTTATGAAATCAATTTAACAATTAATTCAAATTCTGCCCGGACAGGTGATGTTCTGCATTTGTCGGCGCAACTACTGGATAAAAAAGGTAAATCAGTAGATGAGGTGCCAGTATTGTATGCTTTAACAGGAAACAGTCTGGTCAGAGGATCTGGTGCTTCGGCGATTGTTTCGGAAAATGGAAGTTTCGTAGCAGAAAAACCTGGCCTTTACAATATACTGGCTGTATCGGGAAACGCATCTGATATTGTAACTGTTATGATTGAATCCAGGGATGTTGAGCAAGAAATTGAATTTACCGGTCATGGATCAATTTCAGAAAGTCATACAGGTGACTTTTGGGTTTGGGAAGGTGTTGACGGAAGGGACTATGCAGTAACAGGTACCCACCTTGCCGGGGGTAAAGCCTTTTTCTGGGACGTAACCAATCCCGGAAATATTATTAAAATAGACAGTTTGCAGTTTGATGCCCGAAGTATAAATGACGTAAAGCTTTCTGAAGATGGCAGGATTTGTGTGATCAGCCGGGAAGGTGCTTCAAACAGGAAGAATGGAATAATTATTCTTGATGTTTCAGATATGAAGAACATTACACAACTGGCCACTTATACAGAAAATTTAACGGGAGGTGTCCATAACTTGTTCATATATAAAGACCACGTGTATGCATTGAGTGCGGGGCAGAAGTACGAAATCATTAATATTTCTGATCCTTCCAATCCTTATCGGGTTTCGAAATTTGAAATTGATAATCCGATTCGGGCAATTCATGATGTGTGGATTGAAGATGGCATCGCGTACTCTTCAAACTGGAGTGATGGTGTGATTATGGTTGATATTGGAAATGGAGTCGCTGGAGGATCACCTGAAAACCCAGTTGAAATAACACGATTTCGTACGGAAGGAGATGCAAATCATACGGCGTTTCCATTTAATAGTAAATCGACTGGTAGGAAATATGTTGTTGCAGGAGATGAAATTTTTCCAAAGGACTTCAAATTGGGTACCATCATTCGTCCAAGAGGATATATTCATTTTGTAGATGTAACTGACACATCCAATCCCATCGAGGTAGCAAGATATGAAGTTCCAGAAGCAGGTGCCCACAATTTCTGGGTAGAAGATGATGTGCTTTACATTGGTTATTACAACGGGGGGCTTCGTGTTGTTGATATCTCGGGAGAATTAATGGGAGATTTGTACAAACAGGGAAGAGAAATTGCGAATTTTTTCCCTTTTGATGAAAATGGATTCATTCCAAACACAGCAATGACCTGGGGAGCACAACCTTACAAAGGACACGTATTCTTTACAGATTTTAACAGTGGCCTCTGGAGTGCAAAAATCAAACCCGTTAAACCAGATCAAATCCAGCTTCAAACCCGATAGTTAACCCTGAAGGTAATCAACATACTTCTTCACTCCTTCCTCCAGGGAGTGAAAGGATTTGCTATAACCGATTGACCTGATTCTAGACATGCTGGCCTTGGTGTAATACTGGTATTTGTCCCTAATATCTTCAGGTGTATCAATGAATGAAATATTCTCGGCTACATTCATTGAGCTGAAAGTAGCTTTGGTAAGGTCTATAAAAGTTCGTGCAGTTCCGCTTCCAAGATTATAAATGCCTGAATTTGTCCTGTGATGCATTAAATAGTATAAAATCTCAGCAACATCTTCTACATACACAAAATCACGCATTTGCTCTCCGTCTTTATAATCAGGATTATGCGATCGAAACAATTTCATCTCACCTGTATTCTTAATTTGGTGGTACGCATGCCAAATTACAGAAGCCATCCTGCCTTTATGATCTTCACCCGGGCCGTAAACATTGAAAAATTTCAACCCCATCCAGAAAAATGGTTTCTCTTTTTGATTCAATGCCCAGATATCGAATTCATTTTTTGACTCTCCATAAGGATTCAGCGGTTTGAGGTTCTGGATAATCGACTCATCATCTTCATATCCGAATTCTCCCAGTCCATACGTTGCTGCCGATGAGGCATAAATCAGTGGAATTTGATAGGTAATGCATTTTTTCCACACCTCTTTCGAGTAGTCAGTATTTAAATGCCATAAAAGTTTTCGATCAAATTCAGATGTGTCTGTTCTTGCCCCAAGATGGAATATAAACTCCACCTCCTGGTTGTTAACATCCAACCACGAATGAAACTCCTCCCGATCAACCCGTGTCAATATCGCTTTACCTTCAAGATTTTTGTTTTTTTCTGCACTTGAAAAATCATCCACCGCAACAATTGCATTAAAGTTTGATCTATTAAGATGTCCTATTAAATAGCTCCCAATAAACCCGGCAGCACCAGTAACTACAATCATACTTGATTCTTATTTAAGCAATGCAAGCGCATCTTCAACAGATTGAACCGGAAGTTTGCAGAATTTTTCTTTGCAGACATAGATAAACGTTTTTCCCTCTACCAGTTTATTCTCAAGTAAAGGTAAATTTTCAACATCGCCTCCCAGATAAATAGCACCGGGAACATACGTTTTTTGCAAGTCTCTTCGAAGTGCTTCATAATCCTCACCCACGATAGCAATTTCATAGAATCCCTTGTGAAGCATTTGATACCCAGGTAGCCAACCATAATGATAGTAAGGTGACTCTTTGAAATCGATTGCAGCTTTCGACAACATTTCTGCACTTATATCAAGATAATTATCGTGTGTATCAAAATACATATTTCCTAATATCAAGAGGTTTATAGCCATCACAGAATTCCCACTTGGGATTACATTGTCATTAATGGTGTATTTTTCTACAATCAAGGCTTCATCGAGATCAGATTTGTACCTGAACAGGCCACGCTCTGAATTATAAAAATGAGTCACACAATATTCTGTGAGTTTCAATGATGAATCCAGCCATTTATTGTCAAATGTCACCTGATAGAGCGCAACAAATGCTTGAATCGTCATGGCATAGTCATCAAGAAATCCGTTGATTTTTGATTGCCCGTCTTTATAATTTCTGTTTAAATGACCGTCCTCAAAAAGCTGATTTTTAAGGATAAAATTTCCATTGGCAATTGCCAAATTCAGATAATCTTTATTTTGTGTAGCCCTGTAGGCATCTACAAGGCCTTTGAGCATCAGGGCATTCCAGGAAGTAAGTATTTTATCATCAAGACCCGGCTTGATTCTTTTAGCACGGTAGGATTTTAAGATGTCCAGATTTTCCTGAAGTGATCGATTTGTTTTCTTGTCAGAAAAATATTCATACGGTGATTTTTTTGCGTACAAAATATTTTTACCATCTTCCCAGTTTCCTTTATTGGTAATGGTGAAATAGTCCATAAAAGCTCCGGCATCGTCTCCTAACAACGTTGCAATTTCATCGGATGTCCACACATAATATTTCCCTTCTTCCCCTTCGCTATCGGCATCGTAGGACGAGTAAAAGCCTCCGGAAGAATTGGACAATTCTTCTACTATGAAATTTATTGTTTGATCCACCACATCCTTATACAAGGGATTGTTCGTCACCTGGTAAGCTACAGAGTACAATGAAATCATCTGCGCATTGTCGTACAGCATTTTTTCGAAGTGAGGAATTTTCCACGTAGGCTCTACTGTGTATCGATGGAATCCTCCACCTACATGATCAAACAATCCACCCAACGCCATTTTATTGAGTGTCAGAACCACAGCATCCCGGGTTTTGGTATCTTCTGATGAAATACTGTAATTCAACAACTGCTGATAGCTGCCGGGCAATGGAAATTTCTGACTATTCTGCAGCCCTCCATTTTTTTTATCCATAAGGCCCAACCATTTCTTGATGGCATCCGAAATTTCATCATTTGAAATTGAAGAAGATTCAGCAGCCAATTCCGAATTGTATTTCTTCAGATTGGACATAATTCGCCTGGACTGTTCTTTCAGCCTGTCCGGATCGGATTCGTATAAGCTCTGTATTCGATTCAATATTTTTATCCATTGGTCCTTTGGAAAATAGGTTCCTGTAAATACCGGAGTTGCATCGGGTAACGCAATGACATTCAGGGGCCAGCCTGCACTTCCATTGAGCATCTGAGCGGCTTCAATATAAACCTGATCAATGTCCGGTCGTTCCTCCCGGTCAATTTTTATTGACACATAATGTTTGTTCATAAGTTCAGAAACAACCGTATCCTCGTACGATTCGTGCTCCATTACATGACACCAATGGCAGGCCGAATAGCCAATGCTGATAACCAGGAGCTTACCTTCCTTTTTTGCTTTTGATAGCGCTTCTTCTCCCCAGGGGTACCAGTTTACCGGATTGTTGGCATGCTGAAGCAAGTATGGACTGGATTCATTGATAAGTGCATTGGTATATTGTTGTTCACTTTGTTGTGCACAACTGGCAAATAGAATAAACCACGTGGAAACCAGCAAAAGTATTTTGTTCATAGACATCTCGTCGGCAAAGGATAAGCTAATCAAAAGCTTATTCATTTATATTTGTACAAATTTAAACGATAACACGCAATGATCTATGTCAGCCGAAAAGAACACTTCAATGCGGCACATAAATTAACGAATCCAAAGTGGAGTCGTGAGAAAAACATTGAAGTTTTTGGACCTTGTGCAAATGAAAACTGGCACGGGCACAATTTTGATTTATACGTGACCGTAAAAGGAAATCCAGATCCCGAAACCGGGTTTCTAGTTGATTGGAAAAAACTAAGCAAGCTTATCAAGAAAGAGATATTGGATAAAGTAGATCACAAAAATTTAAATATGGATGTGGATTTTATGGAAGGGAAACTCGCAAGTTGTGAAATACTCGTAATGGAGTTTTGGAAGATTCTCAAACCAAAGATCCCGAGTATAACCAAATATGGAGAATTACATAAAATTCGACTCTTTGAAACTCCAAGGAATTTCGTTGACTACTACGGTGATTAGTTATTTGGTACCTGGCATATTCTGGAGCCACTAATTCCTGAAATTACTGATTTTGGACAGCTTCATTGCTTCCGGCAGTATGAAACCAGGAATTGACATTGAATATTTTGAGGAATAAGGCTTTAATCCTTAATCCCAGGCTCATCATAAATTCTAAAAACCGATAATGAATCGTTGTTGAAACCAATGATCACATAATCATTCCCAGCCACATTTTTGATAATCTCAATCGACTTTGAATTTCCATTAATATAAAATTCTGACTTCAGTATTTTTTTGGTATAATATCCTTTCTTTTGATCTGAGATCAGAACTAAACCTGAACCGGCATCAAATCGGGGTGTCTCCACTTCCGTGTTGTAAATAGCTCCGACTAAAAGTAAATCCTCATAACCATCATTGTTTATATCGTAAGTTTCGATATCCATTATTGGGAAGAATTGCGCCTCCACCGGTAATGGAACCCGCTCGAACTTACCTTCACCCAGATTAAGCAATAAAACTGATTCAAAAGTAGACACTTCACGTTGGTAGGATCTTGCTAATCCTTCTCCGAATATATCTGTAAGAGAGGCTCTGGCGAAGGAGTCGTAAGTTGGGAATTTTTCACTAATAAAAGGCATTTGATCAGTCGAACATTGCTTGCCCCTGAATGGTACATAATTCCCTTGATATTCGGTGCTTAATACGATATCAAAAGTACCATTGACATCGAAGTCACTGGCAAATACTTTGAGCGGTTTATCGACCGTAGCTTTGTATTTCGTGTTGAGGCCAGCATTCCCTACCACAAAGTCTGGTAACCCATCTTTATTTACATCAGTCTCTTTGACTGTAAACCACCAACCTAATTCCATATCCAGATTATTCTCAAAGGAGATATCTTCAAACGATCCTTGATTATTTTTATAGAGGCCAATTTTGGTCCATTCCCCGATGATCACAATGTCCCTCCAACCATCCCCGTCAAAATCAGTATGTATGATTTTATTGATAATGCCAAAAGACTGTAAATCGGGAAATACTTCTTCAGTCACATTCGTGAATTGCCCATTATCATTTTCAAAAATATAGGAAGGAGCAGCTTTTGGATAATGTTGAGGCATCATCCTGTTTCCTATAATGAGGTCCAGATCATTATCATTGTCATAGTCCACTACGCAAACAGTTTTCCCGCTATGGGTATACTCATTGAAAAAGTTGTCTTTAGATTTTTCGAAATTGCCCTGTCCGTCATTAACGTACAAGCGGTCTGTATAACGTACCGAACCTGGTTCAAATTCATTACCTCCACTTACCACAAACAAATCCTGGTCACCATCACCATCAAAATCAAAAAAGATTGATTCCATATCTTCATAAATGGCATCACTTTCAAATACAATATTTTTTACTTGTTTGTAATTTTCGCCATTTCCAATAAAGAGATGCCCACTTTGACCCGCAGCTCCACCAATGTACAGGTCGTTGATGCCATCTCCGTTCACATCACCCTTTGATATACTCGGGCCCAGTGTAGATTGCTTGTATGGGAGTAATTTTTCCTTTAAGAAATCATCGTAAACATTCTCCTCATGCTTGAAACCTAATCCAAGTTCTGAAGCAGGAATCATTTCAAATTTAACTGAACCATTTTTATTATTATGTGTAATAAACGAGGCGTTATGTTCTTCAAATAAAACTACATTATTGACGGCCACATTGTATTTCTCTTCCACTTTACCTGATGGCCACTCAACTCGTACTGTATCTACTTCCCGGGCATCACCTAACCCAAAATGTGCAAGATTATCAACGGAAGATCTGTACCCTCGTACCCTTTTACTTTCTATTACTTGCTTATTTCCTTTATTATTTACAGTTATTTTGGGGAAAGATTCACTTAGATTACCCACTGTTTTTACATTTAGGTAACTACCCTTTCCCATTTCAACGGAAAGATTTTTATAGAGAAAAGCTTGATCATCTATATTGTTTATTACCAATTCCAGATCCCCATCATTATCCAGGTCACCATAAGCTGCACCATTTGAAAATGACAAATCATCCACACCCCAATCCATTGATTTATCAGTAAAATTTAAATTGCCATTATTTTCATATATAATGTTCGGCAGTTTTTCCTCAGGCATAGCATAATATATTCGCTCCTTTACATCGAGTGGAACATTATTTTTAAATACTTGTTGGGCTAAGGCAACTGCCGTTCTTGTATCGTTGTCGGTTGCGTATCTGCGAAATCCGGTGGTTATAAATATCTCCTTATTTTCATCATTATTAAAATCAGCCATCAGAACCGACCAACTCCAATTAGTTTTTGCCAAACCCGTGATATGTGAGATATTTTTAAACTTACTGTTCCCGTTATTTAACTGCAATGTATTAAACATATACTGATAGGGGTAGCCATATTGATTCACAAAAACATCAAAGCTCCTGGTATCCATGGTCGCCATCAAAGTCTTACTTCGGTAATGATCTGCTGTAGCCATATCAAGCACAAAAATATCTTTGTAGTTGTCATTGTTAATGTCTGCAATATCCACGCCCATACCGGCAAATGAAATCTGATTGGTGAGTGAGTGTACACCATCCTTAAAGCTCCCGTCACCTTGATTCAAATAGATGGCGTCAGGCAGATAATAATCATTTGTAATGTATATATCCAACCAATTATCGTCATTAATATCACTTATTACCAATCCCAGTCCAAAACTAGGGTTTAACAATCCAGCAGCTTCAGTGATATCATGAAATTCTCCATCATCATTTCTATAAAGATGGCTACTGCTCATATAAAGTAATGCCGTATCCTGAGCCAGACGCTCATAAAACTCCATTGGCCCAAATCCAAATAATGGATTCTCATTCATCACTATACAATCTAAATCTCCATCTTTATCAAAATCAAAAAATGCGGATTGTGTACTTATTGATTTATCAGCAAGACCATACTGTTCAGCGCGCTCTTCGAAGGTTAGATCATGCTGATTAATAAATAAAAGATTTTTCCTTTTTTCAGGTGCATAAGGTCCCCCCTGGCTAATGTAAATGTCTAACCATCCGTCGTTGTTAATATCGGCGAATGTGATTCCATTTGACCAGCCTTTCCCTACATTGATCTGTGCTTTTTCAGTTATATCTTCAAACCTAAGATCGCCTTTGTTAAGATAAATCTTATTTAAAACCTGATTACCAGTAAAAACTATATCACTCAAACCATCATTATTGAGGTCTGCAATACCAACTCCTGCCCCGTTGAAGAAATAATCGTAATCGAATATATTCTCTAATGTTCCCACATTTTCCTGTAATGTATTGGAAAAGTGAATTCCTGACTTCTCACTATTTACTTTTTGGAATAGCCCTGTATTATCACCTTTCGTGCCAGGAGAACAATTTATGATAATAAAAATCAATATCAGAATTGAAAAACTTTTCATCAAAGACCCAATTTGTAAGTAAATAAATACATCATAACAACAAATTTATGAAGAAATTATAGTTGATTTTCCGATTGACAGAACAGATGTATGATAAATAAATCAATTGGTCTTATTCAAGATGCATAACTATGAGGAATATTTGGATTAAATCTTAGTATGACCATACTAATAGTTAATCCACCCCAAGTCTCGCCTTGATACTCTTTATTACTTCTTCCTGTTTTAATCTTCTTTTTAGATCTGCTGGAGAAGTATTTTGAGATACTTTTAACATCATCTTTTTATTTTCATGTTCAAATTCCTGAAGCTGTTCCTCTGTAAAAGTACCATTAAGGTGTTCCTCCATATGAATATTGTTATAATTAAGATCCTTAAGTACATCTCCCGCTATCAGGTTGAAAAGCCTAATGTCGTTTTCAGACAATTCATTTAAGTACATTCCGAAATGATCCCTGATAATTGGTTTGGTAAGATTCGCCCACATTTGTCCTGAAGACGCAGTATTGATTGATTCCGGTGAATTGTAGTATGTCATGATTTCTGGGGTGTATGGCAAGTTCAGTTTGTCGCTAAGCACATGCAACACTTTTTCTGGTTCTTTTAAAAGGTGTTCATATTTAATACTGAAAAACCGGTCTTTCCCTACAATATCCAGCACCTGCTGCGCTTTTATCTGATCATTTTTCCACTTTTTGGCGATGTAATAAATGTGCTTTGGTCCCACAATCGCCTTCTTGAATGATGCTGCCACATCCCGTCCGTCGCGATACAAATAAATATAGAATGGCTTTACCCCATGACGCTCCATTTCAGAACAATAATAGGCGTTATGCATACTTTTACAACACCATATATCGGCACTGTCGAGACGGGCTTTTATCCGGTACACAGTGCTTACTAATTCATAAATGTTATATGCTTTGCACTCCTTGTATATATGGCCGGCATGCATTTTGATACCCCACGAAACGGGATTGCTATTTACCAGGTCAGCAACATCGGCAGCAAGTTGCAGGAAGTTTTGTTTTTTTTCTAGATTTCCGTAATAGGTTATCAGTGGCTTAAACGTTTTAAGAATATGCGGTGGATGTGGCGCAGAAACCTGATCGAACTGATTTAGTATTAACCGAAGCAAATTCGAACCTGATCGTTGTGTTCCAATAATTTGAATGGACTCGATATTATTCATCCTTTTTTAAATAAACAGTAACCCTGCTACGCCAAAAATCAGTATTAAATACAGATAATTAATTTTAAACCTTATCAGCAATACGGCTGAGAGCGCAGAAACCGCAAAAGTAAACCATACATTTACAGATGCCTCAAACAGAATAAACAAAGATGAAATAATAAATGAAACCACAACCGGTTTCAATCCTTCAAGTACTGCCAGCCAATACCGGTTACTGGTAGCCCGTTTAAATATATCCGCAATAAAAATGATAAGCATGGCCGAAGGTCCAAAAATTGCCATTGTGGCTAAAAAAGCGCCTGATATTCCACCTATTTTGTATCCGATAAATGTCGCGCTAACCAAAATCGGGCCGGGAGTGATCTGTCCCAGGGTGATAGCATCCATAAATTCTGTTGAATTCAACCAATGGTATTTCCCAACAATAATACTGTGGAGCATTGGGATCATTACATAACCACCCCCAAACAACGACAGGCTGATTTTTGAAAAAACAGCTGCCAGCTTTAAATTGA
>Ga0114950_10004298_pt1 | contig 11044 bp, 10 predicted proteins | sample N075metaG_FD_83503 | JGI IMG/M metagenome (GOLD analysis project Ga0114950, IMG submission 83503) | Deep subsurface microbial communities from Kermadec Trench to uncover new lineages of life (NeLLi) - N075 metaG | ecosystem: Environmental > Aquatic > Marine > Ocean trench > Sediment | place... | reverse complement strand
GAAGACGGGGACGCCCGGCAGTTTGCCCACGCCATGTTCGACATGCTCAGCGGTGGTACACACGTCGGGCCGACGATCCAGACATTCGAGCAAGGCCCCGTGATGATGACGCAGAAACCGTTGGACGTCATGATCCAAGGTAAGGGTTTCTTTGCGGTGCAGACCGACGAAGGTGTGCGCTATACGCGCTCCGGCAACTTCGCTCGCAGCAGCGAAGGCTTGCTGGTGACGGCTGCGGGAGGTGATCCCGTGCTGGACAGTGGCGGCGGCTCGATCACGATTCCGGCGGACGGCGGGAAGGTCATAATCGCAAGCGGTGGCGAGATCAAACAGGGCGATGCAGTCCTGGGCATGCTCGGCGTGGTGGAATTCGACGATCTGAGCCTGGTCCGCAAGCAAGGCAAAAACCTGTATGCAGCGGCGGCAGGCGCAACGCCGCACGAGGCGACGGACAGCAAGATTGTGCCTGGCGCTCTGGAAGGTTCGACGATGGATCCAGTCAAAGGGCTGGTGGACATGATCGAAGCCTCGCGGGCGTTCCAAATGAACGCCAACATGATCAGCATGCAGGACACGACGCTCGGCAGGGCGGTGAACGAGATTGCGAGGTTCTGAAGAAGAGTTCACCGCAGAGAGCGCTGAGAGCGCAGAGAAAATCGGGAGATAAGAATTCAAGAAGAATCTCTGCGACCTCTGCGGTGAGTTCTTCCTGATGACAAAGTAACTGAGAGAAAACTATGGCGATTACAGCATTACAAGCAGCGGCGAGCGGGATGAAGGCTCTGGATATCAAGCTGGATGTCCTGGCCAACAACCTCGCGAATATCAACACGACCGGCTTCAAGCGTTCGCGAACCAACTTTGAGGATCTGCTCTATCAAATCAAGCGCGAGCCCGGCGTCCTCAATGCGAATGATAAGCCGACACCACACGGCATCGTCGTCGGAGTGGGCGTCGCCGTCGCGGGGACGCAACTCGACTTTGAGCAAGGCACGCTCGACCAGACCTACAATGGGCTGGACATGGCCATTCAGGGCGAGGGATTCTTCCAAGTGCAGACGATTGACAACGGACAAGAGGTCATCGCATTTACGCGGGCCGGCAATTTTACGATCAATCGAGACGGAGACATCGTGCTGGGCAACAGCGATGGGCCATTGATGGAACCGAACATAACGCTGCCGGCCGATGCGACGGATATCGTGGTCTCAGCCGACGGCCGGATCCAATACAAATCGCCAGGTGACCAGACCTTGCAGGAGGCGGGACAGATTCTCTTGGCCCGATTTGTCAATCCCGAAGGGCTGAAGCAGATCGGGAAGAATCTGTACATCGACACCGACGCGTCGGGGACCAGTGTTCCCGGTCCGCCGCAGACCGACGGCTTCGGTGACATTCGGGGTGGAGCGCTCGAAATGAGCAACGTTGAGCCGGTGCGCGAGTTGATCGAGTTGATCCGAACGCAGCGGGGATTCGAGCTGAATTCACAATCCATCCAGAGCGCCGACGAGTCGCTCCAGGTGGTTACGAACTTGAGGAGGTTCTAACTTCGCTAGTTAGTTGAGAATCGTCAGACCCAGACGATCGCCGAACTGAATGGATTCAGGATGGCTACGATGAAACGCAAGGATTGCGACAAGCAGTATCATGAGCAATATGGGAAGCGCGCACGATTGCGGCTAGTGATGGGCGGCATCGTGGCGGTTCTGTGCTGCGCGCCCGATGTGAACGCGGGCCACATCCGCATCCGGCCCAGTGCGCTGATCGACCACGATCAAATTCGACTGGGTGACGTGGCCATGATTGAGGGCTTCTCCGCAGAGCAGCGCTCTGAATTGCACGAACTGGCCATCACCGAAGCACCCGCCTTTGGCCGTACCAAACTCATCACGCTGAATGACATCCGAGCGCAGCTGGCCGGCGCCGGCGTGAATATGGCCGTCGTGTGCTTGAAAGGCGCGAGCCGCTGCGTGGTCCGGCGCCCTGCGGAGATGCCGCCGGAACAAGATGCGCCCCAAGACGCTTCAGCTCGCAAAACTGAGCGTGAGCAATCGTTGCGTACACAGATTCGGCGGTTTGTCAGCGAGCGGCTTGCCGAATACGGCGGTGAGGCCGAAGTCAGTTTCCGGCGGACGCCTGCTTCTTTGCTGGCGCTCTGCGGACCGGCGTACACCTTCGAAATTGAGCCACGCAAAAATCGCAAGCTGGGCACCATCGAACTGCTGGTGACCATCCAGCACGGGTCCGCCGAGCCGCAGATCCAGAAAGTGGCGATCGAGGTTGCGCTCAAGAAAGACGTGATCGTAGCGATCAACGCGATCAGCCGAGGACAGACGATCACTCGCGCCGACATTTTGACCGAGCAACGCTCGTTCCAAAAGCTCGAGCACATCGGCATGACCAAACCGGCAACGGTCATCGGCCAGGAGGCCAAACGGGACATCCGTATGGGCGACATGATCAAGGCGGGGGACATCAAGTCGAAAGTCCTGGTGAAGCGGAACGATCTGGTTTCTATTCGCTCGGTGCGCAACGGCATCGCCATCGACAGCACGGGCAAGGCCCTCGCGGACGGTACGCTGGGCGACCGCATCGAAGTACGCAACGAGGGATCCGAAGAGACGTTCTGGGCCCAAGTGACGGGCTTGCGTCAGGCGGAAGCGCTGGGCCGGCCGGAGCGCCGCGAAGGCGTCGATCATTCGAAAGGGAGAATCAAGTGATCAGGCGCAGCACATTGCGCAAGTGGAAGTCCGCGCGGGCTGAAGCCCGCGGCTCTTTGGTGATTCGCCGTATGGCGTTGGTACTGGGTTCGTTGCTGTGCGTCACAGCAGGCGAGGTTCGGGCGCAGAGTTCTTCCATGTACCTCGGGGCACGGGAGAAGAACCGTGCAGCCGCTGAGAACGCCAAAGGGAAGCCGCAACCGGGCGCGAACGGAGCGCAGGGTGTGGGTCGGGTGAGACCACTCAATCCCCAACTGGAGCAAGCCTCGCTCTTCGCGGTGATGACCAAATCGCCGAACGAGTTCAAAATTCATGACTTGGTTACGGTCATCGTTCGCGAGCAAAAGACCTACAAGAGCAATTCCAAGCTCGAAACCGAACGTGAGTTCGAGTTTGAAAGCAAGATTGATGAATTCTTCAGAGTACTGAACGGCCATCTGGCAGCGGCGAGTTTCACCGACGGCAGACCCAACATCGACTTCAAGATGAAGACCGAGTTGCAGGGCGAGGGCAGATCGGAACGCAAGGACAAGCTCACGTTTCGGCTGACCGTGGAGATCATCGACATCAAGCCCAACGGCCTGCTGGTCCTCGCGAGCGGTCCCGACACCAAGATTCTCGTTGACCGTGAATTGCAGGCCATTGCGTTTACCGGCGTGTGCCGCAGCCGTGACGTCTCGCCGGACAATACGATTCTGAGCACGCAGATATTCAACCAGACGATCGATCTTCAGCATAAAGGCGCGCTGCGTGATGCCGCCAAGCGTGGCTGGTTGACACGGCTATTTGATTGGATGACCCCGATCTGAACGAGATCGGAAGCGATTCTCTGTACGCGGGTCCGCGCGGGCCAAAAGCCCACGGCTCCGTGAGCATTGCGGGTCGCTCAAGTGAGGCAGACTATGAGGCACTCGACAAGTTGCATCGTTGTGTTGCTGACGTGTTTCTGGGCACCGCCTGCGGTGTTCGGGCAAGTCAATGCACGCATCTCCGACGTGGCCAAGTTCAAGGGTCCGCGCGTCAATCGCTTGCAAGGGATCGGCTTGGTCGTCGGACTCGCGGGCACCGGCGACGGCGACAACTACAGGCAGGCCATTCAGCCCCTGGCCAGTTGGCTGAAGCACTATGCCAATCCGGTGGGTCAACTGGAAGACCTTAAGAACACCAGGAATGTCGCACTGGTCACCATTCAAGCTGAATTGCCCGAAGGCGGGGCGCGCGAGGGCGATCGGCTGGACGTGCAAGTGTCGGCGATGGGGGCCTGCAAGAGTCTGGCAGGCGGGCGGCTCCTGTCCGCGCCGCTGCAGCATCATTCGCTCATCGACAAGACGATCATCGGTTTCGCCATGGGCCCGCTCGAGTTGACGGTCCCGGACGATTCCAAGGTCAACGCCATCGTCCGCGGTGGACTCATACTCGAAGAAGATGCCATGGTCTCATATCTCGCATCCGGGACCGATCTGCTTTCTGATTTCAGGATTCACGGTTCGTGGCTGAAAGCGGGACAAATGTATGTGACGCTGGTCATTCACTCTACGCACAAGGGCTTTGGCATGGCGTCGGTCATCGCCCACGCCGTCAATCAAGAACTCGGCGAAACATTCGGCGATACACAGCTGGCCATGTCGATGGATCCCAAGAACGTGGTGGTCCGTTTGCCGGAAGTCTATGCCGACGATCCGGTCCCGTTCCTGTACGAGATCGAAAAACTCACCATCCTGCTGCCCGAGAAGAGCGCTCGTATCGTGATCAATCGGGCGAAGCAGATCATCGCCCTCGATGGCGACGTGGCGATTTCGCCCACGATTTTCACGGTCAAGGGATTGACCATCAGTATTGCCCGCGACGCCGAGGGCCAGATCCAGCCGCCGATGACCGACGAGCAGAGCTTCATCGGTGTGGATCCCGGCAACCAAAGCGGGCCGGTGCTCAGCGCTCTGCTGCAGCAATTGAATCAAATCAAGGTACCGATCAACGATCGCATCGCAGTCATCGAAGTCCTGCACAGCATGGGCAACATTCACGCGGAGATCATCTACAAGGAATAGTCATGACCGTAAGCCCTGCGACAGCCAACCCTCTCGCCATTGCGGCCAGCGAGGCTCAACGCGAGAACCAATCCAAACTGGTCGAGCTGCGCCATGCTGCGGAGCAGTTGGTCGGGATCACGTTCTTTCAAACGCTGCTGCAATCGGCGCACAACAGCACGCTCAAGGGCGAATACGGCCACGGCGGCCGCGGCGAGGAAATATTCACGGCCCAGTTGGATATTATTTTTGCGGAGCGGGCTGCGGAGTCATCGCGGTTTGGGCTGGTGGATGAGATTTACGCGAGGATGGCGAAGCGCTATTTGCCGAATGAAGACGATGCTCCAAACACGCCGGCACCACTAGCAGGCGTGGATGTAGCGGGATAATCGAGCATGAACGATCAAATGCAGAAAAAAATAACCCAGCACCAACGCGAATGCAATCAGGGCGGCATCGCGCAGGCTGAAGCCTGCGGCTCCTTGGGGCACGAGGATGCGGCACGATTCCAGAATCGCTTGCGCGATCTGGACAACCTGTTGAACGAACTAACGGGTCTGCACGAGAAATTGCTCGAAGTGTTGCAGCGCAAACTGGTCGCTATGCGGCGGAACGGCGTGGACACGATCCATGAATGCGTGGCCCGCGAAGGCGAGTTGGCCAGCCGCATCGCCGATCGCGAAGGCTTGCGACGACGCTTGATGGTGCTGATTGGGCGCGACCTGGGCATCACTGAAGAGGAGGCGCAGCACCTCTCGATTCGCCGGCTGGCGAGTCGTGTGGACGAGCAGCAGAAGTTGAAACTGCTCGTGGCGGGCGAGCGCTTGTCTGCGCTGCTGAAGGAGATCGCCAAGGTCAACGCGGTGGTCGGAGATTTCGCCAGCCGAATGCTGGAGCATTACCGTGCCGTTTTCGGGCAAATTACGCAGGGCATTGTGCAACCGCCGGTGTACGCGCGCGACGGCGATCGGCCGACGTCGATGGCGGCACAGGTCATCGACGCGGTGGGATAACCGGACAGAATTGAGCGGCTCATGGGATTGATCAATACGGCATTACACATCGGGCAGAGCGCGATCACGAGCTACCAGAGCGCGCTGTCGGTGGTGGGTAACAACATCGCCAACGCCGCCAATTCGGACTACACCCGCCAGCGTGCAGTTCTGCAGCCGGTCATGGGCGCGCCTCTGCCCGGCGGCATCCAACCCGGAGGCGGGGTGGCGTTGACTTCACTGGAGCGCATCATCAACGAGGCCTTGGAAGGTCGATTGCGTTTGGCGCTGGGTGATGCAGAAAGCGCGCGAATCCAAAGCAACACACTCACGCAGATCGAGACGAGCTTCAATGAACTGACCGACAACGACCTGTCAACCATGATGAGCCGGCTGTTCAACTCGTTCCAGGACGTGCAGAACAATCCGACGGACATCGGCCTGCGCAGCGTGGCCATCGGCAACGCCGCAGCCCTGGCCGACGCTTTGCGTATCCGGCAGCAGGGCCTGAACGGATTGGCCGACGAACTCAACACCCAGATTGTCGCGTCGGTGCAGCAGGCGGATGAGCTGGCCCGGCAAATCGCGGATCTCAACATTCAAGTCGTCGAGGCTGAAGCCGGCGGCCAGATCGCCGGAGCGTTGCGCGATACGCGCGACGCGCTGCTGCGCGAACTGGCTGAAATCGTCGAAATCACCGTACGGACGCAGGAGAGCGGGACGGTCAGTGTGTTCGTCGGCAACGAAACGCTGGTGCAGTTCGGCAACTCGCGCGGGCTGACCACCCAGACGGTGGTCGACGGCGACCTGGTTCGGAAGGAAGTCCACTTCGGTGACAACAGCGGACAGGCCGAGATTCGGGGCGGACTATTAGAAGGTCTGATCACGGCGCGGGACACGTACGTGACCGGCGCTGCGGATGTGATCAACCGACTTGCGGTTGGACTGATCTCTGCTTTGAACGAGATTCACACCAACGGTCAGGGGCTGGACGGCTTCGGGAGCGTGACTGGCACGTACGCAGTGACGGACGCGACCCTGGCCCTCAACGATTCGGCGGCCGGGCTCACGTTCGTGCCGCAGACCGGGAGCTTCTTCGTATCCGTTACGGACTCAGCCGGTGGACAGACGGTCAGTTACCGAATCGATGTTGACTTGGACGGAGAGAACGGCGACGACACGACCTTGAACAGCCTGGCGGCGCAGATCGACGGCAAGGCGGCCAATCTCACCGCAATCGTGGGCGTGGACGGCAAGCTGACGCTTACAGCCGACGCGGGTTTTGCGATCACCTTCGGGCACGACGGTGCGGCCGCCCGAGACGACACGTCCAACGTGCTTGCGGCGTTGGGCATCAACACGTTTTTCCAGGGCATCGATGCGTCGGACATCGCGGTCAATGACGTCATTGCGGCGCGGCCGGAGTTGCTCGCGGCTTCGGCCGTTAATATTGCCGGCGACGGCGCCAATATGGGCTTGCTGGCGGATGCCGGCAACAACAACGTAGCCGAACTGGACAACGTGACAGTGTTCAATTTCTACAATCAAAAGCTGGGCGAAATGGGCGTGCAAACGGCGTCGGCCGCCGCGCGGCTCGACGGCGCCGCCGCGACGCGCGAAGCACTGCAACAGCAGCGCGCCAGCATCAGCGGCGTCAACCTGGATGAAGAAGCGGTCGATCTGCTGCGCTACCAACGCGCATTTCAGGGCGCCGCACGGTTCACGAGCATAGTTGATCGATTGATTGCTGAGTTGCTGTCCATCGCGAGGTAGGGCGGCGACGCGCATTAGCGGATGTCACGAGGCATCGAAGGTTATTCATGCGAATCTCATCGAACATGGCACTGGACAACTTCATCTTCCAGCAGCAAAAGCTGCTGTCGTCGTTGTTCAAAGAGCAAATGCAGCTGAGTACGGGCCGGGCCGTGCGCGTTCCCAGCGACAATCCGGGCCAGGCTTCGCGCCTGCTGAAATTGACGGAAGCCGAAGAGAGCCAGCAGCAAGTTCTGGAGAATATTCGCTTCGCCGGCGATTTTCTCAACGCCACGGACGCGGCGCTGACGGATGTTACGGATTCGTTGATTCGGGTGGAACAGTTGGCCAGTGGGGCAGTCGGTTCGCTGTCGCTGCCCGAAGAGCGTCAGGCTGCGGCGATCGAAATCGACGCCATATTGCAGCAAATGACCAGCACCGCCAACCGGCAGTTCCTGGGACTGTACCTTTTCGGCGGTCGCGATGTAACGACGCAGCCGTTGCGCTCGGAGCTGGATGGCCTGCGTTATGTCGGCGATACGGGGATGCTCAGTGCGCGGCTGGCCTTCGACGGTAACGACGAATACAACCTCACGGCCCACGAAGTGTTCGGTCTGCTGAGTAATCGAGTGCAGGGCAGTGTAGACCTTAATCCGGCGGTCACGCGCGACACGCGCCTGGACGAACTGAACGGCGCCAATGGATTGGGCGTCCGGTTGGGGAGTCTGCGGTTCACGGAGAAAGGGCGTGCGGGGACCTGGACGGTGGATCTGACCGCCGCAACGTCGATCGGTCAAATCATCGACGTGATCAACCGCACCGCGGCCGAGGTCCGCTCGACACTCACTGCCGATCTCAACGCGGCGGGCAACGGCATTCGAATTACGCCCGGCAACGACCTGGCGATCACCACGCTCGAAAACGGCGTCTTGGCCAGCGACCTGGGAATTCTCACGAGCACGCCCACGGGCGCGGTCATTGAAGGGTTGGACCTCGGCCGGCGGGTGACGAACAGCACGCCGATCGCGGACCTGCTGGGCGGCGCGGGAATAGACTTCGCGGGCAGCACCTTCGGCATCACTAACGGCAGTCATACCGTGTCGATCGACTTGACGCCTGCCGAAACAGTGCAGGACATCGTCAACACGATCAACAACACCGGCATCGGCGTGCGGGCGCTGATCAACGACGAGGGCACGGGCATCGATGTGTTGAACGAGATTTCCGGCAGCGTGATGTCCATCTTCGAGGAAGGTGCGACCGCCGCGGCGGACCTGGGCATCCGCACGCTGAACACGACCACGCTCCTCGATGAGTTGAATTTCGGCGACGGCGTACGGCGCACCGAGGGCGAGGACGATCTGGAGATCGTCGCCAAAGACGGGAGTACCGTGGCAGTCAATCTGGATTCGGCTTCGACGATCCAGGAGGTCATTGATTTGATTAACTCCGCGGCGACGGCAGCCGGTGTCGGCCTTACGGCGTCATTGTCTGCCACGGGCAACGGCATTCGCATCGCGGACACGACGGGCGGAGCCGGCGGATTGCAGATCAACCGCTTGAACTTTTCCGATGCGCTCCTCGACCTGGGCCTCGACGGAGAGATCGATCCCGCGGCGACGGAATTCGTCGGAAGCGAGGTCGGCGGGGTGAGAGTGAGCGGCGTCTTCAGCGCGCTCATCGAGCTTCGCGAGGCGCTGCTCGTCGGCAGCGAGCGTGAGATCACCAAAGCCGCCGGCAAGATTGACGATTCGCTCACTGATGTGACGCGCGTCCAGGGTCGGCTCGGCGCGGAGGTGCGGGCCATCGAATCGCGTGGACAGCAAACCGAGGAGGCTGTCGCAGCGACGGTCCTCTTGTTGTCGGAAGTCAGAGATCTTGATTTTGCGGAAGCAATCACGCGTTTTCAGCAGACCCAAACGGCGCTGCAGGCCAGCCTGCTGGCATCGGGACAGACGTTGGATTTGTCGCTGTTGAACTTTTTATCGTAGCAGTAAGTAGTCAGTAGCGAGTAACGAGTAGCGGGATGACGAGCGTCAGTCGGTTCTTATGGCGACCGAACGATTGTTTCGGAGAGTGATGCGATGTGTGGTTCAATCTTGGTTGTACGGCACGCTTCGCGAGGCATCGAGAACGAAATGCCGGCTACTCGCTACTGGTTACTGACTACTTCTTCTTCGATCCATCGATGAGGTTCGATCGATGAAGCTTTGATGTTGCCGACGAGGAATGTCGCCCGATGGCATGGATGCTGTGGGTGATCGCTACACACGATCAGCAACTTTGCAAAACGGACCACTATGAGGAGTGTCTGCGATGATCATCGAAACGTCGCGGTTTGGACCCACCGAAGTTGACGAGAATCGCTTCATCCACTTTGGACTCGGTGTGCTGGGATTCCCGAACGAGAAAGACTACGCCTTGATCCAGACGGCCGACGGCAGCGGTTTCTACTGGCTCCAGGCCGTCACTCGGCCTGACTTGGCTTTTGTGGTCTGTGATCCACGGCTTTTTGTGCCGGAGTACAGGGCTCCGGTCAAGACCGAGGAGCTGGACCAGATCGGGCTGAAAAACCCCGATGGCGCCCAAGTATTCGTGATCGTCAACAAAGTGGACGATTTGTTGATCGGGAATTTTCAAGGTCCGGTGGTGATAAATGTGGTAACTCGCGAGGCTAAGCAGTTGGTGCTGAGCGACAAACGGTATTCGACGCGGCACCCGCTGATGCGGATTCCTCAGCCTTCTGCCGTCGCGAGCAAGAGCGCCTAGCTTGGCCGGCTGGCCAAAGCAGTGTGAAATGCTTTATAATCACAAGCTGGGCGATCATATAGAGAACAGGCCAAGACCGATCCGGAATGACCGATTCGGCCGCCTGAAGCGAACGGAGACGGACCAGCTGAACGCGTTGGCAGCGGCATCGCTGCGTTGTTCGGCGGGTGTTTTCTCGGCGCTGACTGCGGGTTGAAATGGAACGGCTACTGTGATCTCGCGGCTCGGCGTCCGCGACCCAGTGCATCGGCATGGCCAAGGAAGGAGCCGAGGATGTTGGTGCTATCACGACAACGCGACGAAACGATCATGATCGGCGATGACATCGAGATCACGATCGTGGACATTCGCGGTGACAAAGTGCGCGTGGGCATAAACGCCCCCAAGGAAATCTCCGTACACCGCAAGGAAGTGTACGACGCCATCCAACAGGAAAACCGGCGGGCGGCCATGATCAAGCCCGAGGATATTTCCGACGTGGTGGTCGATCCGGAACAGGCGAAGAAGAAACGCAGAAGGGACTAGTCACCGGAACACGATACGCTCGGCCGCTTTCATCGCCAAGCGACGGGGCGGGCGAAGAAGAGACCGGGAACCACCAGCGGAACCGCCAGCGGAACCGCCGGCGGAGCTGCCCGCGAAGCCCGAAAAGACAAAAGCGTCAGCCCCCAAAAGGCCGGCCCAATGGATCACACGGATCTGTGATCACAGCTCAGTCAAGGAGGACTGATCATGAGTCGAATCAACTTAAACATTCCTGCAGTTCAGGCACAACGGCAATTGG
>Ga0114950_10004297_pt1 | contig 11045 bp, 11 predicted proteins | sample N075metaG_FD_83503 | JGI IMG/M metagenome (GOLD analysis project Ga0114950, IMG submission 83503) | Deep subsurface microbial communities from Kermadec Trench to uncover new lineages of life (NeLLi) - N075 metaG | ecosystem: Environmental > Aquatic > Marine > Ocean trench > Sediment | place... | reverse complement strand
ATCAAGGCGACTCTTTCGGCCGCCCTCGACATCGGACTGATGAACGGACGGCGCATCTTCCTCGATCCCGCAACGGTGAGTATCGTCGACTGGGGGCAGACTCCTATCGTCAGGGTGTGCAACATCACCGTACACGGCGGCTGGCTCAACACCCGGTGGGTGATACCGCCGATCGTCTCTGCCGACTGAAGGAGACTCTCCCGTTATGACCAGACCCTCCGGCTCCGAGCTCATGGAGCGCATCGTTTCGCTCTGCAAGCGGCGCGGGTTCATCTACCCGGCGTCGGAGATCTATGGCGGTATCAATGGCTTCTGGGACTACGGCCCCCTGGGATCGCAGCTCAAGAACAACCTACGCGACGCCTGGTGGCACGACATGGTGGAATGCCCTCCGTTGGGGCCCGACGGGCATCCGCTCAGCCTGGTGGGGCTCGACTCTTCGATCATCCAGAATCCTCGTGCCTGGGAGGCCAGTGGTCATGTCAGCGGCTTCAGCGATCCGATGGTCGACTGCCGTGAAACGAAGAGTCGCTTTCGTGCCGATCACCTCTTGGTTCTGAGCAAGGCCGATGCACTGGACGGTCCGTTCTTCGCCTTCCTCGAGGGCGAGCCCGAGATCGCGCTGAAGAAGGCCAAGAAAGTGCTGCGTGGCGCCGACCCCGAGGCTTTCGAGACCGTGCCTCTGAGCTCTCTGAATCCTTCACAGAGGGCGCAGACTTACGGACCGGGCGCCAAGGAGATTGGAACCCTGACCGAGCCGCGCGAGTTTAATCTGATGTTCCGCACCTTCGTTGGAGCGGCGAGCGGCGAGGACAACGTCGCCTATCTGAGACCGGAGACGGCACAGGGCATCTTCCTCAACTACAAGAACGTGCTCGACACCTCCCGAGTACGCATTCCCTTCGGCATCGCCCAGATCGGTAAGGCGTTTCGCAACGAGGTGACGCCGCGCAACTACATCTTTCGTAGCCGCGAGTTCGAGCAGATGGAGATGGAGTGGTTCTGCGCGCCAGACGAAGCGCCGAAATGGTTCGAGTTTTGGACCCAGGCGCGCTTGGAGTGGTGGAAGTCGCTCGGGGTGAAAGCCGACAACCTGACTCTGCGCAAGCACGACGCCGACGAGCTCGCCCACTACGCCAAGAGCGGTGAGGGCACCTACGACATCGAGTATCGCTACCCGTTCAACGATCCGGGATTCGGTGAGCTCGAGGGCATTGCCCATCGCACCAGCTTCGATCTCGAGCGGCACCAGGAGTTCAGCCGGACGAAACTCGAGTACTTCGACCAGGAGACACGCGAGCGCTTCATTCCGCACGTCATCGAGCCGGCTTCGGGTCTGACACGAGGCGTGCTGGTGCTGCTGTGCGAAGCGTACGACGTCGACGAATCACGGCCGTCGCCTGAGATCATGCGTTTCCAGCCGCGGATGGCGCCGATCAAGGCCGGCATCTTCCCCCTGGTCGGCAAAGAGGGCATGCCTGAGGTCGCAGAGAAGCTGTATCTCGACGTGCGTCGGCACTTCGTGGCCCAGTACGATTCGAAGCAGTCGATCGGCAAGCGCTACGCTCGCATGGACGAGGCCGGCACTCCCTACTGCTTCACAGTCGACGGCCAGACTCTCGAGGATCAGACCGTCACGGTGCGCGACCGGGACACGGGGGCGCAGGAGCGCATCGCGCTCGATTCGGTCACCGGTTACCTACACGACAGGCTGTGGGGATCAGATCCAGAAGCAGCCGGCTGAGCCGGCGCTAGAGAATCCGATGCGAGTAGCCCAGGCTGTCCCTGGGCCACTCGAAGTTGCGATCGGTGCCGCCCGTCCGACTAGTCGAGCTGCGACTTGATCGACTCTGGGAGCTCGAACGCCGACGGATCGACGTCGTCGTAGGTCACCGAGTCGATGGTGTTTTCGATCTCGAGGCCTTGGGCGTGGATGACAGTCTTGCCGGCGACCATGACGCCGCCGAACTCTTTGTAGTCGGACATCACGACCTTGACTTCCGAGCCGTCCTGCATCGCCTCCTGGCCTACGAGTAGCGAGGATTCCTTCGAGAAGTATTGAGTGGTCTTACCGCCCTCTGCGTCGACGAAGAGGACCTTGTAAGTGGCCTGACCCTCGAAGTCCACTTCCTCGAGCGTCTCCTGGCTCTCGAAGTAGTCGTCGTAGCGTAGGGGGCCGTAGAAGTTGCCTTGCTGCCTAGAGGCCTCGCGAGCCGTGCCCTCTAGAACCTGGTTGCCCGCGAAGGGATTCACCGACCAGCCGACCTCTCCGTCGAAGCCGCTGGAAATGTTGCCCATCGCCGTCTCGATCACCAGGGTGATCTTGTCGGGTGCTGTCGCGTGGATCGTGACGTCGCCCTCGACCCCCATCGCCGCGAGCAAGAACTTGCCCTTGGCAGTCGACGAGGTGTGCGACATCAGGGCCTCCTTGCCACCGAGCGCTTCGGTGTAGCGCTCCAGGATGGCGCGCGGCGTCGGCAGGCCGTTGTCTCCGACTTCGTCTATGTAGCTCGGCTCGGCTGCGGCCGCTGCGGGTGCCGCGGCGTCGCCTGCCATGGAGCCGCCCGTGGTGGCGCAGCCGCTGAGCAGGAGCAGAAAAAGCGTTCCTACTCCCAGTATCTCGAATGTTCGCTTGGTCATTGCCGTTCTCCTGGTTGCGTTGAGTTGCCGTGTTCTTCGTACTCGCTCGTGCCCCCTACGGCGGGCGTCTCTGGAGTATTCGCTCGGCTCTCGATTGTACTACCGCAGACCCTCCTAGTCAGGATCGCGGTAGCGGTCGCTGCCGCTGCGCTGATCGCCGAAGTCGCCTTGAATCGGCCGGACAGTGAGAAACCACTTGCCGGCTCGTCTTCGGCCCAGGCTCCAGCGCAGGAAGACCTGATCGCAGACCACGTCCAGTGCCTCACCGAGGGTCGCTTCCTCGAGCTCCAGGGTGACCGCGCCCCGGACTTCTTCGGGCATGTCGGTCTCGGCTGAGAGCACGCGCGCCAGGTTCGACAACACCTCTCGAACGTCGGCGTCCTTGACGTCGATGCTAATTCTCTCTCCGAGGCGGTCGCTCGCCGTCGGCTGCCCATCGAGATGGGGCGGCGCCGTGGTTCTAGAGACTGTGAGCACCCCGGGATCGACCTGCCGGCTCCAGGTGCAGCCGACGTTCTCGCACAGGGCGTCCATCACCGTCGAGAAACCGACCCTCTCGAAAGAGAAGGTGAACTCACCTTCGAGGGTGGGATCGAGCTCCAGCTCCAGCTCCAGCAGCCTGGCCAGGACTTCGAAGACCTGGCGCGCAGACGCGTACTTCAAGGAGAGGGTGACTCGTTTTCCCTCCTCCTCGGGGGTTCGGGATGGCACCACTCGCAAGATCTTTTCGCTACCGCGCTGCTCCAGCTGCCAGGTGCACCGGGCACTGTCGCAGATGGCGTTGAGAGCCGTCTCCCAGCTCAGATGGTCGAACCGGAAGGTGATACTGCCGGACACCGCGGGGTCTCTCTCCAGACGGCTTCCCGTGACCCGCGCGAAGGTCGTGAGGATCTTCTCCACTGCGACGTCCTTGAGGTCCAGTCTCATGGGCTCGAGGTTCTGTTGGGGGGCGGCTGAAGTGGCGCTGGACACGCAGCAGAGTAGAGCCACGAACGGTGGGGCGAGTCGGCTACTCATCGCTGCCTCCTGAGACAGCGAGGTACTGTCCGGTGGGGGAGCGAAGCACGAGGAGACCTTCGCGGTTGCTGAGGCTGAAGCCGGAGCCTTCCGCCGGCGCCGTCTGTACTCGGAGGGGGGCAGGTTCCGGGGCAGGGCTCCGAAGCAGCACAATCGCCGGTATGAGGAGCAGTGCCACGGCGACGAGCGACAGGAGAAGGCCGCGAGCGAGAGGCGTGAAGTGCCTGGGTCGCGGGAGATCAGCAGCCAGGCTGTCGGCTACCAATCGCGCGACGGTGTCGTCTGGTGGGTCGAGATCACAGAGGAGATCCTCGACGGCGGTGGGATGGTCGTCCGGTTCATGCCGATTCATATTCTGGCTCCAGGACTGTACGTATTCGTTTTCGGGCTCGCTGCACTCGCATTCTCATCGCCGAGTCGGAGATGCCGAGGACCAGCGCCGCCTCAGTCAGCTTCAGCTCTCCGGCAGCCACGAGCAGAATGGCCTCTCTCTCAGAAGGTGAGAGGTGCTTCAGAGCGCTGCGGACGGCGCGCAGTTGCGCCCTGAGCTCGGCCTCGTACTGTGGATCGGCCCGATCGTCGTGGAGAGCTGCGAGCGCTTCGATTGGAGAGAAGAGCAGGCGTTTCGCTTGCGCCCGTTGCGCGCGACGGCGGGCGATGCTGAACACGAATGCCTCCGGCGACTCCGGAGGTCCGAGGCGTCGCCAGCGCGAAACAAGGGCCGTGAGAGCCTCTTGCGCGATGTCTTCCGCCGCTTGGACCTGTCCCGTTCGGGCGAGGCAGTACCGAAGCAGCGGACGGGCGAGGCTCGAGACCGCGTCTTTCAGCTCCATCCTACGGAGAATGTACCTCGCGACGCCGAAACGTCACATCTTTTCTTGACGTAGCGCGTCGGACGACTCGTTCGCGCGTCAGAACGATCCCCTAGAGCGCCGTTATGGCGCTTTCTGACTGGCTGAGGAGAGATTAGGGGGTCGGGTTGAAGAGTCGAGAAGGGTTGGAGGGAAGGGGTTCCGCTTAATAGGATTGGATTTCTTGGGATTTTACCCCTTGGAAAAAGGGGGTTTTGGTGGGGCTGGTGATAGGAAACTATGGAAGGGAGATAATGAGACGGAACCCCTTCTCTTGAAAGCCTCCTTGATGCCCAGATACCTGTGCAAAGGCGGTGCCAAGATGCCCCGCCTCGCTCAATTGTTTTCGACGGCGACGCGTGGGTCCTCGACCTTCATCATCGCGATGATCGCCGCCGCTTGCAGGGCCAGCGACAGCCCGAAGATCCAGGCCAAGGAAGCTGCGTCGGAGAGCATCCCAGCGCTCAGGTACGCCATCATTCCAACGAATTCGGAGGAGGCGTTGGCCGATGCGATTCTCATCGGCCGGTTCTCTTGGTTTCCGAACTCGAGCACCAGGTTCTGGCTGGCCAGCATGAAACCGGCTGAGCCGGCGCCGACCAGGAAGAAGATCCCGTAGGCACTCCACAGTCCATTGCCCAGGAGTGAAAGGAGGTTGCCGGCCATCCACAGGCCGACGCCGCCGAGGAAGACTTGGCGAAAGCCGCTTCGGTCGGAGAGCAACCCCCACAACAGAGCCGCCTGCGACTGCGCGGCAACGAAGAGGATGGTCAGGAAGGCTAACCGGGCGCCGGAAAAACCGAAACGCTCGCCTACGTAGAGGATGTAGAAGGGCAGAGCGGCGCGGCCCGCGGTGGCCAGAATCCGGGCCAGGACATAGCGCAGAAAGTTGGGCTCCGAGGCGAGAAACGAGGGGAGATCGGCGAGGCGCGCAAGTAGCGGCATCCGCACACGGCGCTCGATCGTGTCGGGCTCGCGGAGGAAGACAAAGGCAACGAGTCCGAGAAATGTGAGGACGAACGCCAACAGAAAGGTGAGGCCGTAGCCGTGCGGAAAGGCATAGCGATCGATCAGCCTTCCGCCGATCCAGGACACCACGAATAGAGTGAGACCAGCGCTTGCATTGCGCAGCCCGAGGAGACGACCGCGCCGATGTGCAGGAATGCACTTCGAGATGATGAAGTTGAAGATCACCCCCTGCAGTCCACTGGCGAAGCCCCACAGGCCGATCACGACCCAGACCGCCGCGATGGCCCACTCTCTGGGCACGAACAGGGCGACGAGCGCCAGGAGAAGCACCTGCAAGCGCATGGCGCCTCCGAAGAGGATGCCCAGCCGTTTGGCCCGTTGGCGATGCTCGACCATCCAGGCGCCGAGGTAGGGAGATAGCGCCATTCCCATACTGTTGATCGCGCTGGCGATGCCGACGGCGGCGTTGTTGCCGGCGAGCAGACTGATGTACGCGGGGAGAAAGGTGGGTGCCGACAGCAGGCGAAAACCAGTCTGCCCGAGCATGCCGTGAATTAGCAGGATCCTGAAATTGAACCGAAGGTCGCGCTCCGACGGGAGAACAGGGCTCCGGGGCTGAGTCGGCGCGTCGTGCGGGGCAGCGGTCATTGCGGCGCATTGTAGGCGAGAGTGCGGCGCGATGCATCGGCTTCCTGCAGGCCTCGGGCGAGACCAGCAGCGGTCGAGAGCGCACAGTACGATAGGCGCCTCGGGATCACGTCTTGGGTGGGTCGAGTTGTGCTGGAGAAGAGTCTGAGCCAGGAATACGAGAGCGCCTACTCGCTGATCTATGCTGTTGTTCGACAAGTACCCCACGGCAGGGTCGCCACCTACGGTCAGATCGCGTCTTTGGCCGGACTCTCGGGCCGCGCGCGTCAGGTCGGCTACGCTCTGCACTCGCTGGCCGAAGGCAACGACGTGCCGTGGCATCGGGTCATCAACGCGCGTGGCGAGGTGAGCCCTCGGTCGACGCCGGGCTGGGACGGCCTGCAGCGCCATCGTCTGGAGGAAGAAGGCATCGACTTCGGTCTTCGCGGCCGCATCGACTTGGAACGGTACCGATGGGAGCCCGACTAGTGCACCGTCCCAGAGGTTCCGACAACACATCGGGCGCCGCCGATTTCGATGGATGGAGGATCGTCAGTGTTGCCTTCTTATGCCTCTTCGTTTCGGTCGGCTTCAGCTTTTACTCGTACGGTGCACTGTTCAAGGCGCTGGTAGACGAGTTCGGTGGGTCGAGACTGGGCGTGAGCCTCGGCTCTTCGGTTCTCTTTGCCGTGACAGGGCTCCTCGCGCCCTTTCTCGGTCATCAGATCGATCACCGTTCGATTCGCAAGATGATGGCCCTCGGGGCTGTGGTAACGGCGGTGGGATTCGCGTCGGTGTCGCTGATCGGGGCCTTGTGGCAGTTCTACTTCGTCTTCGGAAGTCTGGTCGCGGTTGGCTTGGCGCTCATGGGCCAGTTGCCGGCCTCCGCGCTGGTGTCGAACTGGTTTGTGCGGCGTCGAGGAATGGCTCTCGGGGTCTCCAGCATGGGAGTTTCTCTCTCGGGGCTAGTGATGGCGCCGTTGGCCACCTGGCTGGTCGCGGTCGTAGGTTGGCGCGGAACATTCTTGGTCTTTGCGGGGGTCACCCTCGTCGTTGTCCTGCCAGTCACTCTGATCTTCATCGTCGATCGGCCCGAGGATCTCGGTCAGCTTCCCGACGGTCGCCGGCGACCGCCGACTTCCGAGCAGGTTGTTCGTGAGCCCGCTCTTCCACTGTCCTCGGGAGAGCCGATGCTCGAGCTGCCGACCGAGGACGTGGGAGAAGAGAGGGCGCGCCGACTCCATCGCGATCGCAACTTCTGGGTCATCGCGATCGCGGTGGCACTCAACTTCTGTGGCAACGGTGCGATTCTGACCCACATGATTCCCCACGCCACCGACCTCGGTTTCACGGCTGTCGACGCAGCCCTGATCCTGTCGGTCGCGGCGGGAGTCGGAGCGCTCGGCAAGTTGGTCTTCGGCTGGATTGCCGATCACGCCGACCTACGGTTTGCGATGTGGTTGGCGACCGGTCTGCAGACAGTGTCTCTACTCCTTCTGCTGGCGCTGCTCGACACCTCCTCGTACGCGGCCCTGATGTTCGCCGTAGGCGTCTTCGGCCTCGGGATGGGTGGCATCGTGCCGCTGTGGGGGTCGCTTGTGGGTGCCGCCTTCGGTCGACGCAACTTCGGCCGTGCCATGGGTCTCATGAGCCCGGTGATGCTACCGATTCAGCTCTGGGGTATTCCCTTCGCCGGTTGGGCCTTTGATCGTTTCGGAAGCTACCGAATAGCTTTCACGACCTTCCTCGCGCTGTACCTCGGCGCGATGGGGATGATGTTCTTGCTGCGATTGCCGGCGCGCGACCCAGATTCCACTTGACGAGGAAGGAGCTTGACCATCTATACTTTGCGTTGTAAAGTTCTAGTTATTGAAGAGACTCGTTTCTCGCTAGAGCCTTCGGGCAATCCCAAGACGTCCACGCCGTACTTCAATGAGCGACGTATTCCGCCGAGGAGCAACACAACATGACTGACAGACATAGCCGGCCGGCTGTCGGAATCGAATCGATCGGTCTCCATTTTCCACCGTTGGCAATGTCGGTGGAGGAGCTCGCGCTGTTGCGCGGCGAGGATCCCAAGAAGTTCACGGTCGGGCTCGAATGCATCGAGATGGCGCTTTGTCCGAAGGATTTTACGGTGGTGGATCTCGCCACCGAGGCCGCAAGACGAGCCCTGTCGCGGTGGAACGGCAGCCTCGAACAGATCGGCCTGATTGCCATCGGTACGGAGTCGGCTGTCGACATGAGCCGGCCCTTGAGCGCTTTCGTCGCCGAGCGACTCGGCCTCCGCGGTGCGATCCGCTCCTATGAGGTCAAGCACGCCTGCTATGGCGGCACTCTGGCTCTGCGCCAGGCCACCGAATGGAAGATGTCCGGGGTCGGTGGCGATCAAGCGGCTCTCGTGGTTGCCGCCGATGTCGCCCTGTACGAGCCGGGTGACTCATCGGAAGCCACGCAAGGCGCCGGTGCTGTGGCTTTCATCGTCGACAAGCCCGAGATCGCCGAGATCGAGCCCCGCTCCTATGCTTACAGCGAGCCGCAGTACGACTTCTGGAGGCCGGTGGGAGACAAGTTTCCGACCGTCAACGGCAAGCTCAGCCTCGAATGCTACAAGCGGGCGGTGGAGTTCTGCTTCAAGGCACTCGTCAACGGACGCGACCCGGAGAAGGTCATCCAGAGGTTCTCCGCGCTGTGCTTCCATGTGCCCTTTCCAAAGATGGTACGCAACGCCGTCAAGAGGCTGGGCGAGGTGCTCGGGCTGACGCCGCAGCGCATCGCAGAGCTGTTCACGGAGAAAGTGGAACCGAGCATGATCTGGAACAAACTCTGTGGCAACGCCTATACCGCGAGCCTGTGGATCTCCGTTGCCAGCGCGCTGAAGGGTCTTGACGATGGCGAGCGTATCGCCGCCTTCTCCTACGGCTCGGGTTTTGGTGCCGAGCTCCTGTCTCTAGTCGCCGGACCCCGGGCCAAGGAAGGCGCCTGGGCGGAAGACGTCGAGCGCGACCTGAAGGCTCGAGACCTCCTCAACGCCGAGAGCTACAATCAGTTGCGAATGGCTCCCGCCTAGTCCGTAGGGAAGGGACCTGCTCCTACTTCCTCTCTTCCTCGACGTTCTCGAGCTCCGACTCCAGTTGGCGTAACCGGAGCTCGATGCTCTTCATCTTTCCTTCGACTTTCTTGAAGTCCATGGTTTCGATGAGGTGCAATCGTTCCTGCCAGTCCTCGCTCGAGAAGTACTCCCCCAGGTGATCCAGTACCCCCTGGATGTCCTCGAGGTGGATAAGGCCCTTCCACTCGGACGGCAATTGCCCCAGGGTTTCCTCGTCGAGCTGGATGTTGCGCATGCGAATCTCGGGCAGCACAAAGACTCGCCTCTCGCCGGAACCTGCCGTGCCGCGCTTGATATCGACGACTCTGTTGGGCTTGCGCTCGCCGACAGGCACCGTCACGCTACGCCTTGCCCCGTTGCGCCAGACTTCGAGCTCCACCGTTTCACCGGCTTCCTTGGCGCGAATGACCGCGGTCAGATCGGAGGCTGAATCCACGGTCTCACCATCGATTCCAGTGATGATGTCTCCGACCTCGACTCCGGCGATGGCCGCCGGTTGTCCCTCGAGAGCTCGCGCCACCATGACGCCGACGTCTCTGTCGACCCCGAAATGCTCCCGTAGCTCTGGGGTGAGCTCGGTGAGCTGAACGCCGATGAATCGCCGGTGGCCGAGAAGGCGCACGTAGTGCGAGCCGTCGCCGAGAATCTCAATGTGGACACCTGCTCCGGCGATGTGATTGCCGTGCTCATCGACAAAGACCTCGCTACCTCCCGGGATGAGGATCCTGCGCTGGATCTTGATCCGGTGATCCTCGCCGTGCTCTTGAGCCATCCCCGGAACGGCTCCGAGGACGAGAATGCATACTAGTTTGTGTAATTTCATGTCTGTTTACCTTTCTCTCCGCCTTACAGAGCTCCACGGTCTCACCTAGTCAAACGACGCTGGCCGTGCCAACTGTCCTCGACTCACTTCGGAGTCGGGTCGCGCATAGAGGTAGCGGAGATCGATGAGAAAGTCCTGATCACCTTCACCTTCGACCCCGATGACCGGGCGTGCTGCTCCGGCCAAGCCCCGCAGCTCGATCAGCTCCCGCTCCAGGGAACGGTACTCGCTCCGAAGCGCATCCAGCTGCTCCTGGCGAGCGACTTCGGTCGGTCGGCCCGCGGGGCGCACGGCTCGGCGCTCGAGAGTGCGGGCAAGCACCAGGAAGGCCAGCACGAGGGTTGCGGCCACCACGGCGGCGAGGCGCCAATCGAACAGCCAGCTAGACAGCCAGGGGCGTCGGCTCTCCTCATCGAGACGTTGCGCGAGTCGGCGCTGAAAGGCGTCGGATGCGGCCGTCCTAGGTAGTTCTCGCAGTGCCTTGGTGATCTGGTCTTCGTTCATTGGGACTCTCCGGTCCAGTAGTGGGCAAGAAGCTCGCGGAGCTGCTGGCGACCGCGGTTGATACGAGATTTGACAGTGCCTTCCCTGCAGCTGAGTGCCTCGGCGATCTCTCGATAGGACAGGCCCTCGATCTCGCGCAGCACGATGGGCGCGCGGTAGCGCGGCGGCAACCGGGCGAGCGCGATCCCGACCTGCTCGGTGGCTTCGCTCGACAGCACTTCGCGTTGGGGGGACGGATCGGGAGCGCGTCCGCTCGACTCGACGAAACCGACCAGATCGCGCCATCTACGAGAGCGCCGCTCTTGGGAGCGCAGGATGTTCGTTGCGATCCGCAGCAGGTACGGCACCAGCTTCCCCGACTCCTGATAGTAGGCAGACTTCTGGTAGAGGCGCAGGAACGCCTCCTGGGCCAATTCCTCCGCGCGATCGCGATCGCGGGTCATGTGGGTGAGGTAGTTGACGACGCCGTTCTTGTGTCGTTCGACCAGGTCTCCGAAGGCCT
>Ga0114950_10004296_pt1 | contig 11045 bp, 15 predicted proteins | sample N075metaG_FD_83503 | JGI IMG/M metagenome (GOLD analysis project Ga0114950, IMG submission 83503) | Deep subsurface microbial communities from Kermadec Trench to uncover new lineages of life (NeLLi) - N075 metaG | ecosystem: Environmental > Aquatic > Marine > Ocean trench > Sediment | place... | reverse complement strand
CGCCGCCGCCGGGGGCCATAATCTGTTGATGATGGGTCCGCCCGGCGCCGGCAAATCGATGCTGGCGCAGCGCCTGCCCGGCCTGCTGCCGCCGCTGTCGCCGGCCGAGGCGCTCGAGGTGTCGATGATCCATTCACTCTCCCGCACCCTGCCGATGGAGGGGCTGATGCGCGAGCGGCCGTTCCGCGACCCCCATCATTCGGCGTCGCTGGCGGCGCTGATCGGCGGCGGCCACCGGGTGCGGCCGGGCGAAATAAGCCTGGCCCACCGTGGCGTGCTGTTCCTGGATGAGTTGCCCGAGTTCGACCGCAGGGCGCTGGAAGCGTTGCGCCAGCCCCTCGAATCGGGCCGTGCGGTGATCGCCCGCGCCAACCAGCGTGTGACGTTTCCCGCCCGTTTCCAGATGGTGGCGGCGATGAACCCGTGCCGCTGCGGCCAGCTCGACGACGCAGCGCTTGCGTGTTCGCGCGCGCCGCGCTGCGCCGCCGACTATCAGGGGCGCATATCCGGCCCGTTGATCGACCGCATCGATCTGCACATCGACGTACCGGCGGTGAGCGCATCCGATCTGGCGCTGCCGCCCGCCGCCGAGACCAGCGCCGATGTCGCCGCGCGCGTCGCCGCCGCGCGGACAATCCAAAACGCGCGCTATGCCGCCCACGGCCTGCACACCAATGCCGAGGCCGACGGCGAGTTGCTCGAAGAGGTCGCCGCGCCCGATCCGCCGGGCAAGCGCCTGCTGGTCGAAGCGGCGGAAAAGCTCAAACTATCGGCGCGCGGCTATCACCGGGTCCTGCGCATCGCCCGCACGCTCGCCGACCTGGACGGCGCGGGCGATGGAAACGCGCCGGTGCGGCGCATCCATATCGCCGAGGCGTTGAGCTACAGGCGGGCCGCGCCGAGGCGCTAGGATTTCAGACCAACTTGCGTTTTGTGCGTTGCACAATTATTCTCCCGCACTGCAACCAAGACGTTGGCCACGCGGACCCGGGGAGAGATCGCATGAGCACACCGGCAACCACCAAGATTAAACCTATCGGCATACCGGACCTGGCGGCGCGCAAGGGCGGCGAGCCGATCGTCAGCCTCACCGCCTACACCACGCCGATGGCCAAATCCCTCGACGAATATGTCGATTTCCTGCTGGTCGGCGATTCGCTGGGCATGGTGCTCTACGGCTTCGACTCCACCCTGCCGGTCACCCTCGACATGATGATCGCCCACGGCGCGGCGGTGGTGCGCGGCGCGGCGCGCGCCTGCGTCATCGTCGATATGCCGTTCGGAACCTACGAGGCCTCGCCCGAACTGGCCTTCCAGTCCGCCGCCCGGGTGCTGTCCGAAACCGGTTGTGCCGCGGTGAAGCTCGAAGGCGGGGTCGAGATGGCCACAACGATATCCTTCCTGGCCGGGCGCGGCATCCCGGTGCTCGCCCATATCGGGCTGACGCCGCAAGCCGTGAACACGCTGGGTGGCTTCCGCGTGCAGGGGCGCGACGACGCGCGGTCGAAGAAAATCCGCGCCGACGCCCAGGCCGTCGCGCAAGCCGGCGCGTTTGCCGTGGTCATCGAAGGCGTCACCGAGCCGCTGGCGCGCGCGATCACGGCCGAAATCGACATCCCGACCATCGGTATCGGCGCGTCGCCCACCTGCGACGGCCAAATTCTGGTGACCGAAGATATGGTCGGCCTGTTCAGCGACTACACGCCGAAATTCGTCAAACGCTACGCCGAGTTGGGTACCGATCTGGAGGCGGCGGTGCAGGCTTACGCGCGCGACGTGCGGGCGCGGACGTTCCCGGGACCCGAACATTGCTTCGACGCCAGCCCGGCGGCGGCGCCCCTCAAGACCGGCACCGCCCCTTGAGCATGGCCCCGCCCCTCGAAACTGCCGCCCAGCCCCCTGTCTTGGCCCCTGTCGCCATCGCCCGCACGGTCGCCGACCTGCGCACCACCATCGCCGCGTGGCGCGCGGCGGGCGAGACGGTTGGCCTGGTGCCAACCATGGGAGCGCTGCATGCCGCCCATATGGCGCTGGTGCAGGCGACACAGGCGGTGTGCGACCGCACAATCGTGACCATTTTCGTCAATCCGGCGCAATTCGGTCCGGATGAGGATTTCGGCTCCTACCCGCGCCGCGAGGCGCGCGATATGGCGATGCTCGAGGCAGCGCGGGTCGATCTATTGTTCGCGCCACCGGTCGCCGAAATATACCCGGACGGCTTCGCCACCACGGTCGCGGTCTCAGGCGTCAGCGAGGGCCTGTGCGGCGACCGCCGGCCGGGCCACTTCGACGGCGTGGCGACGGTGGTCGCCAAGTTGCTGCTGCAGTCGCTACCCGACGTCGCCGTGTTCGGCGAGAAGGATTACCAGCAGCTTCTGGTGATCAAGCGGCTGGTACGCGACCTCGATATTCCGGTGCGCATTTTGCCGCTGGCGACAGTGCGCGAGGCCGACGGTCTGGCGATTTCTTCGCGCAATGTTCATTTAAGCGCCGGGGAGCGCGCCATCGCACCACGGCTTTATGCCGTGCTCGCCGAGACCGCCGGGCAGATCGCCCAAGGCGCGCCGCCAAACGAAGCTGTGGCGACCGGCCTAGAGGCGCTGCGCGCCGCGGGGTTCACGAATGTCGAATATTTAGAAGCGCGCGATAGCGACACGCTGGCGGCGGCGGACGACCGCACCCGTCCCCTGCGCGTCCTGGCGGCGGCCTGGCTTGGCGAGACACGCCTGATCGATAACGTGCCCGTACCTTAAATTGGCAGTGTAAAACCGCGCGCCTCACGCCGCCGCCGCTTATACCAAATCCCGGTATTACAGCATCACCGAGATATTTTTCGCGCGCGCCTGCAATTCGGCGACCACTGCGGACACTTCCGCCGTGGCTTTGGCGGTTTGCTTGGACAGCTCCTTAACTTCGCCCGCCACCACGGCGAACCCCTTGCCGGCGTCTCCGGCGCGGGCGGCCTCGATGGTGGCGTTCAAGGCCAGCAGATTGGTTTGCTTGGCGATCTTGTCGATCTGGCCGGCAACGCTGCCAACCCGGTCCAACTCCTCCAGCAGGGCCGTGAGCTCGGCACGCACCTGGTCGCTGCGCCCGGGGGCGCCGGTATCGACGACAATCGGCGCCTCATCAGCACTGGGGCTCATGTCCGAAACAGGGTCCGGTACTGGGACTGAAACGGGGGTGGGGTCTGCGGAAATCTCATCTGCGATCTCTGCGGCAACCTCAGCGGCGGCCTCTTTCATGGTTTCCGCCATGATCATATAGGCCTCCGTCCAGGCGGCTTTGACCTCGGGGGTAAAGGCCTCGCCCAGACCCTGCTCCAGCGTCCACAGCAGCGCACCGCCGACGGTGTCGTAATGTTCGGGCTTAACCCCGTAGGCGGCGTGGCGAACGCCTAAATCCTGCAACACCGGCACGATGTCTTCGAGCTTATTTAGGCCGCCGACGGCCACGGCGAGGGTCGACATTAATTTCTGCTTCTGTTCCGTCAGGTCGGTGGGAAGCAGCGCTTCAAGCGACGGGTCGTCTTCGAACAGGCGGCTATAAAACAGGTCAGCGGCGGCATCCTTGATCGACAACACCGCCTTGAAGGTCTCTTGCACAAGCGCAATCTGCTCGGGCGATATGGTGCTGGAGCCGTTCGGTTCCGGTTGCGCGGCGGCGTCCTTCATGGTGGTGGCCAGCACCGTATAGACTTCCGTCCAGGCCGCTTTGACCTCGGGAGTGAAAGCTTCGCCCAGCCCCTGCTCCAGCGCCCACAGCAGCGCCCCGCCGACGGTGTCGTAATGCTCCGGTTTAACCCCGTAGGCGATATGGCGAATGCCCAAATCCTGGACCACGGGCACGAGGTCCTCAAGATTATTGAGGCCGCCGACGACCACCGCCAGGGTAGACATCAATTTTGTTTCTGTTCCGTCAGGTCACTGGGAAACATCGCCTCAAGCGACGGGTCGTCTCCGAACAGGCGGCCGTAAAACAGGTCGGCGGCGGTATCCTTGATCGCCAACACGGCCTTGAAGGTTTCCTGGACGAGGGCAATCTGCTCGGGCGTCATCGGTTTCGTGTCCTGAAGTTTAAGGCAGGGAACACGGTATTGATGCGTGAAACGAGTTAATTTTCCCTTAGCGGGGTCGCAGCAGGCTGGTGTTTCCCTTGTTTAATGCGGCACATCGCCCTGAATGACGATGCGGTGCATGAGGCGATGGTCGGTGTAATCGAACATCGCGTAGTGCAGCGATAGCCGGTTGTCCCATATCGCCAGGTCGTTGGTCTGCCATTTATGGCGGTAGCTGAACTCGGGCGTGCGTAGGTAGTCGAACAGGTAACGCAGCAAAAAGTCGCTCTCGCGCCTGTCCATATCCTTGATCAGGTTAGTCATGGATTCGTTGACGAACAGCCCCTTCTTGCCGGTCACCGGGTGGCTGCGCACCACCGGGTGCAGCGCCGGGCGGTAGTGGGTCCGGCGGTCCTTGATGTGCTCCCCCCCCTCACCCTCCCACATTTCGGGACGAACATGCTCGTCATAGGGCTGGTAGGAATCGTGGTAGGCCCACAGGCCTTCCAGATGCGCCTTCATGCGGTCGGACAGCGCATCGTAGGCGGCCCCCATGCTGACCCAGACGGTGTCGCCACCGCGCGGCGGAATATCCTTGGCAACAGCACCGTACCCATGGTCGGCCGTTCGATGCCGGCGAAATCGGTGTGCCACAGATCGCGCGTTACATGAGGTGGGTTGTCGCCATCGTATTCGAGGATATCTATTTCCGGATTGTCCCGGCTCTTCTCGAAGCCGGAAACCGCCGCCGGTTGCGGCTCGCCGAAGCGCCGCGCGAGAACGACCTGCTGATCGGGCGTGATGTGCTGGTCGCGGAACACAATGACCGTACGGTCGAGCAGCGCATCGTGGATTTCGTCGAACTGGCGGTCGGTCAGGTCTTTCGAAAGATCGATGCCCTCGATGATCCCGCCGCAGGCCGGCGCCATTTCGTGCAGGGTGAAGCTTTCGTAGGTCATGTACGCCCCCGTTCCATTTTTTTGTTTTCCACCGGAAACCGGGACAATTGTCGCCGACGGCGGTGCGGCAGGCAAGACGGCCCGCTGCTATTTGATTTATTTTTCGCGGGGCTTGATCATCCGGCCCAAATCCTGGCCGCCGAAAAGATGGATATGAAAATGGAGCACCTCTTGGTGGGCATCCTCGCCGTGATTGGCGAGAATGCGGTAGCCCGGTTCGACCAGGCCAGCTTCGCGCGCGACATGGCCGACGGCGCGCAGGAAGCCCGCCAATTCGGCTTCGCTGGCATCGGCGGTGAAATCGTCCGACGATTCATACGCGCCCTTGGGAATGATCAGAATATGGGTCGGCGTCTGCGGGTTGATGTCGCGGAAGGCAAGCGCATGCGCGTCCTCGTAGACCCGGTCGCAGGGAATTTCGCCGCGCAAAATTTTGGCAAAAATATTCTCCGGATCGTAGGCCATCGCCCTCACTCCTCGGTTTTGGGGCTGCGCGACGCTTTTCCCGCCAGCCCCGATATACCTTCGCGGCGCGCCAGTTCGGCCCAGACGTCTTCCGGGCGAATGCCCCCATCGGCCCACAGGACGCACAGGTGATAGAGCAGGTCGGCGCTCTCGCGGGTCAGCGCCTCGGGGCCCTCACCGAGCGCCGCAGCCACCGTCTCAGCCACCTCTTCGGTGATTTTCGCGGCTATCGCCGGGGTGCCTCCGGCCAGCAGCTTGGCCGTATAGGACACGTCCGGGGCCGCGTTTTTGCGCGCCTCGATGGTGGCGAACAGGCGGTCGAGGGCCGCCGCGGTTTTGTTATCGGCCATGACGGCTACGCCCCTTTTCCGCTAACCGGCTTCTCGCCGACCGGCCGCACGGCGACGCCCGCCGCCGCCATGTGCGCCTTGGTCTCGGCAATCGAATACTCGCCGAAATGAAAGATCGAGGCCGCCAGCACCGCCGAGGCGTGGCCCACGCGCACACCATCGACCATGTGATCGAGCGTGCCGACCCCGCCCGAGGCGATGACCGGGATCGAAACCGCATCGGCGATCGCCCGGGTCAGCTCGTTATCGAAGCCCGCCTTGGTGCCGTCGCGGTCCATCGAGGTGAGCAGAATTTCGCCGGCACCGTAGGATGCCATCCGCCGCGCCCACTCGACCGCGCCGAGGCCGGTCGGGTTGCGGCCGCCATGGGTGAACACCTCCCACGCACCCGGCCCGGTGGCCCTGGCGTCGATGGCGACGACGATGCATTGGCTGCCGAATTTCTCGGCGGCCTCGCGCACGAATTCCGGTGTCGCCACCGCGGCGGTGTTGATCGAGACCTTGTCGGCGCCGGCCAGCAGCAGCCGGCGGATATCGTCGAGATTGCGCACCCCGCCACCCACGGTCAGCGGCATGAAGCAGGCTTCCGCGGTGCGCGAGACCACGTCGAAAATGATATCGCGGTTGTCGCTCGACGCGGTGATGTCGAGGAAGCACAGCTCGTCGGCGCCCTCGCGATCGTAGATCTTGGCCTGCTCGACCGGGTCACCGGCATCGCGCAAATCGACGAAATTGACGCCCTTGACGACGCGGCCGTCCTTGACGTCGAGGCAGGGGATGATGCGGACTTTCAGCATGGCGCTTAGCTTCGCAGATATTCCAGGGCGGCGGTCAGGTCGAGCCGCCCGTCATATATCGCGCGGCCGCTGATAACGCCAATGATACCGTCGGCCTCGTGCGATTTCAGGCGCTCGAGATCGACCAGCGACGCGACCCCGCCCGAGGCGATCACCGGCGTCGTCAACGCTTTCGCCAGCTCCGCCGTGGCCGCGACATTGGCGCCTTCCAGTGCGCCGTCGCGGTCTATATCGGTATAGATGATGGCGGCAACGCCGGCGTCCTCGTAGCGGCGGCTGAGCTCGACGGCGCTCAACGTCGCCGTTTCCGCCCAGCCTTCCACGGCGACCAGGCCGCCGCGCGCATCGACACCGACGGCGATCTGTCCGGGAAAGTGCCGGCACGCCCGTTTGACCATCTCGGGGTCCTTGACCGCGGCGGTGCCCAGGATGACCCGCGCAACCCCGGCGGCGAGCCACATCTCGATCGTGGCCAGATCGCGGATACCGCCGCCCAGTTGAACTTGCGCACGTCCCCTCTTGGCGGCGGCCAATATCCCCTCCACCGCCGCGCCGTTAACCGGCGCGCCGGCGAAAGCGCCGTTCAGGTCGACAACGTGCAGCCACGCCGCGCCGGCGGCGGCGAAAACCGCCGCCTGTGCGGCCGGGTCGTCGTTGAACACGGTCGCCTGATCCATGTCGCCGCGCAGCAGACGCACGCACTGGCCGTCCTTAAGATCGATGGCGGGAAACAGGATCATGGCGGCGGCTAAAGATCCTTGGTGTAATACAGGCCGCGCACATATTCACCGGCGATGCGGGAATATTTCGGGTGCACGCCCCAGCGGGTGTAGCCGCTTTCCTCGAAAATCTGAATGGCGCGCTCCTGGGTTTCGCGCACATCCAGATTAAGCACCGTATAGGCTTCGCGGCGGGCCAAGTCTTCGCACGCCTCCAGGATCGCCGGCGCCAGACCGTGCCCGCGCGCCCACGGCGCCATGAAGAAGGTGCTGACGGTAACCGTAAACGACTGCGCTTCGGCATTCGAGTGCGGCCGGTTGAGTTGCGCCGAACCGGCGATCACACCGTCGAGCCGGCCGACGAACACCGTGCGCCCGGGCACCAGCAGCGTGCCGCGCCAATAGGCCTCCATCACATCGCGGCGCGGCGGTTTCAACCAGCCGAAACCGCCGCCGGCGATGATGGCCTCCCCGGCCGCGTCGCACAGATCGGCCAGATCGTTGCCGCGAAATTCCGACAGGCGTTCGACAAGAATATCAACCATAACGTTCGAGCCACTCCCTAGCGCTCAAGGCGACCAATCGAGAAAGTTGGCGATCAGGCGCAAGCCCATTGCCTGACTTTTCTCGGGATGGAACTGGGTGCCAACCATATTGTCCCGGCCCACCATAGCGGTAATCGGTCCGCCATAGTCGGTTGTCGCCAGAACGTCGCCGCTGTCGGCGGCGGCCAGGTGATAGCTGTGGACGAAATAGGCGTGCGGCGCCGCGCCGCCGGGCGCCAACCCGACCAAAACCGGATGCTCCGGCGCTAGGATATTGAGCTCGTTCCAGCCCATATGGGGTATTTTCAGCTCCGGCAAAGACGGTTTAACGGCTACCACATCGCCCGCTATCCAACCGAAACCGGGGGTCTCGCCATGTTCGAGCCCGCGCGTCGCCATTAGCTGCATGCCGACGCAGATGCCGAGAAAGGGCCGCGCTTTTTCGATCACCGCCGCCTCCAGCGCCGCCGCCATTCCCGGCGCCTCGCTCACGCCGCGATAGCAATCGGCAAACGCGCCTACTCCTGGCAGGACCACGCGGTCGGCCGCCGCGACCACTGCGGCATCGGCAGTAACCGTGATGGTTCTGGCAAGGCCGGTTTCCGCCGCCATGCGTTCGAACGCCTTGGCCGCTGAGCGTAAATTTCCCGACCCGTAATCGATGATGGCGACCGTTTGCATCGTTGGTTCCTAGGCCGCGTCCGGCGCCACGGTGGTGAAATAGCGATGTTCGGCCTCCACCGCGTCGCGCCCGGCGACCACCGCGCGCTCGACATAGCCGCGCCTGGCCAGAGCCGCCCGGCGCAGATCGTTACCCCACAGACCGAGGCCGATCTGGACAAGCAGCTGGAGGGCCGTCACCGCGTCGGTCGCGAGCCCGGCGAACGCGCCGGCGCCGCCAATCGCCGCGCCGATCACCACCAGAACAATCGCCGTTCGCCACAGGCCGTGCCACAGCGCCCAGAACGGACCGAAGACCATCGCATACCCATTGAACCTTTCCGCTATCAATGCGGCGTCGCCGTCGCTCGCCGACGACCAGGGCAGGGTCTGCACGCTATAGATTTTCATGTCTGCTCTCCCGCCGTCAGTCGTCGAGGGTCATGCGAAGCTTCAACTCGGTCGTCCCAAACAGGCGCAGGTCGGGAACGAAGGTTTCTTTCTTCAGGTGACGCACATCGTGTTTGGTGAGAGGGCCGACGAACATCAATTTATGACTGACGCTATAGCGCGCCTTGTCGAGCCCGAACACCTTCTGCAAGACATAGAATGTCAGATAGTGATTGTCGACGACGGCGCGCACCGGCCGCTCCGACCGGCGCACCACATTGATCAGGTCGAGGTTGAACAGCTTGTCGCCATTGACCGGGGAATGGCGGTCGGGCCCATCGGAAAACACAAAATCGTACTCCCGCTCGGGCACGGTTTCGTAGCACACGCCGCGGAAGCACTTGTAAAACCCGTCCGCCTTCGGACTGTGGACGATGTCGACAATGTCGGCAACATCGCCGGGCAGACGCTCGCACGCGGTGCGGTACCAGTCGCCATCATCCTCCATCGAGGTCACGCGCCCCGGCGCGCCGCCGTCTTCGGTGGCGTTGTCGCGCAAGGCCTGGGCCAGCACCACGGTTGAGATGCCGGTGCCGCACTCCAGAATTTCCCGCGGCCGATAGGTGCGGACCTGGTCATAGAGCGTCAGATAATCGGAATAAGAGGCGCCGGTAACAGCCGTTCCGGCGGCAGCCTGGGTCATCAGCGCCCACAGTTCGGGCATGGCCTCCAATGTCCGGCGCGCCTGCCGGCTGCGCCTAGCGACCATCGCGTCGACCAGCCATTTGCGAGCGCGCACGAGGGGGCCGTGGCGCGCCGCAGTGACGAGGGTCGGCAGTGCGCCAGGCTCGCCAGCGGCGCGCTCAACTGCGGATGGGGTCGCTTTTGGTGATTCAGATGCCGGCATGTGCGCCCGCCCCGTTAACGGGGATTACGTCCACCGCCGCTACATCGACCCGCCGAGCACGCCCTTGGTCGACGGGACGGCGTCCGCGCGGCGCGGATCGATTTCGATAGCCTGGCGCAGCGAACGCGCGAGGCCCTTGTAGCAGGACTCGACCATATGGTGGTTGTTCTCGCCGTACAGCGTCTCGACATGCAGCGTCACGCCGGCCGACTGGACAAACGCCTTGAACCATTCCTGGAACAACTCGGTGTCCATATCGCCCAGTTTCGGGCGCGTGAACGGCACCCGCCACACCAGATAGGGCCGGTTGGAAGCATCGAGCGCCACCCGGGTGAGGGTCTCGTCCATGGGCACCATGGCATCGCCATAGCGGCGAATGCCAACCCGTTCGCCCAGTGCCTGGCTGACCGCTTCGCCGATCGCATAGCCAGTATCTTCGGTGGTGTGGTGGAAGTCGATGTGCAAATCGCCCGCCGCGCGCACCCGCAGGTCGATCAGGCTGTGGCGCGACAGTTGCTCGAGCATGTGGTCGAGAAATCCGATGCCGGTCTCGACATCGTAGACCCCGGTCCCGTCGAGGTTGACGGTTACCGATATCTCGGTTTCGCGGGTCTGCCGTGTGACGGTTGCCGTACGGCCGTCTTGGTCACGGCCCCCGGTTACTTCTTGTATGCTCATTTTCGGCTCCTGCGCTGCCGATAGCGATGGCGGCGCGGCGCCTACATAGCAGGGACCGCGCCGCAATACCACCATCGCAAGGCTTGACGGTAGCGCGCGAATGACCAAATGGAGGGCCGGACCGCGCTGTGCCCTCTGACGTGGTTTTGGGGCATAATCGGCCCCGGGATAATGCCCACCTGATAATGGCTGCGAGATAATGGCCACAAGATAACGGATGAACGAATGTATACGGCAGACAACGCGAGCGGAAACGGCCAGTGGCACGGCACCACAATCCTGTCGATCCGCAAGGGCGGTCAGGTGGTGATCGCCGGCGACGGCCAGGTCAGCATTGGCAATACCGTGATCAAGACGACGGCGCGCAAGGTGCGCCCCCTGGGCGACGGCAGCGTGATCGCCGGGTTCGCCGGCGCCACCGCCGACGCCTTCGCCCTGTTCGAGCGTCTGGAATCGAAGCTCGAACAGCATCCCGGCCAGCTCACCCGCGCTTGCGTCGAATTGGCCAAGGATTGGCG
>Ga0114950_10004295_pt1 | contig 11046 bp, 8 predicted proteins | sample N075metaG_FD_83503 | JGI IMG/M metagenome (GOLD analysis project Ga0114950, IMG submission 83503) | Deep subsurface microbial communities from Kermadec Trench to uncover new lineages of life (NeLLi) - N075 metaG | ecosystem: Environmental > Aquatic > Marine > Ocean trench > Sediment | place... | reverse complement strand
TCGCCGCCAACGAGCACGACCAGTTGGGCGACACGAGCACCCTGGCCGACCCCTCGGTGGTCGATCTTCTGGTGGAGAACCGGCAGAACCGGTAGGTCTAAATAAAAAATGTCCTCATGGTGAGCCGCCTCATCCCGAGCTTGTCGAGGGACGAACCACGAGGACGCCATCTTTCGACAAGCTCAGGATGAGGGTTAAATTAGGCGGCGTCGCTTGTGCCGTTTTCAGAGTTTTCCCTGGCCGCGTAAGTGGCGCAACCCGGCGGCGATGGCGCGCGCGTCGGCAAGCGCGTCGTGGGTGGGACCTTCCACGGGTAAACCCAGCAGTGCCGGAATTTCAGCGCTGCCCACATATCTTTGGCCCAGAAGCACTTTCAACGCCGGGCCGATATCGACCCACCTCGTCTCTGGCAACGGGTTGTCGATACCGGTCAGCCCGCAGCTTTCCGTGACCACTGCCGCATCCGCACCATTGCTGAGGATGGCCAAACCGCCGGCGAATGTGGCGAAATCCGTCAGCGCCGCCTCGAGCGCCACACCGCGGGCGGCCAGCGCCGCATTGTCGATGCCGGTCAATTGCATGAAATAATCGGAGAGCTCGGGATTGACGGTCGGCCGCACCAGCATCTGGAAAGCGTCGCGCTCAGCAAAAACGTCGCCAGCGTCGAGGCGCACCGCACCGATCTGCACCACCTCGCGATGCTCGTTCGGCCGCGCCCAGCCGCGCTCCTGCGCCCCATCCCAAGAAGTGTATTCCAAATCGGCGATGACGACTGTGCCCTCAATCGGCCAGACGTATGCCGTCCCGGGAGTATTCGACTCTGCTTCGCGCTTGAAGCTCAGGACATGGCTCCCAATATTCTGTGCGGCAGGAAACCGCCAACTGGATTGCGCCTGCGAGCGGTCAAAAGTCGACGCAGCGCCCGTCGCGCTCCCAATCGCCAAAGCGCGTCGGCTCGGGCCCCTTCGGACCGCCGATCTCTTTAGGCTTCGAAGTTGCCGTAATTTCGGCGGATTTTTCGGGTGGAGTTGGCGTTGCCCGCGGCGCGCGGTGTTCGGCAAACCGGGGACGCGGTAACGAAGGTTTCTGAGGAACGGTTTTGTTCATGGTTCTGATATGGCGGAGGCAACAGCTTTTGCCAAGTCCATTTTGGCAGCGCCAGGAAGATGAGGAGGGTTCCGTGACAGGCACAATGGCAAACCTGGCGACGTCCTGGGGCGCGGATATCTGGACCGCGGGCAGGCATATTTGAGCCGCGAGAGCCCCAAGATGTGGATAGTCTATCTACAGATATTTCCACATATAGTGGCCAACACAGCATTTTGTGGTCTTGCCCGTGATAACTACATGATCTAGGCTCATATCGATTTTGGGGCGGAAGCCTTGGGCTTTGCCCGGATTGGTAGCCATTCGCAAAGAGAAGGTGGACAAAAATGGCATGGACGGACGATCGTGTTGCGATGCTTCGGGAGCTTTGGACAAAAGGGCTGAGCGCCAGCCAGATTGCGGTGAAGTTGGGGGGCGTTAGCCGTAATGCTGTGATCGGCAAGGCGCACCGCCTCGGCCTGGAAAGCCGGCCATCGCCCATTCGCGGCGGCGGCGGCGGGTCGCGCAGCCGGCGCAACCGGGCCACCAGCAGGGCTATAGAAGCGCGCGCGTTGCGCGGCACCATGGCCAACGAGGAAAATGGCGGCGAACTGGTCGAGAAGGTCACGGAACGGCCCCTTGCGCCCCCTGTTCGGCCCATCACCGACGTACAGGATTGCCTGTGGCCGATCGGCGATCCGGGCGAAGACGGGTTCGGTTTCTGCGGCGAGGATACTTCGCCCGGCCGCCCCTATTGCGCCGCCCACTGTGCGGCCGCATATATCCGCAAAGACCGGACAGCAGCCTAACCCAACGCTGTAACTTCTCTCACGGCAATCACCCACGGGGCCGATGGCATAAAGCGGCGCTGGGTGTATTGTTGTTTGCCGCTTTGGCCACGTTCGGGCGCCAGGCACCGGCGTGGCACCTTCCTGTCCGCACATAAGACGTTTTTAGCCAGAGTGACCTGGATACCTCATGAATGAAATTTTCCAAACTATCGAACTTTTTACGCCGCTGATCGCCTGGGTGGCCATAATGGCGATCACCGGCCTGGGCGATACGGTGTCCCACCGCACGCGATCGATCCCGACTTTCATTCCTGAACCGTTGACGCCAGATCTGGAGGCGAGTTTTCACTCACGCCTATTTCTCATGAAAGGTCTGTACGGCGCCTCGACCACGGTCTTGCTCATCGGCAGCATCGCTGTCGCCGGATATGGCGGCGTCGTTATTCTTGATGTGGCCGGCCTGGAATATCTGATACTAACGGTCGTGATCGCTGTCGTCCTGGGAGTTTATTTTCAAGCCGCCGAAATCGATCCGACGACCAACAAATTACTGATCACGAGCGGAACCTATACGCGCTGGCCCGATCTGGAGCGCGTCAAGGATCGCATGGCCGGCCTCGGTGCGGCGGCGATCACCGTGCTGGTGGCAGCGGTGACAATTGTCGTCGCCGCTACAAGGGACTGGGTCGCGGAGGATTGGGGTCAAGACCCGATATCGATAGAACGCGCCCGCAGCATTATTGAACTTCTCGTCATTCTGGGTGCGGTCATGCTCGTAGCCGGCGTGCTTCATGTCGCGGTCATTCACCGCGCACCGGCCGCCTTGATAGGCGAACACGAAGCGAAACTTCTCAGTCAGGTGGCGGCCGGCGTCACAACCAACATAGGTCTGACCTATTCGCTCGAACTCATTGCGGTATATCTTGGCGCTATGCTGGTCTTGAACGATTGGGCCGTTTCGATCCCATCGGCGGACATATCGCCGAGCTTTATCGCGATGGCGGGACCCGCCATTGCCGGAATTGGCGCCGCATTGTCAGCGCGGATCAGGAGAAGAATCGGCAACGGATTGCCGAAGGAGGAGGGAACGGATAGCGCATCATCAACGCGGCTGAACCAGTTGGCTCTCATGACGTACAACACCTCGTTGGTGGGATTACCAACATGGTTGACGCGATTTGCCGGCACGCCGCCATTTGTTAAAGAGCGGTTCGCGGCGCTTCCCAACGCCATCCGCCGCTCCGGGGCCGAAATTGTCGCGCTGCAAGAAGTCTTCGGCCGGGAGAAGAAGGTCTCTCTGGCGGCTCAATTGATCGACGACTACCCCTATGCTTTTTGGAACCCGACCTTGCCCGCTTTGCGTTTCGACGCCGGCCTCATGATCTTTTCGCGCCACCCCATCGTAGACGCCAAATTCATCCGCCTTGAGGCGAACGCTAATGACGAAAAATATTTCGTCAAACGCGGTTTCTTGTCCGTCGTTATGGAGTTACCCGGCGATGTGCGCCTGCGCGTCATCACCTATCACACGGCGGCAGGCAAAAAACCCGAATCGGCGGCCATCGAAGCGGTCCGCAAACGTCAAATCGAGCAAATATTGGCGCATGGCGCTGAAGCCGGCGAGGACATCGTTGTCCTCATGGGTGACTTAAATGCCGGATACGGTGTGTCGAAAGACAATCCAGATCAGGTTATTGGAGTCTCGAAGATCAATTACGATATCGTCACCCGGCATCAAGCGCTGGGCGACGATGCGCCCACATATGTCGATTTGATGGAACAATTTCCACCGGACGGAGGGCCTATGGATCTGATTACGTGGGACTCGCAGGGAACTTTATCGTGCAATGGCGTTCATTCATTTCAGAATCCACAAACCATCGACCATATTTTTGTTTCCCGCCGAGGTCTCGAGCGCGTGACGCAGGGGGCCGTGTCGGTGATTCTAAAACAAGCGACGGTGCCGGTATCGAGCCGCGAGGGTGAAAAATTGATGGTGCCTGTCTCGGACCACAACGCGGTACTGGCGACGATCCAATTCGATCAAACGCGCTGAATCACCCGCGTTCATTGGCCTCACTGGCAGGATGGCTGCCATCGACGCTACAGTAGGCTCATGAGGCCGGTTTTCCCCCTTGCGAACTTCCATCCCGGCCGGAACCGATGACCGAACCCGACTCCCGTTCTACCGCGCTCGATCTGTTGGAGTCGGTGCTCGATCACGGCTTGCCGCTCGATACGGCGCTCGTCCGCTCCGCCACGTTGGCCAAATTATCGCTGCGCGACCGCGCCTTTGTCCGGCTTCTGGTGGCGACCGTGCTGCGGCGGCTCGGTCAGATCGACGCGGCAATCGACGACAAACTCTCCCGCCCCTTGGCGAAACGCCAAATCCAAGTGCGCAACGCCCTGCGCCTGGGGATCGCGCAATTGGCCTTTCTCGAGACGCCGGCGCACGCCGCCGTCGATGGCAGCGTTAATCTGGTGCGCCAGAACAAACGGGCCGGCATGGCCGGTCTGGTCAATGCGGTGTTGCGCGGGATCGACCGCGATGGCGCCGAAGCGCTGACGTCAACCCAGGAAGCCGAGCAGCGCAATACGCCCGATTGGTTGCGGAGGAGCTGGGACACTGCCTATGGCGGCGACACCGCCAACGCCATCATGGCGGCCCACCGCGCCGAGCCACCCCTCGACTTTACGCTGGCCCACCCGGACCAGGCCGGTATATGGGCGCCTCGGCTCGACGCCGAAATTCTGCCGACGGGCTCCTTGCGGCGGCGCACGGGCGGCCTGGTGAGCGAGCTGCCCGGCTACGCGGAAGGCGCCTGGTGGGTCCAGGATGCCGCCGCCGCCTTGCCTGCCCGGCTGTTCGGCAATCTTTCCGGACGCCGCGTGATCGATTTATGCGCCGCCCCCGGCGGCAAGACGGCGCAACTCGCCGCGGCGGGGGCCATCGTCACGGCGGTGGACTTTTCGGCGGAGCGCTTGCGGCTGGTGACCGAAAACATGGAGCGCCTGGGGCTCGGCGCCGAGATCGTATGCGCCGACGCAACCAAATTCACCCCGGCCACACCCGCCGACGCACTCTTACTCGATGCGCCATGTTCATCGACGGGCACGATCCGCCGCCACCCCGATATCGCCTGGCTGAAGACACCAGACGACGTCGCCGCCGCTGCGAAGCTGCAGGCGCGCTTGCTAAATGCGGCGCTATCGATGCTCGCCCCCGGTGGCACCCTGGTCTACGCTGTGTGCTCGTTGCAGCCCGAAGAAGGGCCGGCGCAAATCGACGCCCTGTTGGAAGCTACGGCGGATATCGCCCGGGTGCCGGTGACGAGCGATGAGTTGCCCGGCCTCGACGGACTTTCGCCTGCGGCGATCACCCCGGACGGCGACGTGCGCACACTGCCCTGCCACTTCGCGGCATCGGGCGGTATCGATGGATTTTACATCGCCAGGCTGCAACGGCGGTGACTAGATATTGCTCCGACCTTGCGGCGCAGAGCTTAAATCGGGTACCTAAGTTTCATGGCTGATTTGCCGATTCTACGCATCGCTCCATCGATTCTGGCCGCCGATTTCGCAAAGCTCGGCGAAGAAATTCGCGCGGTCGAGGCGGCCGGTGCGGACTGGATTCATATCGACGTGATGGACGGCCACTTTGTGCCCAATCTCACCATCGGGCCGGCGGTGGTGAAGGCGCTCAGACCGCACACCAGCCTGCCGTTCGATGTTCATCTGATGATCGCGCCCGCCGATCCGCTGATCGAGGCCTTTGCCGATGCCGGCGCCGACATCATCTCGGTACATCCCGAATCTGGACCCCACCTGCACCGCACCCTGCAGACCATCCGCGGCCTCGGCAAGCGCGCCGGCGTTGTGCTGAACCCGGCAACGCCAATCGACGAGATCGACCACGTCATGGATATGATCGATCTTATTCTGGTGATGACGGTCAACCCCGGCTTCGGCGGCCAAAAATTCCTCGCCAGCCAGTTGGATAAAATCCGGGCCTTACGCCACAGCATCGATCGGCACATCGCCGGCGGCGGCGCTTCGATCGACCTGGGAGTGGATGGCGGGGTCGATACCGACACCATAACGCTGGCGGCGGCGGCAGGCGCGGATGCGTTCGTCGCCGGCACCGCGACCTTCCGTGGCGGACCCGGCGCCTACGCCAGCAACATAAGCGCGCTGCGCAGCGCCGCCGAGGCCGGTTCATGAGCGCGGCCCTGTTGCACGACTGGCGCTACAATTTCAGCAAGCTACTCTACGCGACCCCGGTTTACCGCTATACGCTTTTTGGCCGGGCGCCGCGCGATCTGGCCCTGGTGCCGCCCGATGCGTGGCCCGGTAGCGCCGAAACGGGCGCGGCGATCGTCAGCGGCGAATTCAGTTTTTTCGGCGAAACCGTGCGCGGCGGCCTGCGCGCCTGGCGACCGGGCGGCATGAACGATGCCTGGCTGGCCGAACTGCACGGCTTCGACTGGCTGCGCGACCTGCGCGCGCTCGGCGGCGACGGCGCCCGGCGGCAGGCGCGGGAATTGGTCGGCGACTGGCTGGTACGGCAAGCGAACTGGCATGAGGTCGCCTGGCGCCCCGATGTACTGGGTAGCCGGCTGTTCGCCTGGCTCGGCCAGCATGATTTTTTCTGTGCCTCCGCCGATGACGATTACCGCCGGGATTATCTGGCCAGCCTGGTGCGCCAAGCCAAACACTTGTCGCGGGTGCTGCCGCGCGGCACCCACGGCGCCGGGTTGATCCTCGCCGCCAAGGGGTTGACCGCCGCCGGCCTGTCCTTACCCGGTCACAATAGCTGGGTCCTCCAGGGGCTGAGACTGCTGGAACGCGCGTGCGCCCATCAGATTCTCGCCGATGGCGGGCATATCTCGCGCAGCCCGGCAATTCAAACCCAGGTTCTGCGCCATCTGGTCGATACCCGCAGCGCATTGCTCGCCGCGCAGCGGGAGGTGCCGGCCTTTTTAATCACGGCGATCGACCGCGCCGCGCCGTTTTTACGCATGCTCCGCCACAATGATGGAGGCCTCGCCCTCTTCAACGGCAGCAACGAGGGGCGCGGCTGGCTGATCGATATGCTGCTGGCGCAAGCCGATTCCAGGGGCCGGCCGCTCACCTCGGCGCCCCATTCGGGGTTCGAACGCATCGTCGCCAACCGCACCATCATTCTAATGGATACCGGCGGACCGGCGGCCGGCGATGCGGATACCGAGACGCATGCCGGCACCCTATCGATGGAAATTTCGATCGGGCGCGAACGGATTATCGTCAACTGCGGCGCCCGTCCCGGCGCGCGCGAACCCTGGTCGCAGGTCCAACGCTCGACCGCCGCGCATTCGACGATGATTATCGACGACACCAATTCGTCCGCATTGCTGTCCGGCGGCAAAGTGGGACGGCGCCCCGGCGACATTTCGGTCGACCGCCACGACGAAAACGGCAATGTCTGGCTAACCGCGAGCCATGACGGCTATGGCCCCTTGTACGGGATCACCCATCAGCGGCGGCTCTACGTCGATGCCAGCGGCGACGATATCCGCGGCGAGGATTTGATGATTCAGAAAAGCGAGGGCAAACGCCCCTCGCGCGGCTTCGCCTTGCGCTTTCATCTTCCCCCCAGCGTGCAGGCGTCATTGGTGCAAAATGGCAGCGCGGTCTTATTGCGGCCGCCGAGCGGGGTGGGCTGGCGGCTGAAGGCCGATGGCGGCACTGTTTCGCTCGCCGAAAGCGTCTATTTAGGCGGCAATAACGAGATCCGGCGTAGCGAACAGGTCGTTGTGTCGGGCGCCTTCGACCCCCCGGATGCGGACGGCGTCATCGCCCGGGTAAAATGGGCGCTGAAAAAACTGCCCAAGAAGAGTTAGCTGCTTTTCTAGCTATCTGCTCCGGCCCACGCCCCAAATCGTTACGTTTCCTTAACTATAACCGGCGACGATGCCCCCAAAGCACACACCAAGGTCGGGGAATAACACGCGTGCCGAAAGTCTTAGTAACCGGCGCCGGGGGCTTTATCGGCTCCCATCTCGTTGAACAATTAGTTGCGCAAGGCGCCGATGTGCGCGCCTTCGTGGAATACAACGCGCTCGGCTCCTGGGGATGGCTTGAGCAATCTCCACCCCATGTCCGCGACACGATTGAAATTTTCTCGGGCGATATCCGCGACAGCCACGCCGTGCGCCAAGCCGTTCAGGGTTGCGACACCGTATTCCACCTGGCGGCGCTGATCGGTATTCCCTATTCCTATCTGGCGCCCGAGAGCTACGTCGACACCAACATCACCGGCACGCTGAACATTATGCAGGCGGCAACCGATCTGGGCGCCAGCCGCGTCATCCACACATCGACCAGCGAGGTCTACGGAACCGCCCAGCAGGTTCCCATCGACGAGGCGCACCCGCTCAATCCGCAATCGCCCTACGCCGCGACCAAGGTCGGCGCCGATCAGATCGCGTTGTCCTACTACCGCTCCTTCGGTACGCCGGTCACGGTGGTGCGCCCCTTCAATACGTACGGACCGCGGCAATCGGCGCGCGCGGTGATCCCCACGGTGATCACGCAACTCGCCGCCCACGGTAAGGAAGGGCAGCCGTGCCGAATTAAACTGGGGGCCACCCGCCCGACCCGCGACTTCACCTTCGTGGGCGATACCACCGCCGGATTTCTGGCCGCCGCCGATTGCGACGCAGCCTTGGGCGAGGTCGTCAACATCGGCACGAATTTCGAGATATCCATCGGCGACACCGCGGATTTGATCGCCGACATCATGGGGGTCGAGCTGGAAATCGAAACCGCTGGCGAACGTCTGCGCCCCGACGCTTCGGAAGTAGAGCGGCTGTGGTGCGACAATTCCAAGGCCGCCAAACTGTTTGGCTGGACTCCCTCCCATAGCGGCCGCGAGGGTTTTCGCCGCGGACTGCGCGAGACCATCGATTGGTTCGTGGAGGGCGAAAACCAAACCGCCTACAAGGCCGACATCTACAATGTCTAAGCCGGCGCTCGCCATCGAGGCCGCGGCGGACCAACCGGCCCCCGACACGTTTAGCGCCGCCGTGCTCGAACGCATGGCGGCCGTGTTGCCGCCGGAAGAAGGCCCCTATCCCTTGCACGAACCGCGGATCGGCGGCGAGGCATGGTCCTATGTCAAAGACTGCCTCGATTCCGGCTGGGTATCGTCGGTCGGCGAATATGTGCGCTGGTTCGAGGAAAAACTGGTTGAGACCACCGGCGCCAACCACGCCATCGCCACGGTCAGCGGCACCGCCGCTCTGCATGTCTGCCTGCTGCTCGCCGGCGTTCAGCGCGACGACGAGGTGCTGGTGCCGCCGCTGACATTCGTCGCCTCTGCCAACGCCATACGTTACTGCGGGGCCGAACCTCACTTCGTCGATATCGAACCGGTGAGTCTGGGCGTCGATCCGATCGCCCTGGAAGCGCATCTGGAACGCATCGCGGAGATGCGCGGCGATGTCTGCTTCAATTCGCTCACCGGCCGCCCCATCCGCGCTCTTATGGTCGTCCATTGCTTTGGCCATCCCGCACGCATGGCGGAACTCACCGAAGTTACGGACCGTTTCAATATCGTTCTTATCGAAGACGCCGCCGAGGTGCTGGGCACAAAGGCGGGAAACCGCTATGCGGGGTGCCATGGCAAGCTGTCCGCTTTGAGTTTCAACGGCAACAAGACCGTCACCACCGGCGGCGGCGGCGCAATCCTGACCAACGACCCGGAGCTGGCCCAGCGGGCCATTCATCTGACGACCACGGCGCGGGTCGATGACCCGACCGTGATGGCGCACGATATGGTCGCGTTCAACTACCGCATGCCGAACATGAATGCCGCATTGGGCTGCGCCCAACTTGAGCAGTTACCGGATATACTGGAATCGAAACGGCAATTGGCGGCGCGCTGGCGCGAGGCGTTCGCGGGCCTCGGCGGTGTGCGGTTCATCGACGAACCCTCCTGGGGCAGGAGTAATTTCTGGTTAAACGCGCTGTCGCTGGACCCGCCCTACGCGGCGCGGCGCCCGCAGTTGCTCGCCGCGCTCAACGCGGCCGGTTATTACTGCCGGCCCTTCTGGACGCCCCTGCACCAGCTTCCCATGTACCTGGATCAGCCCCGGGCGGCCCTGCCGGTGGCTGAAGATCTAGCCGCGCGCGGCTTCAATGTGCCGTCGAGCGCCGGCCTTATTTGACCCGGAAAGCGGCTTTTAGCGGCTGAAATCCGCGCAAACCTGCCACGATCAACTAATCCTTAGCATTTTAGGTGAATGCTGAGCTGGACGTCATGACCACTGCATCAAAAATAGTTAAAATTTCGGACAGGGCTTCGTCGGCCACGGCACAGTTGCGTGTTGTCGATCTTCCGCAATCGTTGCTCGCGCAATGCATGATTAGTCCCGACACCTCGATCCACACCCTGATCGAGCACTTCAATATCCGCGCCGAGCAAATCGGTATTGTGGTCGATGAACAGCAGCTATTACTGGGAACGGTTACCGATGGCGACTTACGCCGCGGCATGCTGCGCAGCATCACCACCGACGCGCCGGTCCGTGAAATCATGAACACCACGCCGCGCGCCCTGTCGATTGACCAGCCGCGCGACGACATCGCCAATTACATGCGCCACGAACGGGTGCGTCATTTACCGATCGTCGATTTTTCCGGCCGCGTCGTCGATCTTGTTACCCTCGACAAATTGCTCGGCCCAACGCCGCAACCCTATCCGGTCGTCATCATGGCCGGCGGTGAGGGAACGCGATTGCGCCCCCTGACGGAACACACGCCCAAGCCCATGCTCGATGTTGGCGGCCAACCCATTTTAGAGACCATTGTCCGGCGTTGCGCGGACGACGGTTTCAGCGAATTCTACATCTCGGTCAACTACCGGGCCGAAGTCATCAAACATCATTTCGGCGACGGGCGGCATTTCGGCGTCGAGATATCCTACCTGGAAGAAATGACGCCGCTTGGCACCGCGGGGCCGCTCGGTCAAATTCCGCGCGGCGTTACCACGCCCGTGCTGGTGCTCAACGGCGATATTCTGACTACGGTCAATCCCGCCCGCCTGATCGAGTTTCATCGCGACGCGGGCGCAGCGGCAACGATGGGCGTGCGGGAATATGAGTTTCAAATTCCCTACGGTGTCGTCGAC
>Ga0114950_10004294_pt1 | contig 11046 bp, 7 predicted proteins | sample N075metaG_FD_83503 | JGI IMG/M metagenome (GOLD analysis project Ga0114950, IMG submission 83503) | Deep subsurface microbial communities from Kermadec Trench to uncover new lineages of life (NeLLi) - N075 metaG | ecosystem: Environmental > Aquatic > Marine > Ocean trench > Sediment | place... | reverse complement strand
GCCGGTCCGGGTGGGGACCGTGCCTTCATCAGCGCGGCCCATCGCGGACAGAATGCCCCCGTGGTCGACGGCGACTTCGAGGTTCCGGGCATGGGTCGGGCCGATGTCTACGTCTTCGACGCGGCGAACCTGGGTAGCTCGCTCGAAGGCGACCGGCTCGCGGTGATCGCGCTCTTCGGGGATCGGCCGCGTGCGTTGGCCCGAAGCGTGGCCGGCGATCGGGTCTACGTCGCCGCCTTCCGTTCTGGAAATCGCACGACGACGATCTCCGAGGCAGTCGTTTGCGATGGGTCGCAGGCCAACCAGGATGTGGAGACCGTCGCGGGGGCGTGCAGCGTGGGCTCTGGCGGCAATACCGCGACCGCGCCAGGCGGCCTTCCGACACCGCTCAAGAATCATGCGGGCACGGTCGGCCCGGAGACCGGGCTCATCGTCAAGCAGGATCGAGACGGGGGCACGACGGGGCAATGGCAGGATGAACTGGGTCGCGATTGGAGCGCGCTCGTACAATTCGATCTGCCGGATCACGATGTTTTCACGATCGACGCGAATGCGGCGATTCCCGTCGAGATCGGAACGCCCTTCGATCAAGTCGGCACGACGCTCTTCAACATGGCCGTCCATCCGATTTCAGGCAAGATCTACGTCTCCAACACCGACGCCCGAAACCATGTTCGCTTCGAGGGGCCGGGGGATCACGTGGTTAGCACGGGGTTGAAGCCGGGAGGCGAACCCTCGACCGCGCGCGGCAATCTGGCGCAATCGCGCATCACCGTGCTCGAACCCGGGACGGGCAGCGTCGAACCCCGGCATCTGAATAAACACATTCCCTACGCAACGGTGCCCACACCGCTCGATGTTAAGCCGCGCAGCCTTGCGACCCCCCTGGCGATGGATTTTTCCGCAGATGGATCGACGGTCTATGTGGCGGGATTCGGATCGAGTCGAATCGGTGTCTATGACGTCGCGGCCCTCGAGGCCGATACCTTCGCGCCCAGCGCGGCAGACCACATCAACGTCGCGGGAGGCGGGCCATCGGGTGTTCTCGTTTCAGGCTCGAAGCTCTATGTCACGACACGTTTCGACAATGCGCTTCGTGTGATCGACATCATGACGAAAGCGCAGATCCAGCGCGTGCCCCTGCACAATCCCGAGCCGGCTTTTGTCGTGGAAGGCCGCCCCTTCCTTTATGATGCCGAAGTGACGAGCAGTAATGGAGAAGCCTCGTGCGCCAGCTGCCACATTTTCGGCGACATGGATGATCTCGCGTGGGATCTGGGCAACCCGGATGGAAACGTCGAACAGAACGACAATGCCTTCAATCCGGTGACTCCCGCCCTCATCATTCCGGCGGTCATTCGGGATTTCCATCCTCAGAAGGGCCCCATGACCACCCAGAGTCTTCGGGGTCTTGCGAATATGGGGCCGCAGCATTGGCGAGGCGACCGGCAGGGGGACGAGATCTCATCCTTCGAAGCATTCAACGTCGCTTTTCCCGGCCTCGTCGGTCGAGACGAAGGCGAACTCACGTCGACCCAGATGACGGCCTTTCGGGAGTATGCGCTGGCGCTCCGCTATCCACCGAACCCGATTCGGAAGCTCGACAATACGCTTCGGAATCCGAGCGGCGGAGAGCCTAACGAGCTTCAGGGAAGCCTTCTCTACGGGTCGAGTTCAGCGCCCGGGCCGGTCACGGACAGCCTCGCGGACTGCCAGGGATGTCATACGATCGACGCGGCCGCGGGCCATTTCGGAGGAAATGGGCAATCGACGTTCGATGCTTTGACCCAGGTATTCAAGGTTCCTCACCTGCGTAACGTGTATCAGAAGGTGGGCATGTTTGGCTTCCAGGATATCGCTTCCACGGATGGGCCCTTCACTCATCAGGGAGAGCAGGTACGCGGATTTGGCTACAGCCACGACGGTTCCTTCGATTCACTCTTCCGATTTACGAGCGCCAATTTCTTCAGTCTGTCGTCCGCGGAACAACGGGATCTCGAAGCCTTCATGATGGTCTTCGCGACGGATCTCGCGCCCATCGTCGGACAACAGGTGACGCTCTCCTCCGAGCTGTTGGCAGGGCCCGACTCGGCCGCGCTCAACGCGAGGGCAGCCTTGCTTCTCGCGAGGTCCGGCGAGATATTCACCTCGCAGGTGCTCGGTGGTGCGGTGTTCGAGTGTGATGTCGTGGCTCGAGTTGTCGCGTCCGCCGGGACGCAGCCGCAGGGCTATCTGCGCCAGTCCAGTGGGAGTTTTCTGCCGGACGATGGCGGTCCCGCCATCACGGAATCAACGCTGTTGGACATGGCGAGTCTTCCGGGCCAGGAACTCACGTTGACGTGCGGCACTCCCGGTTCCGGCCAGCGAATGGGTCTCGACCGGGACCAGGACCTCGTGCTCAACCGACTCGACAATTGTCCGGCTGCGCCGAACGGTGGGGGTAGAGGAACCTGTGTCGTCGGCGATACTGGACTGCTGGCGACGCCCTGCGATTCGAATCTGGCCTGTGGGAGTGGAGGCGTCTGTTCGATGGCGCAGGAGGACGGCGATCTCGATGGTGTCGGGGACGCCTGCGAGCCTTCGCTCGTGCTCGTTCCCGAACCGCGAGCCCTCTGGATGCTGGGGGCGGGGCTCCTCATGCTGCATGGGCTGCACCGGCAGAGAGCATCTTCTTGACCTCGTCTTTCGGCACGCCCCGGAAGACACGGTCCAGGGTTGTCTCCGAGTTGGGCCAGTCCGAACCGCTGTGCGGGTAGTCGGTGGGTGCCGACGGCCGTCATTCCGCGGTCACCGCATTTTTCGGTGAGATGGCGAATCCATGCGCCTACAGTCGCTTCGTGGTCGAATAGCATGGGCTCCGTTCCAGACGGCCGCTCCGTGAATCACCGATGAGACTGCGTGTCGGCTCGAGCTTGCGATGGTCGGGTGGTTCATGCGTGTCGGTCATTTCGGGGTCACGGCGGCATACAGGTCACGCAATTGGTGCTTGAGTACTTTGCCTGTTGGGTTGCGGGGTAGCTCCGCCATGATCTCGAGCCGCTCGGGCAACTTCTGGTTCGCGAGGCCGGCCTCCCGGCAATGACGAACCAGCTCGTCCAGGGTCGGCGGTTCGCTGAGGTCGCGTGGAACCACGAGCGCACAGCATCTCTCCCCGGTGCGAGGATCGGGGAGTCCGATCACGGCCGCGTCGGATACGGCCGCATGGGAATAGAGGACGTCTTCGATCTCCTTGGCGGAGATGTTCTCGCCGTTGCGGATGATGATGTCCTTCAGCCGGCCGCTGATCTCGATGAAGCCGGCCTCGTCCATCGACCCGAGGTCGCCGGAACGGAAGAATCCCTCCGCATCGAAGGCGGCCGCCGTCAGCGAGTCGTCGAGGTAGCCCTGGAAGAGATGGGATCCGCGAATCCGGATCTCGCCGACGACGCCGGTAGGGCAGGGCTGCTCGTCCTGGCCGACGACCCGAATCTCGCAGCCCGGTGTGGCACGACCCTCGCTGAGGGCGAGCGCAGCATCGTCGTCGGTCGGAGAGTTGGAGACGCAGAGGGGAGCCTCGGTGAGACCGTAGGCCGAGACGACGCCACATCCGCCCATCTCGGCGCGGACCTCTGCGTGGAGACCGGCGGGCTTCGGAGCGGACCCGCACACCGCGGCGCGAAGTCGCGGAAAGAGCGGCACATCGGGTCGTTGGCGCTGTCGCTCGAGGTAGCGGAGCACCAGAGCGGTGCCGCCCCCGGCCAGGGTGCATCCCATCTTCGCCAGATCATCGGGAGTCGAGTCGCTATAGCGCTCGACGAGCGCGCCGCGTGCGCCGGTCTCGAGGAATGCGAAAAGCATCGTTGCGCCGCCGACGTGAGTAAAAGGAACGGGCATCGCCCAGCTGTCGCTTGCATCGATGCCGAGCGAGAGAACCAGTCCATGCGCGGCCGCCGCCAGCGAGGCGTGGTTGTGGAGTACCCCTTTCGGATCGGCGGTCGTGCCGGAGGTGAAGAGGATCCATCGGGTCGCGCTCGTGTCTCGGATCTCGGCGTCGACCGGCGGCAGATTCGAGAGATCCGCCTCGGGCAGCTCGCGGTCGCATAACATAAGATCCGAGGAATGCTCCGACAACACGTCGCGCGCCATATTCTCGTAGTCGAAGCCATTCCATTCGGGGGGCACGATCAGCAGGCGAGGTCTCACCTGATTGACGATGAAGCCGACTTCGCGGCGGCGCAGGATCGGAAGGATCGGGTTCTGGACAGCACCGAGGCGCGCCAGGGCCCCCGCCAGGACCATCGATTCGATCCAGGTCGGCAGCTGCCAGCTGATCCGGTCGCCCGCGCCGACGCCTCGCTCGGCCAGCGCCGCAGCGACGCGTTCGGCCCGATCTCGATACTCAGCGAAGCTGATCTGCGCGCCCCGGTCGTCGAGGGCCAGCAGCGCGTCCGGGGTCGCATCGGCCCTTGCCACAATCAGGGGCCAAAGACTCGCTTCCTCGATCAGAAATCCCATCACCACCTCATGCTGGAACGTTGATGATTCAGGGGATCGCCTCGAGCGGCTTGCGATCCGACGCGAGCGGTTGCCGGCCCGTCCGAAGCGGGACGAGAATGCGATCCCGGCCAACCCCCACGGAGGTCGGCAGCGACGGACCACCAGGCGGCCAGGCTCGGATCCTGCAGCGAGCCGTGGTTGAACTCATGGGTAAAGACCTTGTCGTTGGCCATGGCCTGGTGGCACTCCTCCGACCGGCTGCGCGCTGACAGTGTGGCTCGCGGGATCTCTCGAATCGGTAGCACACGCTTGCCGAGCCCGAGGAACCATCTGCTGCGCACTCCAAGTGTCGTTGGGCCCCTCGTGCTCTACCGTGAGAGTCAGAGGAGGTCATGCTTGGCGAATCGAAATCTCTATCTCTACGAGGTCGTCGATATCATCGGTCAGGGTCAATACGCCTATATGGAGCACCTGTGGCAGGACCCGGTGCTGCGAATGCCCGAGATGTTCGGGCTCCAGGGCTCCTTCTATGTCTGTGCAGCCGGGGGCGGTCGTTGGCCCCAGGTGATCAACATCTGGGACGTGGGGAGCCTCGGCTGGAAGGGCTGGTCGCGCAATCTGGACCGGATGAATCTCAAGCGGCGCAAGGCCTTCTACGGTGAGTGGTGGGATCAGGCTGCAGAGTGGCGTTCGGGCGGCTTCGACCGGTTATGCGCGGGGGTGCCGGGCAGTCCCACGACCGAGGAAATCCGTGAACGGGGCATCCGAGGAACGCTCTTCGTCAACGAGATCCTGAGCGTGCGTCCGGGTTCGCAGCTCGAGTTTCTCGCCGCAGTGGTGGAGGAGCGCGTCCCTCTGATGGAGGAATACGGTCATCGGGCCACGGGGCTCTACGAGGTGACGAGCAATCTGCACGAGGTCGTGATGGTCTGGGCGACCGATATTCCCTCTCAGCTGCGCCTGCGACAATGTCGAGATACCTCGCGCGGCCTGTCTGACGAGGGCGAAGACGACGCGCGTCTGCCGGCATGGGATCGCCGGTTCGCGGAGTTCGTGACCGGTGGGGACAGTCATCTCATGACGCCGCTGCCCCGCACGGTCTACGGGCCAGAGGACTGGGAGGACGCGAGCCTCGAGAACTGGCTCGAGAAGGCCGACGAGGCTCAGTCCGAATAACATCCGGCCCTCTGCTCCAGTCTGGATCACGCTTGTTCAGGAATCAAGGCCGCCATCGTGTCGGCCTGGTACTCTACGCCTCCGAACGCATTTTCCAGCACCCAGGTTCGCTTCAAGTAGAAGTGGGCGGGATTCTCCCAGGTGAACCCCATGCCCCCATGGACCTGGATGCAGGCTCTGCTGTTTTTCATCGCTGCCTCTCCGGCAGTGATCTTCGCGGCTGCCGCCGCTCTTCTGGCGTCGTCCAGGTTCGAATCGTCGAGGGTGACGCCGGCCGCGTAGACCGCCGCGCGTGCGATTTCCTGCCGGACGAAGCAGTCTGCCAGGATGTGCTTGATGGCCTGGAAGCTTCCGATCGGCCGATCGAATTGCTCGCGGTCCTTCGCGTACGCGGTGGCGAGCTCCTGGGTTGCCTCGGCGATGCCCAACATCAGCGCAGCCGCGAGCGCCGTGCCTTCGACGCGGGTTCGCTGCGCTGTTGCGGCATCCGCGATCACATCACCCTGTGGCAGGCTTTCGACGTGATGCAGGGGAGTAAAGGGATCGAGCGGCTTCGCGATTTTTTTCGACTCGAGTGCCTTCGGATCGATGCGATACACGCCGTCCGCGCGAAGGACCACCAGGACATCGGAAATCATCAGGTGCTCGATCAAGACGGGGCCGCCCTCGTGATCGACCTGATCGAATCCCGTGACGATGACGCTTCCCGAGCCGGCACCTTCGACGGTTCCCGCCGCGAGGTGGCTCCACAACAGCGGCCCCGGAGCAAGGCAGCGCCCCAGTTCTTCGAAAACGAACATCGCTTCGGTCGTGCCGAGTCCGAGGCCCCCTTCGGCCTCCGGCTGTCGCAAGTCCAGGATCCCCATCTCGGCGAAATCGTTCCATAGTTCGCCGTCGGGGGCGTTCCGCTCGAACTCACGAAGCTGGCTGATTGCCAGTCGCTGCTCGCAAAAATCCCTGATGCCACGGCGAAGGGCTTCCTGATCTTCGCTCAGCCGGAAATCCATTCCATTCTCGCTTGCAGTTGGGGGGAACGAGGTTTTCGTCAACCGGCGAGCACTTGCTCGCGCAGCATGAATTTCTGGACTTTGCCGCTGGCGTTCATCGGCAATTCGCTCACGATCTCGACGCGCCGGGGCACCTTGTAGTTCGCCATGTGTTCTCGGCACCAGTCGACGATCGAATCCGGAGTCGGCGCCGTGCCGGGCTCGGGGACGATGAACGCCATCCCCACCTCGCCCATTCGATCGTCTGGGACGCCGATCACCGCAACCTGTCCCACTTCCGGATGTTCGAAGAGCAGCCCTTCGATTTCGGCTGGGTAGCAGTTGAAGCCGCCCATGATGAACATGTCCTTCATGCGATCCGTGATGCGCAGATAACCCCGTTCATCCATCACGCCGATATCACCGGTGTGCAGCCAGCCCTGCGGATCGATGGCTTCTCGCGTCTGTTGCTCGTCCTCGAAATATCCCTTCATGATGTTGTAGCCCCGTACGACGACCTCTCCGGGTTCACCCCGTGGCAGCTCCTTTCCGGCGTCATCGACACACTGGACTTCGACATCGTCTATGGCTCTTCCGGACGTCGTTGCGATGGTTTCGGGATCGTCCTCGGCGCGACACATCGTGGCGATGCCACCGGCTTCGGTCAGTCCATATCCGGTGACGATCGTCTCGAAGCCGAGCTCGTCGCGCATCCGCCTGATCAGCTCGACGGGAATGGCCGCCGCGCCGGTCACCGCAAGTCTCAGGCCGGTAAGGTCGAATTTTTTCCGGTCCGGATGCATCAGGATCGATTGATAGATGGCGGGAGGTCCCGGTAGGACGTTGATGCGATCCTCGGCCACCCGGGCGAGTACCCGGGGTACGTCGAAAACGGCGTGCGGCAGGCATGTGGCACCGCGCAGGATGCACGAAAACCAGCCGGACTTGTAACCGAAAGCGTGAAAGAAGGGATTCACGACCAGGTATCGATCCCCCTCGCGCAGCCCAACGACTTCGGTCCAGGATTCGAAGCCCCGCAGAAGCTGTTCGTGCGTACACATCACACCCTTTGGTTTTCCCGTCGTTCCAGAAGTAAAGAGGATGTCCGACAGGTCGTCCGGTCGCACGGCTTCGATTCGGCTCTTTGCATCGAGTTCCGGGACGGCGTCGCCGTCTTGCAGAAAATCCTCCCATGGCTGCGCGGCCGGGTCCTTGCCTGCGAGCGTGATGGTGCGCTCCAGATGGGGAAGTTCCTGTTTCCCGATCAGCTCGATATATCGGGTGCCGAGGAACTCCTCGACCGTGAAGAGCAGGCGCGCTCGACTCTTGCCCAGGACGTAGGCTGCCTCGGCGCCCTTGAAGCGCGTATTCAGTGGAACGAGCACCCCGCCGACCGATTGCAAGCCAACCGCCGCGAGGATCCATTCGAGACTATTCGGGGCCCAGATCGCGACCCGATCGCCCGGTTCGATTCCGGCTGCCAGGAAGGCTCGGGCCGATCGGATCGCGGCCTCGCCGAGCTCCGCGAAGGTCAGGTTGCGAAGACCCCCACCGTCCTCCACCGCAGAGAGGTCTGCGTAGCGACGGGCAGAATCCTGAACGACTCGCCCGATCGTACCCAGTGAGGAGGGTCGGAATTTCGTCTCCATCAGACTTCCTCGATGCAGATCTGCGTTCAGTCTGCGTGAACCGGTTAGCGGCCCTTGAAGCGCGGGCTTCGTTTCTCCACGAACGCGCGCGTGGCCTCGCGAAAATCTTCGGTCTCCGCGGCCCAGCATTGGCGTTCCGCTTCCTCCGCCAGGCAACTGCGCAGATCTGAAACCAGCGCACGGTTCAGGTTTTCCTTCATCCAGCGGAAGGCGATCGGTGGACCCTCGGCCAGTTCCCGCGCCAGGGTCATGGATTCTTCTTGCAGCGCGGCGTCGGGGACCACCCGATTGACGAGGCCCAATCGTTCGCATTCGTCCGCCTGGACCCGCCGAGAAGTGAAGTAGAGCTCGCGCGCCCGGGCGGGCCCCACCAACTGCGTCAAGAGCCAGCTGCCGCCGAAGTCTCCCGGGAGGCCGAGTCGTTTGAACGCGGTCAGCATGAAGGCGCTCTCGGCGGCGATGCGCAAATCGCAGGCGAGCGCCAGGGAGAAGCCGGCGCCCGCGGCGGGCCCGGGCAGCGCGGCGAGGGTTGGTTTTGGCATCTCGTGGATGACGGCCACGACCTCGCTCTCCCAGCGGATGCTGCGGATGCGTTCCTCGAGCGGAGGCTGCTCGTCCGTTGCCATCGCTTTCGCGTTTCCGCCGGCGCAGAAGGAGTTGCCGGCCCCCGTGAGCAGCAGGCAGCGAATCTCGTCGTCGCGCGCGATCTGATCGATCGTGCGCCGGAGCGCCGGGCGCAAGTCGTGGCCTAACGGATTTCGGTTCTCCGGGTCGTTGAGTGTCACCACGGCGACTCGACTCTCGATCCGGAAGAGCAGCTGCGGCGAACCCGTGTCCACGTCACGACGGTCGGTTGTCATCGCTTCCGGCCCCTATCGTCCACGAAACAGGGGCTCACGCTCTTCCGCACGTGCCGCCTTCATCTCGGCGTAGTCATCCGACGCGAAGACGAGAGTCTGGGTCGTGGCCTCCTCATCGATCGACGTGATCACCTGGTGGCTCGCCAGCAGATTCATGTTGCGCCGGGCCATCTTGACCGTAAATGTTGGCGCTGCGGCGATGCCCTTCGCCATTTCGAGGGCCACATCCTCGAGTTCGTCGACGGGGACCAGCCGTGAGATGATTCCATGCTGCAGGGCTTCCTCGGCCTCCATGATTCGTCCGGTGAGGATCATGTCCATGGTCACGCCGTGCCCACAAATCTGAAAGAGCCGAGCCATGCCACCCGTATCGGTAATCACGCCGTGCTTCACTTCGGGCAGCATGAAGCGGGTGCCCTCCGCCGCGATGCGCAGATCGCAGACCAGGGCGCGTTCGAAGGAGCCGCCTATGACCCAGCCCTTCAGCGCGCAGAGCACGGGAGCCCGGAGGCCCATCAGCGTCTTCATCGCCCCCTGGCCGCGCTCGATGAACGAGAGGTCGTCGATGTCCTCGGTCCGTATGCCGAGCTCGCTGACGTCACGGCCGGAGGACCATGATGTTCCCTCGGCGCGCCAGATGACCGCACGCACGTCGGGTCGAAGCGAAATCTCGTCGAGATATTCGCGCAGTCCCAGGTCCATCTCGTCGTTGGCCGCGTTCTTCTTTTCGGGCCGGTTGTTCGTGATGATGGCAATCGGGCCCTGGTACTCGAGTGTGATCAGATTCGTGCTCATGGTCTTGCCTCTCTTTGCAAACGCTCTCTCATGCTGTTCTCGTTGGGTGACACCGATCAGCCCGATCGTTCCGGGCGTGCCACGAGTCCAATTCATTTCTTCTCAGTCGGGTTTCACACCTTTATAATAGGGATAGGGCGTCTTCATGAGGCCGAAGTTCTCGAGGTTCTTGCCCAGTCCCTGCTTGAACCAACGGCGAACACTGGCGACATCCCATCCCCCCTCACGCATGAGGGTCGGGCCGTAGCTCGGTTGGTGCATCACCCCGAGCCGTTCCATGCCGGTCGCGAAGACCTGGCCCGTGATCCAGTCGCCCTCGTCACTGATCATATAGGCGACGATGGCCGAGTTGAGTGCGGGGTCCCAGAAGGGCAGGTCGATGACACGGCCGTCGGGTCCCTTCGCGACCGCGGTCATGCGCGTCGTCGCGGCGGGCGCGATGCTATTGACCCGGATGCCGTATCGCGCGAGCTCGAGCGCCCAGGTATAGGTCATGGAAGCGATCGCTCCCTTCGCGGCGGCGTAGTTGGTCTGGCCAAAATTTCCCATGTGGGCACCCGACGTCGTGTTCACGATGCAACCGCCTTCGCCCTGTTCGCGCATTCGGCGGGCCGCCGTCTGTGAGGCCCAGAATGTACTCTTGGCGTGGATCCGAAAGACATCGTCGAACTCGTCGTCCGTCATCTTCAGGAAGGAACGATCGCGTACGATCCCCGCATTGTTGATGAGGCCATCGATGCGTCCGTAGCTCGATACGCATTGCGCGACCAGGGCTTCACAGCCGTCTCGCGTGCCGATGTCGTCCCCGTTCGTCTGCGCGATGCCACCCGCCGCCTCGATTTCCTCGACGACGCCCTTGGCTTCGCTGAGATCGACGTCATTGACCACCACGTGGGCAGCCTCGGACGCGAGCACCAGGGCATGTCCCCTGCCGATCCCCCGACCCGCTCCCGTGATCACCACGCATTTACCTTCAGCCAGTCCCATCTCGTTTCCTCAGCGCCCCGTGAATTTCGGATCGCGTTTCTCGATCATCGACCTCACGGCCTCTCGATGATCGTCACTCTGCGCGGACTGCATCTCGTTCGCCATGCCCAGGTCCAT